>Ga0209343_10008537_pt1 | contig 11904 bp, 10 predicted proteins | sample RifCSPlowO2_02_FD_184026 | JGI IMG/M metagenome (GOLD analysis project Ga0209343, IMG submission 184026) | Groundwater microbial communities from Rifle, Colorado - Rifle CSP2_plank lowO2_0.2 (SPAdes) (version 2) | ecosystem: Environmental > Aquatic > Deep subsurface > Groundwater | place... | reverse complement strand
GGCCGCAGGTGCGCATGGGCTGGCCGATGCGGGTGGCGTCAAAAGAAGCGTTGCAGCGCGATGCCATCAAGCCGTTTAATGGTTTTCACCGCGCCCGGATGCCCAAGGTTTTGTCGGTCTGAACGGCCCCCGTTGTCGCACGCCAGAGCAAAATTCACTGCCAAGGAAAATATGCCGATGCCCGAGATTCTGGATGAGGATGTGCGCCTGCTGGAGGATGCGGCGCGCCGTTTTGCTTTGAGCGAGATTGCCCCCCATGTCAACGATTGGGAGGAAGCGGGTGAATTTCCGCGCCGCTTGTACCGCCATGCCGCCGAGCTGGGTTGGCTGGCCCTGGGTTACCCCGAGGCCTTGGGCGGCACGCCCAGCCCGTGGCACTTGCGCAATGCCATGACGGTGGCGCTGGCGCGCTTTGGTGGCAGCGGTGGGTTGATGGCCGGTTTGTTCAGCCACAACATCGGTTTGCCGCCGCTGATCCGGCACGGCAGTGCGGCGCTGCAGCTGGAAGTGGTGCCGCCGGTGCTGCGCGGAGAAAAAATTGCGGCGCTGGCCATCACCGAGCCCGGCGGGGGCACCGATGTGTCGGCGCTACGCACCACGGCGCGGCGGGAGGGTGACGAGTACGTGGTGGATGGGGACAAGATATTCATCACCTCCGGCATGCGGGCTGACTGGTTCACGGTGGCGGTACGCACCGACCTGAAAGACAAAGGCCCGGGTGGCATCTCGATGCTGATGGTGCCGGGCGATGCGCCTGGCCTGTCGCGCAGTCCCTTGAAAAAAATGGGTTGGCTGTGTTCCGACACGGCACAGTTGCGCTTCGACGGGGTGCGTGTGCCCGCCCGCTATCTGGTGGGCGAAGAAGGCGCGGGTTTCAAGATGATCCTGACCAATTTCAACGGTGAGCGCCTGTCCATGGCCGCCATGGCGCTGGGTTTTTCAGAATGCTGCTATGACGAGGCGCTGGCCTGGGCTCGTCAGCGCAAGACCTTTGGCATGGCGCTGGTGGATCATCAAGTGATTCGCCACAAGCTGATGGACATGAAGATGCGCATCGAATCCACCCGCGCCTGGCTCAACGCTGTGTCGGCGCGCGCGGATTCTGGAGACAAGGCGGCGAAGGGCGCCGAGTGGGTCGCGCAGGTCTGCCTGCTCAAGAACCACGCAACGCAGACGATGCAGTTCTGCGCCGACCAGGGTGTGCAGATTCTGGGTGGCATGGGCTTCATGCGCGGCACCGCCTGCGAGCGCGTTTACCGCGAGGTCAAGGTGATGATGATTGGCGGCGGTACCGAAGAAATCATGAAAGAGTTGGCCTCGCGTCAGCTTCAGTTGTGACAATCAGACCATGACCAAACACATTGAAGTTGAACCAGAGGTTGAGTTCGAGGACGAATTCGTCACCGGACTGAAAAAAGTCTTTGAGGAAATGATTGTTTTCAACCAGGTGCTGGGCCTGAAGATCACATCGCTCAAATCGACCCAGGTCCGGGGGCGCATCGACATGAAGCCTGACTTGGTGGGCCACTTCAGTTTCAACCGGCTTCACGGCGGCGTTATCAGCGCCGGGCTCGATGCCATGGGCGGCCTGGCCGTGATGGCCGCCATTGGCGCACGCCATATGGATGAGACACCCTTGCAGCGGCTGCATCGCTTTGGCAAGCTCGGCACCATTGATTTGCGTGTCGACTATCTGCGTCCAGGCATTGGTGAGTATTTTGAGTTGCGGGCTCAGGTCATGCGTCTGGGTTCGCGGGTGGCATCCACCCGCATGGAATTTTTGGGCGCCGACGGCAAGTTGCTGTCCACCGGCTCCGGCGCCTACATCATGTCGTAGTTATCCATGCGTCCAGAAACAAGGCCACCCGAAGGTGGCCTTGTCTAATTGGGGAAGTTTCTATTTCTTGGCCGGCCCGGCATCAGTGATATAGGGCCCAACCACTTTCCACTTGCTGTCCTGAATCTGCGACAGACGCGACGCGTCGCTGCCCAGGCGTTTGGTGGGGGAGAAAGTGATGGTGGTGCTGCCAAAGATGTCGGGTGGAACTGTCAAGGTGTCCATGACCTTGATGAAGCTGTCGGTGCTCAGGTTTTTGCCGGCCTTGCTTGCCACGTTGGCAAAGGTGTTGATGATGGTGTAGCCATACACAGAGAACACGGTCGGGTCTTCATTGAATTTGGTTTTGTACTTGTTGGCCCAGAAACGGATTTGTGGCGACTGCTCATCCGTGTAAGGGTTTTGCACGGTCATCGCTGCATACAGCCCGTCCATGGCCTTGCCACCGAGTTTGTGGATCAGGTCGGTATAGGCGGCGCTGGATCCCAGGAAAGTGGGGTTGAAGCCGGTTTTGCGGGATTCTCCAATGGTGCCGATGGTCTCGCGAATGATGGTGCCCAACACCACCATCTCACAGCCTGCCGCTTTCATCTTCGCCACCTGGGACGAAAAGTCGGTCGCACCGCGCTTGAAGGACGTCTTCTCGGTGAAATCCATGTTGATGGTTTTGAGGCCAGCTTCGCCGCCGCGCATCACTTCCAGGCCGAAATCATCGTCCTGGTAAATGGTGCAGACTTTCTTGATGCCTTTGTCCTTGACCATTTGGGGCACTGCGCGCCGCATCTGGTCATAGTAGGTGGCGGCAAACGAGTACTTCAGCTTGTGGAAAGGTTCGTACATTTCGCGCGCCGCCGTGATCGGGAAGAAATTGATCACGTTCTTGTCGAACTGGACCGGCATGGCCGCCATGTTCTGCGCCGTGCCAATGTGGCCGACCATCATGAAAATCTTGTCCTGATTCACCAGCTTTTGTGCCGCCAGCACGGCTTTCTTGGGGTCATAGCCCGAATCTTCCACCAGCAGCTTGAGCTTGCGGCCACTGACCCCGCCTTGTTCGTTGATCTCGTCCACGGCCAGCAGCATGCCCAGGCGCGCCTGCTTGCCAAAGCCAGCCAGTGGGCCGGACAAATCCTGGATCGAACCGAGCGTGATCTCGGTTGGGCTGACGCCCTGTTGAGCCGTGGCAAGGGTGCTTGCCAGGGTCAGTGCAGCCAGTACCACTGTCGCTTTGATTTTCATGCGTTGTCTCCGTTTGGTTAAAGAAAAAAGATCAGGAATGCGAATTGGACCTGTTGCATTCTTGACGTCACTCGATAAATGTCAAGTTGTCGTAAACCCGCAAGAAGAATGTTGGCGTTCAGCGGTACATGGCCTCAATCTGGGCTGCATACTTCTTTTCCACCAGCTTGCGTTTGAGCTTCATGGTGGGTGTCAGCTCTTCGTCTTCCGCCGTCAACTGGTTCTCCAGCAGGAAGAATTTCTTGATCTGCTCGACGCGGGCGAACTTCTTGTTGACCCGGTCGATCTCGCCTTGAATCAGCGCCTGCACCTCGGGCGAGCGGGTCAGTGACGCGTAGTTGCTGAAAGGAACGTCCGCATCCTGCGCGTATTTCTCGACGTTTTCCTGATCGATCATGATGATCACGGTCAGAAAGGGACGCTTGTCGCCAATCACCACCGCATCGGTGATGTAGGGCGAGAATTTCAGGTCGTTCTCCAGCTCGCTCGGGGTGACGTTCTTGCCACCGGCCGTGATGATGATGTCCTTCATGCGGTCGGTGATGCGGAAGTAACCATCCGCATCCATCACGCCCACATCGCCGGTGTGCAGCCAGCCGTCCGGGTCGATGGTCTCCGCTGTTTTTTCCGGCAGGTTCAGGTAACCGGCAAAGACGTTCTTGCCGCGCACCAGGATTTCGCCGGTGGCCGGGTCGAGCCGGACTTCATTGAAGCTGGCGGCCGGCCCGATCGAGCCGGGGCGCATGCGCTCGGCGGGCACGCCGGTGGACGCGCCGCAGGTTTCCGTCATGCCCCAGACTTCGAGCATGGGAACGCCCAGGGCCAGGTACCAGCGCACCAGATCGGGTGAGATCGGCGCCGCACCGGTGACCAGAAAGCGGGCCCGGTGAATGCCAATGAGCTTGCGCACGTTGTTCAGGGCCAGCCACTGTGCGATCTGGAACTTGAGCTTGAGCCAGCCGCTCACCGATTCGCCGGCCAGCACTTTGTTGGCAATCGCGGTACCCACACCAATGCCCCAGGCGTAGGCGGCCTGTTGGACGGCACCGGCCTCTTTCAGGGAAATCATCACTCCCGAGTAGAACTTCTCCCACACGCGCGGTACGCCGGTAAAGACCGTGGGCGCGATCTCGCGCACGTTTTCGGGGATGGTCTCCGGGTGTTCCACAAAGTTGAGTTTGGTGCCGGTGTACAAGGCAAAGTACTCGCCGCCCATGCGCTCGGCAATGTGGCACAGCGGCAGGAAGCACATGCGCTCGTCGCGTTCATCCTGCGCGATCAGCGTGTTGAACCCACGCACGGTGTAGACCAGTCCGGCGTGCAGATGCATGGCGCCCTTGGGTTTGCCGGTGGTGCCGGAGGTGTAGACCAGGATCGCCAGGTCGTCGGGTTGGCAGGCGTCAACGCGCTGTTGCAGTTCATTCGGGTGTTGGGCCAGGTAGTCGCGGCCCAGCGCACGCAGGTCGTCCAGACTGATGATGTTGGCATCGTCGAGCTTGCGCAGCCCCTCCATGTCGAACACGACGATTTTGCGCAGACTCGGCAACTGGTCGCGCACTTCAAGCGCTTTGTCGAGTTGCTCGTCGTCTTCCACAAATAGAAATGTGGTGCGGGAGTCCTCGCACAGATACTGTACCTGCGAGGCCGCATCGGTGGGGTAGATGCCGTTGGAGACGCCGCCGCAGGACAGAACCGCCAGATCGGCCCAGACCCACTCCACGACGGTGTTGGCAAGAATCGAGGTGCACTCGCCCTTGGCAAAACCCAGGCTCATGAGGCCGCCTGCAATTTCGCTGACCGCCTGGGCCGTCTGGTTCCAGGTTTGGCTGCGCCACAGCCCCAGGTGCTTCTGGCGCATCCAGACATTGGGGCCGCGTTGCTTCACTGCGTTCCAGAACATGGCCGGAATGGTTTCGCCCGGCATCACGATGTCGCGGTTGGCCTGAATGCCGCTCAAGTCCCAGAGTTGAGTCATCTAGTTATCTCCAGGTTTTCTTCTTTTTCCAGCGCCGCTCACCACGCACGCCGTCTTCTTTCAGTCCGAGGTAGAACTCCTTGATGTCGTCCTTCTCGCGCAGACGCGCACAGGTGTCTTCCATCACGATGCGGCCGTTTTCCAGCACGTAGCCATAGTCGGACGCATTGAGCGCCATGTTGGCGTTCTGCTCCACCAGCAAAATGGTGGTGCCGCGTTCGCGGTTGATACGCACCACGATCTCGAAAATTTCTTTGGTCAGCTTGGGCGAGAGGCCCAGACTGGGTTCGTCCAGCAGGATCAGGTCGGGGTTGGCCATCAGGGCGCGCGAGATCGACAACATCTGCTGCTGCCCCCCCGACAGCAGGCCGGCATTCTGGTTGGCGCGCTCACGCAGGATCGGAAAGTAGTTGTAGACACCTTCCATGTCCTTGGCCACGCCGTCGCTGTCTTTGCGCGTGTAGGCGCCCATCAGCAGGTTGTCATGCACGCTCAGCAGCGGGAACACCTCGCGCCCCTCCGGCACATGGCTCAGGCCTTGCTGAACGATGTAGGCCGGGTCTTGCGCCGTGATGTCGCTGCCCTTGAACTCAATCGAGCCCTTGCGCGGATCGATGATGCCGGAGATGGTTTTCAGAATGGTGGTCTTGCCCGCGCCGTTGGACCCCAGCACGGTCGCAATTTCACCGCGCCGCACCTGCAGGCTCACGCCGCGAATGGCCTTGATCGGGCCGTAGGCGCTCTCGACGTTGAGCAGCTTGAGCACCGGCTGATCGCTGATGGGGGGAGGCGCGGCGCTCATGCTGTTTGCCTGCGCAGGGAAGACACGTCATCGACCGAGCCCAGATAGGCTTCGATCACGCCGGGGTCGCTTTGCACTTCGCGCGGCGTGCCCATGGCAAGCACCTCGCCCTGATTCATGGCCAGCACGCGGTCGGAAACCTTGGAGACCAGTGTCATGTCGTGTTCCACCATCAGCACCGTGATGCCGAGATCGTTTTTGATATCCTGAATCCAGAACGCCATGTCCTCGGTTTCCTCCACGTTCAGGCCGCTTGAGGGTTCATCGAGCAGCAGCAGCTTGGGCTCGGTGCACAAGGCCCGGGCCACTTCAACCACTTTGCGTACGCCATAGGGCAGACCGGCCACCATGGAATCACGGTGATGCTGCAGGTCGAGAAATTCGATGATTTCCTCCGCCTTTTCGCGCGCCTTCAGCTCGGCCTCGCGCGCGGTCCGGGTGAAAAGCAGGTCCTGCCAGAGTCCGGTCTTGCGCTGCGTATGGCGACCGATCAGCAGGTTGTGCAACACGGTGGCGTGCTCGAACAACTCAATGTTCTGAAACGTGCGTGCAATGCCCAGGCCGGCCACATCTTGCGGTGCTTGCTCAGTCAGCCGGATGAGACCTTGTGGCCCCAGGTAGTCGATCTCGCCGCTGGTCGGGGTGTAGATGCGGCTGATCAAATTGAAAACGGTGGTCTTGCCCGCGCCATTGGGGCCAATCAGGGTAAAAACCTCACCCTGTTGGACATCAAAGTTGACGTTGTTGACCGCCAGCACGCCGCCGAAGCGCACGCTCAGGTTTTTGGCTGAGAGCAAGAAATCTCCCGTTCGCCCTGAGCTTGGCCTGTCCTGAGCTTGGCGAAGGGTCGAAGAGCTCGCGGGGCTGGAACTCTGGGCTTCGACGGGCTCAGCCCGAACGGTGTCTATGTGCTTCATTTCAGCCGGTCCGATTTCTGGAAGGATTTTTGCCGTTTGAACATGCCTTTGCGGTAGAACGGGAACATCTGCAAATAGGTGCGCACTTTCAGCCAGCGGCCGTACAAGCCGAGCGGCTCAAACAGCACAAAGGCCACCAGCACGACGCCGTACACCAGACCCTGCAAGCCGGGAGCCTGGCCGATGGTCGGCGGCAAATAGTCTTTCACCATGGCGATGGCCTGCGGCATGGTGATCAGGAAGATGGCACCCAGGAAGGCCCCATGCACCGAGCCGACACCGCCAATCACGATCATCAGCAACAGGTCAATCGACTGCAGGATGTTGAACTGGTCCGGCGAGATAAATTGCAGCTGGTGTGCGTACAGGGCGCCTGCGATGCCTGCCAGTGCCGCCGACAGGGCAAACGACAGCGTCTTGTAATAGGCCAGGTGAATGCCCATGCTTTGGGCAGAAATTTCGGAGTCGCGGATGGCGACAAAGGCGCGCCCGGTGGGCGAGCGCAGCAGGTTCAGAATACCCAAGGTGGCCAGCACCGTGATCAACAGACACAGAAAGTAAAACGCTTCGCCGCTGTCCAGGGTCCAGCCAAACATGTCGGGCTTCTTGATGTGAATGCCCGAGTTGCCGCCCGTCACCGACTCCCAGCGCGCCAGCACTTCTTCCACGATGAAGCCGAAGGACAGGGTGGCGATGCCCAGGTAGATGCCTTTGACCCGCAGTGCCGGCAAGCCCACCACCAGGCCCACGGCAGCCGACAGGCCCGCAGCGCAGGCCAGGGCCAGCGGAAACGGCAACCCCATATTGGTCAGCACCGCCTGGGTGTAGGCGCCCACGCCCAGAAAGGCGGCGTGACCGAGCGAGAACAGGCCGGTAAAGCCCGCCAGCAGCATCAGCCCCAAGCCGGCAATGGCGTAGATCAGCACAAAGGTCAGTTGTGCCAGCCAGTACTCCTGCACCAGCCATGGCGCCAGCAGCAGCACCAGCATGAGTGCGCCGTACCAAAACAGGTGTCCACCATGTTTTGCAAGCCGGATGTCCTGCCCGTAATCGGTTTTGAAAATGAATCTCATACTTTCTTGCTCAATTTCTCGCCGAACAAGCCGTTGGGTTTGACCACCAGCATGATGAGCACCACGATGTAGGCGGCCGTGTCCTTGAAGCCGTCCGGCAGATAGAAGCCCGAGAGCGATTCCACAATGCCAATGATCAGGCCGCCCACGATGGCGCCCGGCAAACTGCCAAAGCCGCCCACCACGGCGGCCGGAAAAGCCTTGAGACCGATAAAACCCATGTTGGCGTGCACAAAAGTAATGGGTGCCAGCAGCAGGCCGGCAATGGCCGCGACGGCAGCAGCCAGGCCCCAGGCGATGCCGTTGAGCCGTTTCACCGGAATGCCCATGTAATACGCCGCCAGCTGATTTTGGGATGCGGCCTGCATCGCGATGCCGAGCTTGCTGTAGCGAAACAGGGTGTAGAGCAGCACACACAGGACGCCGGTGACACCGATGACCACCATCTGCTCGACGTTGAGAACCAGGCCGGCAAGATGCCAGATCTGGTCCTTGTAGGGCACGGGCAGCATGTGCGTTTCGGTGCCAATGTTGGGAATCATGGTGATCAGGCCGCGCGCCACATAGCCAATGCCGATCGTCAGCATGACGATGGAAAACGCCGGTTGCCCAAGGATCGGGCGGATCACTACGCGCTCCAGCACCATGCCGAACAGGGCCATGGCGGCTATGGCACACAGCACCGACAGCCAGTACGGAAACCCGAGCAGGGTCATGCCCGCCAAGCCGCCGAAGGCGCCCAGCATCATGAGCTCGCCCTGGGCGAAACTGACGGTCTCCGTGGCTTTGTAAATGAGCACAAAGCCCAGCGCGATCAGTCCGTAAATGCACCCTTGTGCGATGCCGCTGATCACCAGTTGTAGAAGCTGCACTTTGTCTCCTGTTGCATAGCCTTTCGTTTATAACGACTATGGGCAGGAAGACCGACAGGGTTTTTACCGACACGCTGTCGGGCAGGCGACAAGCAAATACAGTTTGTTACTGTTGTGAATTGCGCAAAGCAGATGAATGCCGATTCCGGCCTGTGCTTAAAAGCCCTTTTTTGCGTCTTGCAGGGAAATGTTGAGACTGGCGTGTCAGTGTGCTTTTGCGTCCAGCTTGCCGAGCAATTCGCGCAGTTCCGTCTTGAGCACCTTGCCATAGCTATTCGTGGGAAGGGCGTCGACGAAGTGGTAGCGCTTGGGCCGTTTGAAGCGCGCAATATTTTCCAGGCACACAGCATCAAGCGTTTGCGTGCATTCAGACGCGCCCGGCGCCAGCACGACCAGTGCCACAACCTCCTCACCCCATTCGGGATCCGGCGTTCCGACGACTGATACTTGCATGACGCCGGGATGGCGCAGCAGGATTTCTTCGATCTCGCGTGGATAAATATTGCTGCCACCGCTGATGATCAAATCTTTGGAACGGTCCATCAGGGTGACAAAGCCGTCGGCATCAAAGCACCCCATATCGCCCGTGTACAGCCAGCCGTCACGCAAGGCGGCTTCCGTGGCCTGCGGGTTATTCCAGTAGCCGGTCATCACCACGTCGCCCCGCACCGTGATTTCCCCCATTTCACCCGGCGCCAGCGGTACGCCATCACTGTCGACAATACGAAGCTCCACGTCGGTCCGCGGGAACCCGACCGATCCAAGCCGATCCTGGTAGCGCGGATGGTGTCGGTCGGCGTGATCTTGCTTGGACAGTGCGGTGATCGTCATGGGGCTTTCGCCTTGGCCATAAATCTGAACCAGACGCGGCCCGATGACATCCAGTGCCCGCGCCAGATCGGCGCGGTACATCGGGGCGCCGCCATAAATGATCGTCTTGAGATGCGCCGGGATCGCGGCTGGCGCGCTGTCGGTCAAGCGTTTGACCATGGTCGGCGCGGCAAACATCGTGACGCCGCGGTGCAGCTGCACCAGCTGCCAGATTTCTGCCGGATCAAAATGGGCATTGGCGGGCACCACGTTGTTAGCCCCTTTTGCGATATGTGGCAGGCCATAGAGGCCGGAGCCGTGCGACATCGGCGCCGCGTGGATGATGGTGTCGCCGGCATCAATCGGGTCGATGTCCGCAAAATAGCTCAGCGTCATGGCCAGCAGATTGCGATGGGTGAGGATGGCGCCTTTGGGGCGACCGGTGGTGCCACTGGTGTAAAACAACCAAGCCGGGTCGTCCGGTGAGACATCCGCCATGGCGAGCTCGTCATCATCCATCAGCGCACGGTAGCCCGGGCTGTCGGTGGCGATCACCCGCTTCAGTTCGACCACCTGGCCGGGTAGGTGACCGATGGACGCCATCAGCTCCGGGCTGGCGAAACACAGGCGCGCCTGGGCGTCGGAAAGAATGTATTCAAACTCCTTGCTGTGCAATTTGGCGTTGAGGGGCACGCCGATCAATCCGGCATGCCAGATGGCAAACAAGGTTTCATAAAACTCGGGCAGGTTGCTCATCGCGATGGCGACCCGGTCACCCGTGTTCAAGCCCAGGCGATGGCGCAAGCTGAAGGCCATGGCTCTGACGCGCTGGGCGAACTCGCGGTAGTTGGCGTGGACTTGATCGTGCACGGTGAGCGCAGGCCGGTCACCGTGTTGAATCGCCGATTTTTCGAGCAAGGCTGCAATATTCATACTGACTTTCACACCCCAGTTGGGGTCTCTCCAATCACCTGGATCATCAGGAGCCCGATGACACACCGAGCCCCTGACATGACTTAGCAGGCCTTTTCTGGCAGCGGCAGGTGCACCCAATCGGTGTAGAAGGCTTCGATGTCCGGCTCAAATTCGTGAATCACCGGGTACCAGGGTGTGGGCGCCTCGACGTCGTGCATGGTGCCGCACTCCGGGCAGTAGTACTCACGGTAGACCTGCCAGTTGGTGTCCGGCGCCATCAGCTTTGGATAGACTTCGTGCATGGCTTCCGGTGTGTCGCGAACGTACACCAAGGCCTCCAATTTCCAGTTCTTGCGGTAGTCGCCAAACTCGTGGCCGCAACTGCATTTGGTCACCCACTCCTTGCTGGTCTTGTTTTGCGCGATGTACAGGTGCAAGCTGATCGGCAGAATGATCTTGTCATCCCATGGCACCTTGGACTGCAAGGTATGCAGATACATGCGAAAACGATCGTCGTCTTTCGGCATGGACAGCATGCGCATGGTGGTTTCCCAGTCCAGCTTGCCTTCCACCAGGTAGTTCACTTGCTCTTGTGTATAGACTGACATTTTGTATCTCCAATAAGTTAGGTTAGCCGGGGCCGGGCCCCGGCTTCAAATCACTCTTCGACCAGGGTCACGGTGCGGACATCGGGCAGCTTCGACAGGTCCATCCGGTACTTGGCACCGAAGGACGGAACACCCAACTCGGACTCGGGCAGCTCCCAATCAGCGGGCAGTTCCCAGAACGCCTTGAACTCGTTTTTGAACTTGGCGCTAAGGTCGAAGCTGGTGGCAAACATGTGCCGCACCTGGACCGAAGCGTGTTTGGTCAGAATCCGGGCACGCTCTTCCTTCATCCATTCGCGTGTCGGCACGGCGCGTGCAATCCGCTCTTTGCGAACGACTTTGCGGCGTGCGGCGGTCTTGGCCACATTGACCTTCCAGACCTCATCCTTGTCCTGCGACACCACGACGCCATAAACCTTCTCGGCATACTCGGGCAACACGAAGCGACTGTTAAGGTCGTTCTCAACCGAGGCGCAGTCACGGTCCAGCGGATCGCCAAAGCCGGGACCGCCGCGCATGTAGTTCAAATACAGGTCGTGGTTCTCGAAGATGGCTTCGGTGGTGGTGCACTGCTGGTCCCGCTTGACCTTGGACGTGGCGCTGATGTGGCGCTCGTATTCGCTCTCTTCCGGATTGCGGTCAGCGCCGAGCGGCAGCGACAAGCCTTCCTTGATGCGGGCTTCCAGATCGGTCTTGTGCGCTTCAAAACGGTAGCCGGTGGCTGATGGGTAACCGCCCATCAAACCCCAGTCACTGTTCATGTAGCCATTGCCCATGAAGTACATGCTCCAGTCCTGTGCCTTCCAGACCATGCGCAGGGTCTCGAAGCCGCAACCACCGCGGAACTTGCCGTAGC
>Ga0209343_10008536_pt1 | contig 11906 bp, 15 predicted proteins | sample RifCSPlowO2_02_FD_184026 | JGI IMG/M metagenome (GOLD analysis project Ga0209343, IMG submission 184026) | Groundwater microbial communities from Rifle, Colorado - Rifle CSP2_plank lowO2_0.2 (SPAdes) (version 2) | ecosystem: Environmental > Aquatic > Deep subsurface > Groundwater | place... | reverse complement strand
AGGGCTTCGGCACTGCAGGTGCAGAAGATCCAGGAGCCTTGCTTCGATGATTAAACGCATCGACGAGATGCTGAAGCTGTGGGCCGAGGAGCTGCACAGCGAGCAACCTGCGAGTGAGTTTGGCGGCGGCAACATGATTGCGATGCTGATGGCCTGCAAGGGGGAGCTGATACGCGGCACGCGCGGTAGCCGGGTGCTGCTGGACGAGTCGGCGGATATCGAGCTGATCGTCAATAAGCATCTGCCTGCGCAGCTGACGGTGGTGGTGCGCGAGCACTACTGCAACCACGACAGCCTTCTCTCGCAGAAGATCACCTATTGCGGCTGTAGCCGTAAGACCTACTACGAACGCCTGCACGAGGCGCATGAGTGCATCGCCAGTTTGCTGATGGCGAAGGCAGCGTGATGCCGTGCGTTGCTGTTTGGTGCGCATCGCTGGCCGGCCTTGTCCCGCTGCGCTTTGGCGTGGTGGGTCGCGCCGGGGCCGCGCTGTTGCTGGGGCGTCCCACTGTCCCGGCAACTTATGCCCACCGCGTATGTGAGCGTAGCGGGCAGCAGCACGCGCCTGTAGCGCGCACGCGTGTTATTCGATTTATCTCTTTATGCGAGGAAGAAGTAAAAAAGGTAGGACAGTGGGGCAAGGCCCCGAATCTAGGCGCTTGCAGCCATCCCACTTCGAGTTTTAACCGTGGGGCTGCTGGGACAGCGCCGCAGGCGCTTAATGCCGTGGTGGTGTATTCGCCGACATTGCCTAGGCGTTCATACGGCGTTACCCACATATTGGCGGGTGGCGTTAATTTCGGGTTGCTGCCAGGAAATTCCACCTGTAAAAAGTAGTCATCTTCGATAGGTGCGACCGCAGAGAGCGGCAGGCACAACACACAAAAACCCGGCCATTGAGCCGGGTTTTTTTGTTTCTGGCAGGTGGGGTGGCGTGATGACTCAGGATCAACAGCAGGCTCTAGCCGAGCTGCCCGTTTGGGTGGTGATCGTCATCGCGGTGGTGGCGGGCTTCAGCGGCGAGATGTGGCGTGCCGACAAAGCTGGCCTACGCGGCTGGGCGCTGGTGTATCGGGTCATCTTGCGGGCCGGCGCCTCGGTGGTGTTCGGGCTGTCGACAATGCTGCTGATTTGGGCAGCCGGCGCGCATGTGCTGGTGGCTGCGGCCATCGGCTTTGTGGTCGCAACCATGGGCGCAGACGTGGCCAGCGGGTTGTACGAACGCTACCTGGCCAAGCAAGCCGGGGTGTGCGATGCGCCGGCCAAGCCGGGAGCGGATTAGTGGGGTGGCTGCTTGGCTAGGCCGCTTCAGCATCAGTTGGCGTTTCTTCCTTTTCTGGTGAATGGCGCTTGATGAACGCTTTGCCAGGAATCGCGAAGGTTAGGTAGCCGTACATGAACACGTTGATGATGTGAAGGATGAGCAAAACAACTTCTCGGCGTTCTATCGGTTCGCTGCTTGTCCAGAACAAGTAAATGCCGCCGAACGAAAGCAGGAAAATCAGCAGGATGATTACGTAAGCAACTATTCGGCCTGTTGAGCCAAGGAGCTTCCTGAGCAGGCGGCCTAGGCGTTCTTGGTGTTCTTTGCTGGATGAGTGGTATTGCAGGTAGAACGCCAACACTGCGAACAAGAGGCTGAAAATCGAGATCACCAGTTCCATTTGCATATTCCGTTGAATAGACATTGCCCAGCTGTTGCTGGTTTAAGGGGTGAATGTAATGCGTGGGACGATTCACGCCAACGATCTTGATGAAGCATTGGCTTCTTTGCAGGCTTTGGGGGCAGGTGTTGCCGCTCGGGCCTTGGCCGATGCGTTGAACCATACGGCCAACCAGGCAAAGCAGGCGCTCACGGTCGAGATGACTAACGTGTTCGACCGGCCCACGCCTTTTACCCTGAATGCGGTGCGGGTGTTTAACGCCAAGCCCAGCAGCCTGGAAGCGGCGGTGTGGGTGAAGGATGAGAAGGACAACGCCTCGAAGGGCATGGCGCCCGAGGATTGGGTCGCGCCTCAGGTGTTCGGTGGTAGCCGCAGCGATAAGAAGAGCGAAACGCTGCTGCGCGCCAAGGGCATTCTGCCGGCTGGCAAGTTCATCGCGCCGGCCTCCGGTGCTCGGCTAGACGCCTACGGCAACATTAGCCGCGGGCAGATGGTTCAGATCCTGTCCGGGCTCTCGGCCATCGAGGGCAAGGCCGGCTATACGGCGAACGCCTCGGACAAGTGGCGCTCGCTACGCAAGGGCCACTCTCAAGCATTCTTCGTGCTGCGCCGCGGCAAGACGCCAATCGGTATCGCAGAACGGCGGGGCAAGTCGATGGCCATGGTGCTCGCATTCGTAAGCCAGCCGCAGTACCGGCGCCGTCTGGACTTCCACGGTGTGGTCGAGCGAGTAGCAGACGCGAACCTCGAAGCGAACATCGACAAGGCCATCACCGATGCCCTGACCGGCAACCTGCCGACCAACTTCAAACGCCGGCCCCAGAGCCAGCCCAGGCGGTAAGGGGCAGCGGCGTGCTACAAGCAGGACACCCCGGGGCCCCTGGGGCATCGGAACCCTCAAGGGTAATTCGAACCGTGTTTCTGCGTTAGCGGCTGGTTCTGGAAGTTAGTTAACAGCGGTGAACTGGTTAACCGCATGAGGTGATCGGTTAACAGGTGGGCATATGGACGTATTAACCAAGTCTGAATTTGCTGCAAGCCGCGGCTGGTCGAAGCCCTACGTGTCGAAGCTGGTGAAGCTTGGGCGGCTGGTGCTCACGCCTGATGGGCGAGTCGATGTGACTGCCACCGATACGCTGCTGGCCGAGACGGCCGACCCGAGCAAGGGCGGCGTCACGCAGCGGCACGAACAGGAACGCATCGCCAAGGGCGTGACCAGCCATATCCAGGCTGGCGCTGCGCTGACTGAACCCCCTGAACCTGTAACCGGTAAGCCCGACTTCCAAAAGGCTCGGGCGCACAGGGAGCACTACCTGTCGCTGCTGGCCGAGGACGAATACCTCAAGCAGCACGGGCTGCTGGCCGAAGTGCCGGCGGTTGAGAATGCTGCATTCGCCACCGGCCGCATGCTGCGCGATCTGCTGCTCGGTTTGCCCAAGCAGATCAGCCCCGAGCTGGCCGCATTGAGCGACCCTTGGGAAGTCGAACGGCTGCTGACCTCTGGTCTGCGGCGAGTACTCGAAGACGCGGAGCGCGTAAGCAGTTCCGACCTGGCTAACGCCATCAAGCCACCGAACTGACAACCATGACTGAGCCTTATGCCGACGGTGCCGCCACGTACCGGTCGGCATACATGCGTGGTCTGTGTCCTGATCCCGAGTTGTGGATCGATGAATGGGCTGACGAATACATGCGGATCCCGCGCGAGTCGGGTGCCGCTGAACCTGGGCCGTACCGCACCGCGCGGACGCCCTATGCGCGGGAGCCGATGCGCTGCTTGTCGCCTGCTCACCCGTGCAGGCGGGTGGTGACCATGGTCGCCTCGCAGCTGATGAAGACGCAGATCGCGCTGAACTGGATCGGCGGTTGTATCCACATGGCACCGTCCAACTTTCTGATGCTGCTGCCGACCCTCGGCCTGGCCAAGCGTGTTTCCACCCGGGTCGGCCATACCATCGATGCCACGCCGGTGTTGAAAGAGCGTGTGGCCAAGGCCCGCTCACGCGATGCCCGCAACACCATGGACACCAAGGAGTTCGAAGGCGGCACCCTGTACGCCACTACCGCCGGCTCCGCTGCCAACCTGGCCGAGCTGGCCGCGCGGTATGTGTACGGCGACGAGGTCGACCGCTGGGATGTGGACGTCGACAACGAAGGCGACCCCATCGAGTTGGCGGAAACGCGCACCTCGACCTTCGGCCGCAACGCCAAGGTCTACTTCTCCAGCTCGCCGACAATCAAGGGTGCCTCGCGTATCGCCGATCTGTTCGAAGAGAGCGACCAGCGCCACTACTACGTGCCATGCCCGCACTGCCACGAAATGCAGGTGCTGGAGTGGGAGAACCTCAAGTACACCGACGACTACAGCCGGGTGCAGTACCTGTGCTCCAACCCGGAGTGTGGCTGCCTGATCGACGAACACCACAAGGGCGAGATGCTGGCCCGCGGCGAATGGCGCGCACATGCCGAAGGCGACGGTGAGACGGTCGGCTTCTACCTGAATGCGCTCTATGCCCCGCTGGGCTGGGTCAGTTGGCTCGGCCTAGCCAAGCAGCACGACAAGGCCAAGAAGGCCCAGGACAAGGGCGACCTCGAACCGATGCAGGTGTTCTACAACACCCGACTGGCTCGGTTATGGGACAGCGCCCAGGAGATGACCCGGGCCAGCGAACTGCAGGCCCGCGCCGAAGACTACCGCCTTGGCAGTGCGCCCACCGGCGTGCTGATCCTCACTGCCGCTGTGGACACCCAGCACAACCGCCTGGAGCTGCTGATCATCGGCTGGGGCGAGGGCATGGAGCGTTGGGTGATCGATCAACAGGTAATCAGTGGCGATCCTGCCGATGAACGCACCTGGCTCGCCCTCGACGAGATGTTGAAACGCCGATATCGGCATACCTCAGGTGTCGAGTTGGCGATCTGCGCCACCGCCGTCGACTCGGGTGGCCACCACACCGACGAGGTTTACCAGTTCTGCCGGTTGCGGCGCTGGCGCAATGTGTTCGCGGTGAAGGGGGCGAGCAAGCCCGGCCGGCCCGTCATCGCCCAACGTCCGTCGCGGGTGGATGTAACCCGCAAGGGAAACACCGAGAAGCATGGCGCCGAACTCTGGATGGTGGGTACCGACACCGCCAAGGACTGGATCTACAACCGCTACCCGCTGAACGAAGGGCCGGGTGCGCTGCACTTCTCCAACGACCTGCCGGCGGATTTCTATCAGCAGGCCGTAGCCGAGCGAAAGATCGCGCGCTACGTGAAAGGGCATAAGCGCATCGAATGGGTCAAGGGCAAGGCCGACCGCAACGAGGCGCTCGACCTGTTGGTTTACAACCTGGCCATGGCGCACTACCTGGGCCTGCATCGCTACAAGGAACCTGAGTGGTCACGGCTGAGACAAGCCGTGTCCCAGGGCAGCCTGTTCGCCGAGCGTCCGGTTACAGAGTCGCCCGCCGCGGCGCAACCCGTACAGCAGCCAGCGCCGCAACCAGCGGCAGGCAAAGCCGCACCTCCATCAACTGGCCGACGCACATCGCGCAGCGGCTACCTAACCCGGCGATAACGCCCCCGCGAGGCCAGCATGAGCACAGCCCAACAGCGCCTGGCTGAAGTCCGGGCGTCGATCAAAGACGTCCTCGAAAACGGTCAGTCCATTCGCAAGGGCGATCGCCAGCTTGATCGCGCCCAACTGGCTAGCTTGCGCATCCTCGAGGAGCAATACGCCAAGGCCGCCGCACTGGAGGTAGCGGCAGCCTCCACCCGTCCGCGCATCACGCGCCTATACAGCAGAGGCAAGGGGATCTGATGGCACGGACTAAAGGAATCTCCAAGCGCATCAAGAACAGCTACGAAGGCGCCGGTACTGGCCGCCGGGCGGTGGGTTGGGATGCGCCCGAAGGCGCGCTCAATGCGATCGCCCTCCCGGCATTGCCCGCACTGCGTAAGCGTTCGCGTGCCGCGGTGCGCAATGACCCCTACGCCTTCAGCGCTATCAGCAAGCGCGTCAGCAACATCATCGGCACAGGAATCACGCCACGCGCCACGATTCAGGACGCAGTTATCCGCAGTGCCCTTCGGCTGCTGTGGGAGGACTGGACGGACGAGTCCGACGCCGATGGCGTGGCCGACTTCTACGGCCAGCAGGCGATGATCGCCCGCATGGTGGAGGAGAGCGGTGAGTGTTTCGTACGGCTGCGTTATCGCCGACCAGCGGACGGCTACGCGGTGCCGTTGCAACTGCAGCTGCTCGCCGCCGAGTACGTGCCGACCGAGAAGAACTTCAAGACGCGCGCCGGCAACATCGTCCGCGCCGGCATCGAGTTCAACGTCCTCGGCCAACGCGTCGCTTACTGGATGTACGCCACCCACCCGGGTGATCCCACAGCCAAAAGTTACACCTACAACACTCTGCACCGGATACCGGCCAGCGACGTGCTGCACATCTTCGAGCCCACCGAAGCCGGCCAGCTGCGCGGGGTGCCCCGCTTAGCGCCTGTGCTGCTGCGGCTCAAATCCCTGGACAACTATGACGACGCGGTCCTGTTCCGCCAGGAGGTCTCCAACCTGTTCGCCGGTTTCATTGAGAAGCCGGCGCCGGAGGGGCAGCAGGCACTCGACCCGCTGACGGGCCAGCCCATCGTCGCTGATAGCGATGGCGCCCCGCTGGTAGGCCTTGAGCCGGGCTCAATGCAGGAGTTGATGAGCGGCGAGAAGGTCACCTTCTCTGACCCGCCAGACGCCGGCAACACCTATGTCGACTTCATGCGCCAACAACTACAGGCCGCCGCTGTCGGTGCGGACCTGCCCTATGAGCTGCTGACCGGCGCCATGGGCGATATCAGCGATCGCGTGTTGCGCGTCCTGCTCAACGACTTCCGCCGCCGCATCGAGCAGTTGCAGTTCGCCGTGTACGTGTTCCAGCTGTGCCGCCCGGTTCGCGCGGCCTGGCTCGACACCGCGGTGCTGGCCGGCTCCATCGTGCTGCCGGACTACACCGCACGTCGCCGCGACTATCTGCGCACGCGCTGGGTACCGCAAGGGCATCCCTACATCCATCCGGTGCAGGACGTTGAGGGCAAATTGAAAGAGATCAACGGCGGGCTCAACAGCCGCAGCGAACACGTGCTGCGCACTGGTTACGACGCCGAGCAGATCGACGAAGAAAACGCCCAGGACAATGAGCGCGCCCGGAAGCTGGGGCTCAACTACAACAGCACCGCCACTCCCGAGCCGGCACCGGCCAACCGTAAAGAGGACGACGAATGAACATCAAGCGCACCCACCGGCTTGCCCTGGCCGTCGCGCTGGCGGCCCTTGGCGTCAGCACCCTGGCGCAACCGCGCATCATGAACAAGGCCGGCTCGCCAGACCTGCAGGCCGAGCACTGGTACAGCATCCGCGCAGTTGGCGAGGCTGAGCAGAAGACCATCGAGGTCTACCTCTATGGCGAGATTGGCTACTGGGGCATTACTTCCAGTGATTTCGTCCGCGACCTGCTGGCAGTCGATGACGGCATCTCGCCAATCGTGGTGGCGTTCGACTCAATCGGCGGCGACCTGTTCGACGGTATCGCGATTCACAACGCCCTCAGTAGGCTGGGCGAGCGCTGCACTGCGCGCATCGACGGAGCCTGCTACAGCGCCGCCAGCGTAGCTGCCGCCGGCGCCCACCGGGTACAGATGGCCGACAACGCCTTGTTCATGATCCACAACCCCTGGACGTTCGCAGCCGGCGATAGCGACGACCTGCGCAAGGTCGCCGACATGATGGACAAAGCCTTCGACGGCATCGTCGCCAGCTACCAGCATCGCCCGCTGACCGTCGACGATGCCGAGCTGCGCCGGCTGATCAATGCCGAAACCTGGCTGACTGCCGCCGAGGCCCAGGCCCACGGCTTCGTCGATGAAGTACTGACCGGGGATTACCCGGGGTTCAGCAACAGCCACTGCAAAATCCTCAACCGCTACCAGCATCCGCCGCAGGCGGCCCTGGATCTGCTGGCCAACACTGACCCGGCTCCTGAGCCAGTACCTGAACCCGAGCCAACCCCCGGCCCCGTTGCCCTGGCCGAGCAGCTAACCGCCGACTGCCAAGCCGCCGGCCTGTCCGATGTGGCCGCGGTGCTGATCAAGGCCAGCGGCCTGAAAAGCCAGGCCGCAATCAAGGCCCAACTGGATCGAGCCAAAGCCGTCCGCGACCTCTGCGTCCTGGCCAAGCTGCCAGACGAGGCGGTCGGCCTGATCACCGCTGGCCTGGACGCCGACGCCGCTCGCCTCAAGCTGTTCGACAAGGTTGTCGCCAACAGCGGCAAGGTCGAGATCAGCAATAAACCACCCCTGCCGGAAGACCAGCCGGCACCCACCAGCAACGCGGTCGACCCCGGCGCCATCTACGCCAGCCGCAAACCTCAAGCCTCGAAAGGAGCGCATAAATGAGCATCAAAACCGAAGGCGTCCACGCCGGTGAGTTCCTCCTTTCGGAGGCAAACGGCAGCCGCAGCCGCAAAGAAGTCACCATCACCGCCGGCGCCGGCATCCTCGCCGCCGGTACACTGATCGCCCTGATCACCGCCGCCAACGCTGCCGTAGCCACAGCGGACGGCGGCAACACTGGTGATGGCGTCATGGGCACTATCACCACTAGCAGCGCTGCCGTCACTGGCACCTATGTCCTGACCATCACCGAGGCCGCAGCGGATGGCGGCCTGTTCGAGCTGGTTGACCCGCTCGGCAGCCTGGTGGGTGAGGGCAGTGTTGGCGTTGCATTCGCCGCCGGCGGCCTCAGCTTCACCCTGGTCGATGGCGCCGCTGACTTCATCGTCGACGACGTCTTCACCATCGCCGTGACCGCGGCCCTCGGTGAGTACCGCCCCTATGACGACGACGGCACCGACGACGGCCGCCGCGCTGCCAGCGGGATCCTGTATGCCCCGGTGGATGCCACCCTCAACGATATCCGCGCCGTGGCCGTGGTGCGCGATGCCGAAGTGATCGAGCGCCTGCTTACCGGCCTGGACGATGCCGGTGCAGTCGATCTGCTCGCCCTCGGTATCGTCGTCCGGCCCTAACCTGGCCCGCCAACCCTGACACCCTAAACCCCGCCATTGCGGGGTTTGTCATATCTAGGAGCCCACCATGGCCGAGATCTCCATTTTTGAAGACGAGGCGTTCAGCGTCACTTCGCTGCTCGCAACCATCAACGAAGAGCACCAAATCCCGGGGCAGATCGCCGCATCGGGCCTGTTCACCGAAGAGGGCAGCCCCACTGTCACCCAGCAGATTGAGAAGGATGGCGACGTCCTTGAGCTGGTAGCCGCTGCCCCGCGCGGCGCCCCTGGCCAGGTGGTGATCGGCAGCAAGCGTGAGCAGATCCCGTTCAACTGCGTGCACTTGCCGCAGGAGTTCACCATCATGGCGGACGAGATCCAGGGCATCCGCGCCTTCGGTAGCCGCACCGAGCTACAGGGCGTACAGGAAGTGGTCAACGCCCGCGCCAACAAAGCCCGCCTGCAGCTGGATCTCACCCACGAGTATCAGCGTATTGGCGCCATCAAGGGCCAGGTGCTCGACAAGGACGGCAGCGTGCTGGTCGACCTGTTCCAGCGGTTCGGCCTCAAGCAGCTGAAGCTGAAGATGGACTTCGGCTCCGTGGACGTCAGCGTTCGCGCCGGCGAAGCGCTGGACATGCAGGAAGATGTCCTGGGCAACGTCACTGGAACCGGTGCCATCGCCTGGTGCGGCAAGAACTTCTGGGCCGACCTGATCTCTGATCCATCGGTCAAGGAAACCTTCCTTAACCACGAAGCCGCCTCTGCCCTGCGTGGCGATCGCCGTCAGGCCTTCGAGTTCGCTGGCGTGCTGTGGATTCGCTATCGCGGAAAGATCGGCGGCGTGCCGTTCGTGGGCGACGACCACTCCTACCTGGTTCCGGACGGCGTGCCCGGTCTGTTCAAAACCGTGTTCGCTCCGGCCAACTACATGGAGACGGTAAACACTCTGGGCGTGCCGTACTACGCCAAACTGGAGCCCATGAAGTACGGTAAGGGCGTGAGCGGTGAGGCCCAGTCCAACCCGCTGCACATGGGCAGCCGCCCGCGTGCCAACATCCTGCTGACCCGCTGATCATGGCTGGCTTCGGCAAGGCCCTGGCCAGCATGGATGCGGCAATCATGCGTGCGCTCAATGACGGCACCGCCGATTACCTCAACGCTGCCGGTGCTGTTCTGGCCGGCGGCCTGGAGGTAATTCTCGACAAGGACGTCGAGCGCCTGGATGTGGTCAGCGGCATGCTCGATCGGGCGGTGACCATCACGGTGCAACGCCCGTTACTGCAGCCGCTTGATCGCAAGGGCGCCTTTCGCCTCGATCCGGAGGCTTGGGGCGCGGATGGCAAAACCTGGCACATCGACGGCATTGCCGAAGATGACGGCCACCTAATCACCTTCTATGTGAAGCCCTGACCATGCCCATCGATATGCAATCCGTCATCGTTTCGGAGCTGATCGCGTGCCTGGCTGTCGTGCCTTCGTTCGGCGACTTGGTGTTCGAAGACAGCGTGCTGCGCGTGATCGATTCCGACGACGAGACTCTGCCGGAGGACTTCATCGTCATCCAGCCGGGTGCGACTGAGGAAGTCGAACGCATCGGGCCGGGCAGCGTGCGTGAGCGCGTGACCCTGAACATCACGGCTGTTACCAGGCGGCGCGAGTTTGCCGCGCCGCTAAGGGCGGCCCGCCTCGGCATCAAGGTCGCCCTGCCTGGCACCAAAGCAGGGCTGGCTATCCAAGGCGTTCAACTGGTCGCCTTCCAGACCGAAACCCCATTGCCACCCGGTGAAGGCCGGCGCTGGGCTGCGCACGTACTGCCCATCCAGGTCACCTATGTGCAAGCCCTCAAGTGAGGAACATGCATTGCCAAAGATCGCCGTAACCCAGCCTTTCAACTACGCCCATGGCCCTGTCGTGAAGCACTACAAGAAGGGCGAGCAGGACGTGCCCCAGGCCGTTGCCCATCACGCCGCGACCCATGGCTTCATCGACGCCCCCAAGGCGAAAGCTGACGCGGCGCCCGCGCCTGTTGAGCCCAAGCAATAAACCGACTCTCGCTCAGGAGAAAATCACATGCCACAGATTGACCGTTCCTTTGCTGGCGAGGGCATCATCTACGCCCGCGCCTACCAATCCGCCGACCCGCTGCTGGATATCGGCAACTGCGACACCTACAACCTGTCGTTCACCACCAACCAGACCAAGCTGCCCAACTTCCGTGGCGGCGGCGGTAACCGCAACGTACGCGAAGTGGTCACCGATGTGACTGCGGTCATCGGCATGTACGACCTGACGGCCACCAACGTCGCCCGCGTGACCCGCGCCACCATCACTGCGGTAGCCTCTGGCGTGGTCACCGCCGAAGTTCTGGCCTGTGCCGGTGTTGAGGGAGAGTTGATCCCATTCAAGAACCTGCCAGACCTCAGCGTTGCCCCGGTCATCGTCACCGCCGCCGACGCGGCCCTGGTTGCCGGTACCGACTACCTGCTGAGCCCGCACGGCATCTTCGTTACTGCTGGCAGCGCCATCACCGTGGCCGGCATCAAAGCCACCTACACAAAGCTGGCCGCCGATGCCCTGCAACTGCTCAACGGCAGCCAGGTGGAGCTGGAGTTCTACATCGCAGGCCTCAACGATGCCCAGTCCGGCGAGCCGTTCAGCCTGCGTCCACGCCGCGCCAAGCTGGGCCTGATCAACCAGCTCAACGTGTTCGGCCAGGAGTACATCAAGCTCGAAGCCAACGCCGAGCTGCTGGCCGACCCTCTGGTGATCAGCACGGACATCTCCAAGTTTTGCGAGATGCAGATCGTCAATAAGGCCGCTTAATGCCGATGGCCAGGGATGGCTATCCTATTTGATGCAGGTGTCGGTTGATCGACTTGTGTAATGTCATTTGTGGCATGGCTGAATTGGCGTTCGAGCCCGAGCGTTGCTAACCTCACATTCAATACATGCTATTAGGCCGTCAATAGGGTTTCATAACCCTCCATGTCTGAGGCATAAGCTGTGAGCTGCTTAAATTTTTGTTGGTGCTGGCTGGTGGAAAAACAAGGTATTAGACAAATTATGTATTGGGTTTGTCAGAGGTAATTTCATGAGAGTTCTAGTGATAGTTATGAGCTTGATACTGCTTGGCGGATGTGCGGCTTCTGTGAAATCTCAGGCGGTGCGTGGCGTTGAACTCCGGAAATATAACAAGG
>Ga0209343_10008534_pt1 | contig 11909 bp, 12 predicted proteins | sample RifCSPlowO2_02_FD_184026 | JGI IMG/M metagenome (GOLD analysis project Ga0209343, IMG submission 184026) | Groundwater microbial communities from Rifle, Colorado - Rifle CSP2_plank lowO2_0.2 (SPAdes) (version 2) | ecosystem: Environmental > Aquatic > Deep subsurface > Groundwater | place... | reverse complement strand
TGTCAAAGTGCTTGGCTGGTCACTGAACTGGAGATTTGTTGTTTGTATAATTGCGGCTGCCAGCCTCACCGGCGGTATTTTTCTTGCGGGATTAGTAGGTAGAGAACTGGTACCGTCCTCAGACACGGCACAGTTTATGGTGAGTGTAAAGACTCCGGTAGGTTCGTCCCTGGATTATACCGACAGTATGATGAAAAAGATAGAAAACATCCTGGACGAGACTCCGGAGGTAAGGTCGTTCTTCTCCGCAGGCGGTTTCGGTGGGGGGAATAAGGGTATTTTCTTTGTGCACCTCACCCCTAAAAGTGAGCGTAGGCGCTCTCAGGGGGAGATTCTTGCCGAACTGCGCAGACAATTTGCCCAGACTCCGGGCGTCTTTGCGTTTTCCCTGGAATTCGAACAGGGCTTTGGTGCCAGGAGGGGTGCGCCTCTTGAGTTTACGGTGTCGGGGCCTGAGCTGTTTGAACTGGAGAGACTCGAAGCCGAGTTCACAAAAAGGCTTCAAGGGATACCGGGTATCGTGGATATAGATTCTAACCTGGAACTGGGCAGACCCATGGTGTATGTAGAGATAGACCGAAAGAAGGCGGCGGACCTGGGTGTGTCCGTGACGGATATAGGCAATACCGTAAGGGCCATGATGGGTGGTGTAGAAGTAGTGGATGCCAAATACAAGCACGCGGGAAAACGGTACGATACGATTGTGAGACTGGCCAAACCGTTCAGGGACCTGCCGCAATACATAGATGAACTCCACCTGAGGAATATGGAGGGGAAAATCATCGGTCTAAAGGATGTGATGAGTGTAAGGGAGGCAACCGGATTCAACGTTATAAACAGGAGGGACCGTCAGCGTTCTTTCACAATATCTGCAAACCTTATTGAGGGTCAAAGGACCCTCAGTGAGGCGGTCAATGACGTTAACGATATTGCCAAAGAGATACTGTCGGAACAGTACACCCTTGCCTTTTCCGGAAGGGCGGAGACGTTCAAGGAATCTGTCCATAGTCTAATATTTGTACTTGTGCTCTCAATGGTTATCACCTATATGGTGCTTGCCTCGCTGTTCGACAGCTTTATTTACCCTCTGACTGTTATGCTGGCGCTGCCCCTCAGTTTTGTAGGCGGGTTCGGTCTGCTCCTTGCCACCCACAACACCATTAACGCTTTCAGCGTAATAGGTCTTATACTGCTTCTTGGACTGGTCTCAAAGAATTCAATATTATTGGTGGATTATACTAATGTGTTAAGACGTGAAGGGAAGGAGGTTAAAACTGCCATTCTGCAGGCTGGCGAGATCCGGCTCCGTCCTATTCTCATGACAGCCTTTTCGACCATGTTTGCGATGCTCCCGATTGCAATCGGTCTCGGTTACGGCGCTGAGGCAAGGGCCGGTATGGGTATAGTTGCCGCGGGCGGCATGTTTTCTTCTATGTGCCTTACCCTTATTGTGGTACCGGTATTTTATTCATTATTGGATGAGTTGGTACAACTCACCAGACGTCGAAGGCGGGAAAAACCCAGGAAGCCCAAGAAATCAAGGCAGACGTTCATTGCCGCATCTACAGCAAAGGAATAATTGATGTCCCTTGCGATTGTGACACTTTCCGAAGAAGGTCTGAAGGTTGCAGCACGGCTGGAATCCGGTCTTGGGGAAGGCGTAGACCTGTTCCTGCCTGAGAGGTTTTACCAGGCAAAGCCCCATACGAAACCGTTCTCACAGGGGATTCGTGCCCTTGCGGAGGATATTTTCGATAAATATGACGGCATGGTATTCATTATGGCCCTTGGGATAGTGGTTAGGGCCGTAGCCCCGCACATAAAGGACAAACTCTCAGACCCTGCAGTAGTGGCGGTGGACGACGCCGGACGGTTTGCCGTTAGCGTACTCTCCGGACACGAGGGAGGCGCAAATGAACTTGCCCTGAAGGTTGCTAACGCCCTGCACGGCGAGGCGGTTATAACTACCGGCACCGAGGCGAAAAAGGATATAATCATTGGAATAGGTTGCAAGGCCGACGTATCCTCCGAGGCCGTTAAAGAGGCCGTACTGGCCGGCCTTAAGATGTGTCATATTCCGCTTGAAAGGGTCAGGCTGGTGGCTACTATAGAAGAGAGGGCGCGGCTCCCCGGTGTCTTCGGAGGTGTCCGTGAACTGGGTGTTCCCCTAAGAATAATTTCGAAGGAGGAGATTAGTACGTGCGGAAAGGAATTCAGCAGGTCTGAGTTCGTCAAAGAAAAAATCGGCATCTGGGGCGTTTGTGAGCCGGCGGCGCTCCTGGCAGGGAGGAAGACGAAATTAATACTGAGAAAACAAAAGTTTCCCGGGGTAACGATAGCCGTCGCCCAGGAAAACTTAACGTGGTAGGCATAGGTCCGGGTTCAATGGCCGACATAACCCCAAGGGCCCTTAATGCGCTGAAAAACTCAGACGTTATTGCCGGTTACAAGACCTATCTCAACCTTGTAATGGATGTGATAGGCGACAAACCTGTACTGAGTTCAGGTATGGGTGAAGAACGGCAGAGGTGTGAGGCCGCTCTGCGTGAGGCCGCGAAGGGCAAGGTGGTATCTATTGTCAGCAGCGGCGACCCGGGGGTATACGGCATGGCCGGACTGGTACTGGAGCTTGCCGATAGTATGAATCAAAAGGTTGCGGTTGAGATAATACCCGGCGTCCCCGCATCTTGCGCCGCATCCGCACTGCTGGGGGCGCCGATTATGCACGACCACGCCGTCATAAGCCTGAGCGACCTGCTCACCCCCTGGGAATTGATAGAAAAAAGGGTGAGGCTGGCGGTAGAGGGCGACTATGTTATCGTGCTCTACAACCCAAAGAGTTCCCAGCGCACGTGGCAGATAGAGAAGACACGGCAGATTATTATGGAGAAGAGGCCGCCGACCCTGCCCGTGGGCATCGTGAAGGACGCCGGACGAGAGGGGCAGGAGGTCATAGTAACCACCCTGTCGGAGATGCTGAACTTCCCGATAGACATGACCACGATAATCATAGTCGGCAATTCCACCACGTTCACATCCGGCAGTTTTATGGTAACAAGACGAGGTTATAAGCTGTGATTGGAATTTTTGAAAATATAGTGTAGGGACTTACTTTAATGTAGGGTGCGTCTTGACGCACCGCTTGTAGGTATATGGCCGATGTCATTCTGAGCGAAGCGAAGAATCTGGTAGGGGCACGTTGCAACGTGCCCCTACAACACTTCTAAGGGTTTCAAGTCATGATTCTGGTAATGTCTGGCACTGCCGACGGCAGGGAGATAGTCAGAGAGCTCCACGAGAGGGGCGCTAAGGTCCTTACTACCGTTGCAACGATCTATGGTGAAGGACCATTTCGGGAGATGGGACTCGGCCACCTGTGTGTAAGGAGCAGGCTGAGCGGCGACGGACTTCCGAACTTCATTGATGAAAATGGTATAGACACCATCGTAGACGCCACACACCCCTATGCCGTCAACGCCTCTCTTATCGCCATGAGGGCCTGCGAGAAAAAGGGCATCAAATATATCAGATTCCAGAGAGAGGGCACTCCCCTGCCGGATTCCCCGCTTATCCACAAGGTTGATAATATTAACCAGGCCGTTGAGGTTGCGGGAAGGCTTGGTAGAAGGATTCTCCTCACCACAGGCTTTAACAGCATCAAGGACTTTATCAGGCTGAAGGACGATAGTAGTCACGAACTCATAGTCCGCATCCTTCCCATGCCCGAACACATAAGCAGGTGCATTGAAATGGGAATCTTGCCGAAGAATATCATTGCCCTCCAGGGCCCCTTTTCAAAGGAATTTAATATAGTGAACCTTCGTGACTTTAACGTTGACGTAGTCGTCACAAAAGACGGCGGCAGAGAGGCAAAGACGCGGGAGAAGGTTGACGCCTGCCTGGAAACAGAAACCCCCCTGGTAATTATCCAACGCCCTGTACTAAACTATTCGTGCGTGTGTTCCAGTATAGAGGGGATTTTGAGACTGATATGAGGAGACCTCTGCAAAACTCTATCTACAAAGTCCAACACGGTGTATCCTCCCCCTTGAGGGGGGAGGGCAGTCACGCCAGAGGCGGATGCGTTTCCGGCACAGGTGGGGGTGATACACGGCTTCTATTTCGTATCTCTCTTATACTAAGTATACTTAGTGAATAGGATAGTTACCTTCCCCCTTTCCCCCTCCCCTCAAGGGAGGGGGAAATTTAAAATGCTGTCAGACTTTGGCAGAGGTCTCATGAGATGATCTATAAAAAATGCAAGACAAAGCTGTCATTGCGAGGAGCGAAAAGCTGCGAAGTGTGGTAAGCCTTTATCGGTTCTTGACAAATAGATGTGTAATCAAACGCACGACGGATTTACCAGAATGTGTGGAGGATCTTTCGGAACCAGTGAATGTAACTGTAAAACACTAAAGGGGGGTAAGAATATGTTTAAGACTCTGCAAATCGTCTCGGCGGCTCTCGTGGTTGTAATCGTTGTCTTGTCCCAACCTGTTGAACCGGTTGAAGCGGCCGGCATACCCGGCAGCAAAGCGGTTCAAATCCTTCAAAATAATTTTCCTAATGGAATTTATGGAGTGGCCTACCAGCCAACACCGACAGATTACTTCACACCTGGTACGCCACAGAAATATGGATTTACCGACTTCTGGAACAGTGATTTTGAGGCCCTGTGGAATCCAGCCGGTGACAACAAAAGTGTTGTTAGAACCGTCCACTTTCCGGACGGATCGACCAAAAACCAGGGGGATTTGCAGACCCTGAGCGATATGGGAGTAAACCTCCTTCGTTTGTATTTCTGGCAGGGTCAGGAGGGGTGGGTTGACCATCAGCCATTTTTGAATGAATGTGACTCATTGGGCATTAAGTTGATTGTACCTATCTTTATTACGGCAGACGCAAACTTCAAAAATACGCAGTATTATAAGAACATAGACTGGATAATTCAGTCGACCAGTAATCATTCTTCAGTAGTCTTTTACTCTATCGGTAATGAAATATCACCTCAAGGAAATCCGCAGGTCTTCGAGAATATCGGAATTGCAGCTCAGAGGGTAAGACAATTACTCGGTGAGAACGGAAACCAGTTAATTTGCTCGCCGACTTTCCCAAGCCAGGAGGCAATGAGTTGGTTTGTCGACGCGGGTACTGAAGTTGATGTATGGGCATTTAATATTTACGACCCGATTGCTATGCAAAAGGCAGTTAAAATGGTAGGAAAGGATCAGACCGTGAACGGACATCCTGTATTTGTCTCTGAATTTGGGGTTGCTTCGTTTGATATACAGACCTACACGCAGAACCCTCAGAGGCAGGTAACGTATGTGCCTCAGTTGATGGAGATAATATACGATAACGTAGATAAGATTTGGGGAGGTATCTACTTTGAGTTTTCTGATGAAAGGTACAAGGGATTACAACCACAACCCTATGGGGGGCAGCCGGATAAAACTCAACCACCGTCAACATACGTAGCTCAAATAGGAGGGACTTATCCGACTTACCAGGGAGGGCCGACACATAAAGTACCCAGTAGTGCTGTAGGCAATGCTACTTTTACGTGGAAGACGGGAAACTGGAATGGTGACGGAGTATACAATAGCGAGGGATATTTTGGGATGGGCTTTCTGCAAAATACAAATAAGACTGCTTTGACCGTAAAGAACGGTGCATCAGTGAGTGGCAGACTCTATCCATGGGTATACCGAGTGGATGACATGTTTCTAAGACCGATTTATAATAATCTTAAAGACCAATGGACTAAATCTCAGACGTCTTCAATAGACGTCAAGCCGGGTGGACGCACGGAACCTGATAGACCTTAGTAGCCGCGGCAGGGTGCCGGATGAAGGGGCTGAAATAATGGTTGGGCATGCAAATCTATCCTCAGTGTCCTTGTCTCTCTCACACCCTTTCCTGCCATGCTATCTATTCTTAGTGAATAATCTTCTGCTGTCAGAACGTAGGGGCAATTCATGAATTGCCCCTACAGGGTGATAAAATTATGCGGCGGAAAATGCTAATTCCCAAAATCGTTGGGTTTTACAAGATGAACACAGCAAAACGTATAAATCAATTTCGCAATACGCCAGGTATGCCTGTTTGGCAGCGCAATTATTATGAACATATTATCCGCAATGAAGAGGATTTAAACGAAATCAGGGGATACATTATTAACAATCCACTGAAATGGGAACTGGATGAAGAAAATCCAGAGAATTGCCCGTAAGGCATGTATTGGTACAATATGTCCCGCTATAAATATGCGAGCTTTCCTTGACAAATGTCCCACCCGTGCTAAAATCGAGGCTCTTTTGGCCTTCTCTGGTTTATTTATCTGCGTAGAAAGGAATGGCCCCGATGGTAAGGTTGCACAAGGCAACGATGCCTATGCTCAGTCTTTTTGTGTTCTTCACATCTATGTGGTATCTGGGAGGCGTTTCAATGGCCGTTGAATCCACCAAGTTCAATAAAGTGTTTTTTGATGACGTAGAACCCATAAAAGTGGAAGACCCCCTGGCCGTAGTGCTCGGGGCTATGGATAAAGGTGAACCGCTGGTCTATACGTACGGTGATGCCGTAAAGATGGCTGGACACTCCTGCCCCGCCATTTCCGGCACGTACAAGATGACGCAGCTGGCGCTCAAGAGACTTTATCCGGACAAAACCCCTGTCAGGGGCGAAATAAAGGTGAAGTTCAGGGGTGGTGTGGAAGACAAGGTAAACGGCCCGATATCCCAGGTGGTCAGTCTCATTACCGGTGCGGCGCCTGAGAGCGGTTTCGGGGGGCTTGGTGGCGGAAGATATAACAGGAAAAATCTTCTCACCTTCGACGAGACTGCTGCCCCACCTGCTGACTGTATATGCTCTGTAGTGTTTGAGCGGATGGACACGGGGAAGAAGATAGAAATAACCTATTCAAACTACATGTTGGGGGGTAACCCGAAGATGGGAGAGCTTATGCCCAAGGCCGTCGGCGGGAAGGCCACAAACGCCGAACAGAAAGAGTTTGGAGAACTGTGGCACGAGAGGATAAAGACCATTCTCTTTAATCCTCCAGAGGGCATGTTTGTCATAAAGGAATTGAATTAAGCAAACGTATTAATTTTAACACAGGATACCGGTAAACTTCCTGCAGGCAACGCAACGAACATGAATGCCAAAAACATCTCTGTGCTGTTAGCCGTCGTAGTCTCTCTAGTTTTGTGTGTGGAGCGGCCTTGCCTTGCCGAAGTCGGCGCGGAGGAGAATTTCCGCGTGGGACTGGAGCTGCTGAAAGAGAACAAGATTGATGAGGCTATTACACAGTTTGAGAAGGCTATTGAAAAGGGTCCCTCCAAGGCGGAACACTATGATAGACTGGGCCTGGCCTATAGTAAAAAGCACATGTGGAAGGAGGCCCTTGAGGCATACACTAAAAGTCTCGAACTGGATCCGAACAACGTACATGTTCATAACAATCTTGGTGTCCTTTACGATGCCAGAGGCATGTTTGGTGAGGCCGTTGCGCAGTACAGGAAGGCCATTGAGATAGATCCCTCCTATGTTGAAGCTTATAATAATCTGGCCGTTACTTACATGAGGGGCGGGAGAACAGAGGAGGCGGACAAGACGCTCCAAAAGGCACTGGAATTAGACCCCAACCACGCGCAGGCCCATTATAATATGGGAATACTCTACTCTCAGATGAAGTTCAAGACCAAGGCCATGGAGGAGTATAAAAAGGCCATTGAGTTTGACCCGAACTACGCAGAGGCGTACAACAATATAGGCATCTTGCTGGAACAGCTCGGCAAGCCGGATGAGGCCGCAGAGCAGTGGAAAAAGGCCATAGCGGCAAATCCTAAAAGCACAGACGGGTACTATAACCTGGGGGCATATTATTTTAACCGTGAGGAATACGAAAATGCATTCACCCTGTGGCAAAAACTTGTAGAGATGACACCGAAGGACCCATGGGCCCATTGGAGACTGGCTGCAGCCTTGGGCAGGATGGGTAAGCGCGAAGAGGCGGAAAAGGAGATAAAAATCTTTAACAGCCTGCTGCCCAAGGAAGAGGGGGGCAAAGAAACGACTGAAGTAGTACTGGAAGAAGAACCCAAAGAAACAGTCAAAGAGCCGGCCAAAGAAACACCTCAAAAAACGCCTACAGAAACAACCAAAGACAAAGCAATTAAGATAGAACCTGTTGCACCGTAACCCCGTTAGATTTGTGACATTTCCGCCGCTGCCGCAGGCTTCCCCGGACCCCTGCAAGACAAGAATAGACAGATTGCCACCTCAGAAAAGATTCGTGTAAATGAAAGTCGGATAATCAGTAACGGACTTCACAGATTACGGTACAGGGTAGAGACGTGACAAAAATAACCATCAAAAAAGGAGACATCACAAAGGAAGAGGTAGACGTCATTGTGAACGCCGCCAATAAGAGCCTTCTTGGCGGTGGCGGTGTTGACGGGGCAATCCATCGGGCCGCAGGACCGGAACTGCTTGAGGAGTGCAGGACGTTAGGTGGCTGCGAAACCGGCGAGGCAAAAATAACCAAGGGTTATCGTCTTCCGGCCAAGTACGTTATCCATACCGTCGGCCCCATGTACGGGCGTGGAAAGGGGCGAGAGGCGGAACTCCTGGCCAATTGCTACAAAAACAGCCTCCTCTCGGCCAAGAAGCACAAGGTCAAGACTGTTGCCTTCCCTGCAATCTCTACGGGGGTTTACGGTTACCCTAAAGAAGAGGCCGTAAAGATTGTATTCAAAACCGTCAAGGATTTTATTTCCAAAGACAATTCTCTGGACGAAATTCGCCTTGTACTATTTTCTGACAGCGATTTAAGGTTATATAACGAGGTTTTTGGGGAATAACGTTGGAAGGTGTGTTGGCACGCTGCCGGTGGTCAGTTGTTCTTAGTAATAGCAGCTGAGACATCTGCAAAAGTAAAAGATAGAGCACACCTTTTCGGAACTTTCAACAAGTTGGTTAAGCGTCACTTGCGGGAGACAACTCGTGTTATCATTTCCTAAATATATATTTATTTATATGTGTACTTGACAATGCTTAAAATTAATTGTAGCTTCCCCTATAATAAGGTGAAGGGCCATTGTAAAGTCATATTTGGCAGATTCGGCATAATACCGTCTAAGACTGGATAATTGTATTAATTTAATATTAACTGTAAACAAGCCGTCAATTTAGGCCAAGGGACCACTATAAAGAAGATGGGAATCCTTTAACAAGGGGGAGAGAGAGAATGGCAAAGGCTAAGACGCCGCGCATCGGAGGTTGGAAATTTGTATTCATGCTGCTTATTACCTGGCTTACCTTTTCAGGGCTTGGCAACCTGATATTTCTTTGGAACGATCTGCACTATAGAAAAAGGGCGGCCATTGCCCTTGGCCTTTCTCTTGGCACGTGGTTAATAATTCTAATTCTGGCAATTTCAGTATTTGGTGCAGTGCTTATACCTTTGGCCATGTGGCTTCCCCTCGGTATGGCAATATGGATGACGTTTGATGCCATCAGTGCATACAAGAAATATCGTCCCGTAAAAAGTACAGGAACTGTAAGTAAGCCCACGGTGCCTGCGGCTCCGGAAGGCAAGCCTGCAAAACCTAAGCAGACGCGCACTCCTACGAAATCTGCCAGGAAGAAATCCTGAGGTAGTTATGGGCAGCGTATCAGTGTTGGAGATAGTGTCGGGATGGAATGTTTATCTTTGAGCAGCGTTGACGTGCGCACTTAACGTTCCCAACTCAGTTATTACGAATCTGCAACGGTATAACCAAGCTTTGCCAATATTTCTTTCTCCACACGGTGCATAGTGTCAGCGCTTTTATTGTCGGCATCGTCGTAACCAAGAAGATGGAGCACTCCATGGACTACGTAGAGCATTATTTCCCCCTCAACCTCGGTCTTTGCCCCGGCAGCGTACTCAATTGCCATAGGCACACACACCACCACCTCACCGGTTATGCATTTGGCGTTTGTTTCAAGCGGGAATGATAAGACGTCTGTGGGTCCTTTGCGACCGAGAAATTTCTTGTTGAGTCTCGTGATTTCGTCTTTGTCAACGAATACTATGCTTAGTTCCGCATCCACCTTTTTACGGCACAGAGCGGTTTTTACAACCTCCCGTATACGCTGTCTCTTTATTGGATAAGCGTTCTGGAGATTGGTTATGGTTATCCTCATGAGGTCTCTTCATGTGAGCCGTATGCATCTACGATGTCCTGCACAAGCCTGTGGCGTAGTATATCTTTCCGTGTCAGATAGATAAAATCTACGCCTCTTACGCCCTTCAGCCTCTGCTGTACATCAATAAGGCCTGACGGCTCGCCTGGCGGCAGGTCTACCTGGGTAATGTCACCCGTGGCAACGACCTTTCCCCTCACGCCCATCCTGGTAAGGAATGTCTTCATCTGTCTTATCGTGCAGTTTTGTGCCTCGTCTAGTATTATAAAGGCATCGTTGAGGGTTCTACCCCTCATAAAGGCCAGCGGGAGGATTTCAATAATCTCGGTTTCGATGTATTTCCTTACCTGGACAGGCGCCATCATGTCTTCAAGGGCATCGTAAAGCGGTTTGAGAAAAGGATTTACCTTTGCCTGAATATCGCCCGGCAGGTAGCCAAGCTTCTCGCCCGCCTCTATGGCCGGTCTGGCCAGCACAATTCTTTTTAGTACGCCCATCTTTAATGCAGAGAGGGCCATGGCCACGGCCAGGTAGGTCTTACCCGTACCGGCAGGGCCTATACAAAACACTAAATCGTTGGCCGCTATCGCCTCCACGTACTTGGCCTGGCCTTGTGTCTTTGGTCTTACGGAGACACCTTTTATAGATACCTCAACGGGCACGTTAACAGAAGCAAACGGGCGCCCTGTTTCTACGGCATCTATCGTGTCTTCAACACTACTCAATTCGAGCATACCTTGGCCACGGATAATCTCTATCAAACGGTCAAATACCTTTACGGCCTTCTCCACCTGGGACTCTTTGCCCTCTATCAGGAGAAGACCATTTCTGGCGGATATCTGTACACCTAATGCACTTCGTATCAGACGAAGGTGCTTATCGTGGCTCCCAAACAAGATCGAAGCCTGTTCAATATTCTCAAGTTCTATAGATTTTTGAACAACCTTATCCTTTTCACTCGTGTTCACGCTACGCATTCCAACCGTAAAATAAGAGGAAATAATAACCCACAGGCAGACTTGCCAAGACGCAGTCCATTACGTCCAGCACGCCGCCAAACGACGGTATCAGATTTCCGGAATCCTTTACGCCTGCATCTCTCTTTAGCATAGATTCCGCCAAGTCACCTCCAACAGAGACAACTCCTATCAAGAGCCCAAACGGTACGGCCCACACCAGCGGTAGGATTTTAATTTGGGGGACCAGATTCCAGACCACAGCTACCAGCATGCCTGTGGTCAGGCCGCCGATAAGCCCTTCCAGGGTTTTGTTGGGGCTTATGGTCGGGAAGATTTTTTTGCTCCCAAACTCTTTGCCTACAAAATAAGCCCCAATATCCGTACACTTGGCGATTAGGACGATTCCAAACAACATTATAAGCCCGTTCCCGCCCGGCAGGTGACGGATGGCCATTGCGAAGGACAAGAAGAAAAACACATACAGTATGCCGAAGACGGTAATGGATATGTTCTCAACGATGTTTTCGAGGCCTCTGGTAAAACCTTGCAAAAGGAAGAGCCAGCAGACGATGGCAAATAAAAGGGAGGGATTCAGGGAAATGCTCCCGCTCGACCTCGCCTCCGACCAGCAGGTAACGAAGACGAGTATTCCACCCACGATGCCGGAAAGCCTGAATGGGTCAAACCCTTTCTTGCCCGTGATGTCATAGAATTCCAGTAACCCGACGGTGCCGATCAATACACCTGTGCATCCTAAGC
>Ga0209343_10008533_pt1 | contig 11909 bp, 8 predicted proteins | sample RifCSPlowO2_02_FD_184026 | JGI IMG/M metagenome (GOLD analysis project Ga0209343, IMG submission 184026) | Groundwater microbial communities from Rifle, Colorado - Rifle CSP2_plank lowO2_0.2 (SPAdes) (version 2) | ecosystem: Environmental > Aquatic > Deep subsurface > Groundwater | place: Rifle... | reverse complement strand
CAGCCGCAGCTGCGGGCACAGCAGAGGCAGCCGGCACGCTCAAGGTCCGCGCGCTGCAAGCCAGCCTGTCGGGCCGGCCCAGCCAGATGCAACTCAGCGCCCAGGGTCGCCTTGAGGCCGGCCAGCGGCGTTATGCGCTGCAACTGGCCGCGGAAGGCGGGCGCACCCCTGCCACGCGCAACATGCCGCTGGGTGAATCCGCGTGGCAGGGCCTGCTCAGGCAGCTCAGCCTCAGCGTGGAAGACCCATCCCTGGGCAGTGGTAGCGGTGCGTGGCGGCTGGCCACCCGTGGCACGGTGCCGCTCACATGGACACCGGCGCGGGGCGGCGCCTTCGACAGCGGTGCGGGCGAAGCCTTGTTGAATGCGCCGGCGCAACAAGGAAGCACCAGCATCGCCGCCACGCCAGCCGTGCTGGCATGGCAGCCCGTGCGCTGGCGCCCCGGCGAACTCATCACGTCCGGCAAGCTCACCGGCCTGCCGCTGGCCTGGATTGAATTGCTGGCCGGCCCGCAAATGGCCGGCGCCGGCCTGGGCGGCAACCTGCTGCTCGACGGCCAGTGGGACGCCACGCTCAGCGACACGCTGCGCCTCAAAGCCACGCTGGTCCGCAGCAGCGGCGACATCAGCGTGCAGGCAGAAACCGTGCAGGGCCTGCCAACGCGGGTGGCGGCGGGCGTGAAAGAAGCGCGCCTGTCGCTGGTCAATGACGGCGAGGCGCTGACCCTGGCTGCGCGCTGGGACAGCGAACGCGGCGGCACGGCCGACGGCCAGCTCCGCACCCGCCTGGCACGCGCACCGGCCGACGCGGGCGGCGGCTGGCTGTGGCCCGCAGACGCGCCCTTGAGCGGCCAGTTGCGTGCGCAGTTGCCGCGCATCGGTGTCTGGTCGGTGCTGGCGCCGCCCGGCTGGCGGCTTCGCGGTTCACTGGGCACTGATGTGGCGATCAGCGGCACGCGGGCCGCCCCCCAGCTGGCGGGCGAGTTGCAGGCCAACGACCTGGCCCTGCGCTCCGTCGTGGACGGCATCGAGTTTGGCAACGGCCGCCTGCGCGCGCGGCTCGACGGCACGCGCATGCGCATCGACGAATTCACGCTGCAGGGCGCCGGCGACAAGGGAACGGGCGGCCGCCTGACGGCCCAGGGCGAAGCAGGCTGGATCGACGGCCAGCCGCAGGTGCAACTGGAGGCCCGGCTGGAGCGGCTGCGCGCCAGCATACGAACCGACCGGCAGCTGACCATCTCCGGTGATGTCCAGGCCAGCCTCAAGGGCGTGCAGACAGAGCTCACCGGCAAACTGGTGGTCGACCAGGCCCGCATCATCCTGCCCGACGAAGGCACGCCGCAGCTGGGCGATGACGTCGTGGTCCGCACCGGCCGCGGCAGCGCGGCCGGCCAGAAGGCGCCGGCGCAAACCAGCGGCGCGACCGCCGACAGGGCTGCCCGGCCCGTCAAGCTGGCGCTGCAGCTGGGCCTGGGCGATGACTTCCGCGTCCAGGGCAAAGGGATAGACACGCGGATACGCGGCACCCTCAGCCTCTACGGCGACTCGCTGCGCGAACCGCGCCTGACCGGCACCGTCAACACCGCGGGCGGACAGTACCGCGCCTACGGCCAGCGCCTGGACGTCGAACAGGGCGTGCTGCGCTTCACTGGCCCCCCCGACAACCCGGCCCTCGACATTCTGGCCATACGCCCCAACCTGACGCAGCGTGTGGGCGTGCAGATCACCGGCACCGCCCTGTTGCCCCGCGTGCGCCTGTACGCCCAGCCCGAGTTGCCCGATGCCGAAAAACTGTCCTGGCTGGTGGTGGGCCGGGCATCGGCCTCCGGAGGCGCGGAAGCCGCGCTGCTGCAGCAAGCGGCGCTGGCCCTGCTGGGCAGCAAGGGCGGCGGCATGTCGGGCGGGCTGGCATCGTCGCTGGGGCTGGACGAGCTGTCGTTCCGCGGTGCTTCCAGCAATTCGGACGGCACGACCAGGCAGGGGGCCGTCACGCTGGGCAAGCGTTTTTCGCGCAATTTTTATGCGGCCTACGAGCGCAGCATTTCCGGTGCGCTGGGCACCCTGTATATTTTTTATGACCTGTCGCAGCGCTTCACGGTACGCGCACAAGCGGGCCAGCAAAGCGCCGTGGACCTGATCTTTACCGTGCCTTACGATTGAACCCTGGCAACCGAGCCACATCGAAGCAACCCCCCATCCCGGTTCCCCGGAGCCAGCGCATACAATTCCAGTTCTTCGGAAGAAGTGCAGAAGCAGAAAAAGTGCCGCCATAGTTCAATGGATAGAACGAGTGCCTCCTAAGCGCTAGATACAGGTTCGATTCCTGTTGGTGGTACCACCCCAACATCCCAAAAAATCCAAAAAAGACCAAAAACCCGCATGCCTATTGGCATTGCGGGTTTTTTCTTGTCCAAGGTCGTGCAGTGAAATACACTGGTATGCAGCCGTTTTGATGGTACTTTTGATGGTACCTAAAAAACGCCCTAAAAAAAGTACCATCAAACACTGCCATGGCACTAACCGATACGTATGTAAAAAACCTCAAACCCAGCAACAAGGCTGCTGGCGAAAAGCACAGCGACGGCCACGGGCTATATCTGCTGGTTAAACCGAGCGGCAAGTACTGGCGGTTCAACTACCGCTTTGTCGATAAGCAAAAAACACTCGCACTGGGCGTTTACCCCGACGTTTCGCTGGCCAAAGCCAGGCAGCGCCGCGAAAAGGCCAGAGAACAACTAGCCGATGGCATTGACCCTAATACCGCCAAACAGGAAGATCGGCGCGCCAAGGCTGTAGCCGCCTCGAACACATTTGAAATCGTAGCGCGCGACTGGCTGATGAAAACAACAGCGAAGCGCGCTGCCAACACCCAAGTCAAAATCTCGCGGTCGCTTGAAAAGGACGTATTCCCCTTCATCGGAAATATGGCAATGTCCGCAATTGGCCCTAGGGACGTTCTAGAGAAAGTTTTACGAAAGATCGAGGCGCGGGGAGCTATCGAAACCGCCCACCGCGTAAAGCAGAATATTGGCCAAATATTTCGCTATGCCGTTGTCACAGAACTAGCCGAGCGTGACGTTACATCGGACCTGCGAGAAGCATTAGCCAGCAAGCCGGACGTGAAACACAACGCCGCGATAACCGAGCCCGAAGCATTAGGCGCCTTATTGCGTGCGATGCACGCCTATACCGGCCACTTCACCACCGTGGCTGCCCTAAAGCTTTCGCCTATGTGCCTTGTTCGTCCTGTTGAACTGCGTACGATGGAATGGGCGGAACTTCGTCTTGACGATGCGGAATGGCGTATCCCAGGCGAAAAAATGAAGATGAATGCTGACCACATTGTTCCGCTGCCTCGCCAAGCCGTAGCAATTTTGCGTGAACTAGCGCCAATAACTGGTCATGGCCGCTATGTTCTTCCAAGCATCCGCACCGGTGAACGGCCAATGAGCGACAACACGATCAATGCTGCCTTACGAAGCATCGGCTATAGCGGGGACTTACAAACGGGGCACGGGTTTCGAGCCACCGCACGAACCATCTTGGATGAAGTACTGGGCGAGCGAGTTGACTTCATCGAACACCAACTGGCCCATGCAGTGAAAGATCCAAACGGCCGCGCATACAACCGTACGGCTCATTTGCCAGCACGTCGCAAAATGATGCAACGCTGGGCAGACTATTTGGACAAGCTACGTCAAAGCGTGTAAGGCCGCCCCGGGGCTCCATCAACCTTGGGCATAAGCTCTCAGGAGCCATTACAGGGCCTGGCGCAGCTTGCGCTACCCACCCCTAAATTACCGATAAAGCGCCAAAACTCGCGTTTAAAGTCATTTTTTTGGCTGTTTTCACTCAAAATATAGTACTTTTTAGCTACTTTTTAGCTAAAATAGCTTCAGTTTCAGCGTTTTCTCGTTGTGACACCCGGCAACCCGCACCCGCTGCGCGCCTGCCAAACCTTTCCTCCCAGCTTTCGTTTTCCCGTTAATTCGACCCGCTTTGCCCGGGGCCAAGTGGGCGTGCGCGTTCGTCTTTGCACGTAGCCGCACCGCCGTTCCGCTTCTCCCTTCACACCGCTTTTCTTCAGCTGCACAAAGGCTGAGGCAAAGCCACGTCCACCTTTTCCTTGTTCGTTCTTTAAGAAAGGCCTTGCCATGTCAGCACCGTTTGAAAACTCTCCCAAAACACCGCGCCAGCCCTTATTTTTGTTGGGCCGCATTGTGGCTACCCCGGGTGCACTGCACTTGCTGCGGCAGACCGCCACCAGCCCGGAAGTGCTGTTGATGCGTCATGTAACCGGCGACTGGGGCGAGGTTTGCGCCGAGGACGCTGAAGAAAATCGGCTCTCGCTCGAACAGGGCTTTCGCCTTATGTCGGTGTATCGGCTGCCTCTGAAGGATCAAACCGTCGCTGGCGAGGCATCCTGCACGCTGGATAGTTCAGCTGCGGCTGATAGAGATGATGATGTTGTTGGCCAGCGGATTTGGCTTATCACCGAAGCCGACCGCAGCTGCACAACGTTTTTATTGCCGAGTGAGTACTGATGCGCCGCCGCGCACTCCCCCGAGGTCGATTACCTCGGCATTCGGCGGCCGTCAAAGCTTATGTCGATTGCGGCCTCTCCGCCAATACGCAACGAGCCTATGCCTCGGACCTCGCACGCTTTAAAGCCTGGGGTGGGAAGATTCCCTGCTCTGCCCAGACGGTGGCAAATTACCTGGCTGCATCTGCCGGCACCCTAAAAATCAGCACGCTAATGCGGCATTTGGCTGCGATTGCCCATGGGCATGCAACAGCCGGATTCGAATCCCCTGTCGCCTCTCCCATCGTCAAGGCCACACTGCGTGGCATTCGCCGGGTCCATGGCACGGCACAGAAACAGGCCAAACCGATCACCGTGCGGATGCTGCGCAAGCTGATCAGGCCTGTTGCTGGCTTCTCTGCAATGCGAAACCTGCGTGATCGCGCTTTGCTGCTGGTTGGCTTCGCTGGCGGGTTTCGGCGCTCTGAACTGGCCGGCCTAAGGGTGGGCAGTGTCAGTTTTACCCGGCGCGGGGCGGTGATACGGCTGGGGGCAAGCAAGACTGATCCGAATGGCACAGGCCGCAATGTGGCAATGCCGTTTGGCGAACCGCCTCTATGCCCTGTGCGCGCACTGAAGGACTGGCTGAAGGCGACTACTCGCCTGCCCGCCCGCGGGGAGCTCAGCAATCCACCGCTGTTTCGCCGGATCGACCGCTATGGCAACGCGGGCGGAGGGCTGTGCGATGCAGCCATAGGCTGGATATTGAATCAGCGTATGCAAGCCAAGGGCCTCCATGCCAAGGGCTTCTCGGCGCACAGCTTGCGGGCAGGCCTTGTGACCAGTGCTGCCAAAGCCGGTGTGCCCAACTGGGCCATTCAGCGTCAAACGGGTCATCGATCCGAGTTCATGGTCCAGCGTTACATCAGAGACCTACAGCCGTTCGAACAGAACGCATTGAAGTCTGTTCTGTAAGCCGCAAGCGCTTACACATACCGCCCTGCCCTGAACGCCACGGGCATGGGCGTCTACACACCCGTGACCCAAACCATTGAGAAATGCGAACTTGGCGACGCCGATTCGCCAGAAAGGATTACCCCATGCAACCCGCACCGAATGTTTTGAATGCTGAATTTCTCAGCGTGACTGATGGCGTTGCCCACGCGCCCTTTGTTTTCACCATCGCTGGCGTTGTGAATCACTTTTCACCCACCAGCTCACTGAAACACTTCGGCGCTAAGCAGTGGCGGTCTATCCATCAGCCACTGGTCCATTTGTCGTCTGTCGGTCATGGGGTGTTCAAAACTATTGCGTCATTTCCGGTGAGCGACGTTACCGAGGTCAATGTCGGACTCAAGGTAAGCGGCGAATTTTTGCTACTCACACGCACTGGCACAGTTGACGCCTACCAAGCGCCAGATTGGGCACGATTAACCCACGAAATGACCCAGGACGCCAAGCCGCTGTGCAGCGCCGACCTGCAACAGCTGCGGCAACATTTAGACCGCCAATGGGCGCGTGCCATCGAGGTGGCCGACAGCGCCCGGCGCCTAAAATCCCTACTGACCTGCTGGCAAGAGCAAGGGGTTCACTACATCAGGGCGCGCCTGCTCGCCGCGCTAGGTGCCCATGCCGATACGAGCACCGTCAACCTAGTGCGCTCTGCGGGCTCCCGGTCAGCGGCTGTGTACAACTGGCTGTGTGTTGCAGAGCCTTTACGGACGATTAGGCATACAGCCTTGAAGCTTGAGCCCGCCCTGTTGACCCATGCCATATGCCACCGCAGTGCTTGCACCGATCAATTGCTTAGGGCGGCTGATCAGCAGGCCCCACTTCGCGCCGTCATCAGACAGGCGTTTGGCTTGAACCACGCGGAAGTCCGATTTCTGAACCGCGTCATTGGCGCCAGGGAGGTCAGCGTTGAGGTATTCGAAACCTTGATGCGACACATCGCGTCGCTTCCGCCAGAAGTTCGCCCCAGCAGCTTCAGAGGCGCTACGGCGCTGGCGATGACACACCGCCGACGCATGCTTGACGGCCTTGCGTTTCTTTTTCCCGAACGTTTGTGCAAGGCGCTGGGGCCGGTCACTACGTTGCAGCACCGCCAAGCGGCGCAGAAGACCTGGCGGCGCTACGTGATTGAGCATCATCGTGCTGCGGTCGATGGGTCTACTCGGGGAATTTTCGACCCGAAAGCCGACTGGGTATGGGATGAAGACCCAGACTTGGAGGACGGTGGTGAAGATGCGCAGGGTGACCAGGGTTGGCCCGCACTGGACGAGCAGGATGATTTTGAATTCCAGGTCGCGGGGCTGACCGCAGACGACTTTTTTGAGGAGTGGTTGCTCGGTTTGCCCTATCAGGTCCGGAGCGCGATCCACCTCAAGCTGTGCCGGCTGTCCGTAAGAAAAAGAATCGGGTATATCGAGCATTGGCGGTATGCGCTGCTGGTGTCATTGAAGCGAAATACAGTGTTGCACAAGGTTTTGCCGACATTGGTCGCCAGCACGGCCCGGACCTTTGGCTTTACTGCGGTGCCTGGTCAGGTATCCGAATTCATTACGGCCATAGAGCTCGATGCGTGGAATGACGCCACATGGCTATTTGTGCCGCTAGTCTCACGGGCCAGCTTCGAACTCACGGCTGAAGAGCTTTGCAACTGTGCCGACGATCCGTCGCTCATCACTGCCGCGCTTGTGGTGCGGGCTTTTTATGCTCGATTGAAATGCCTTCGAACCGGCGAGGATACGCTGATCGAGTTTGAGATTGAGGAATGCGACCAACACGCCACAGCAAGCAGCGCAGCAGCGCCGGATGGATTGACTTTTTCGATCACCCAACACAGTGGCATCAACAACCGGTTGGCGTCAAATGCGTCCCTCGCGAAAGCTGTTCAATTTCTGGCTTGGCTTAACCAGCAGTTTGGTGCTACTGCGCGCGGCAGACACCTAGCGACGCTTCGGCGGCAAATCCGATCGGACGTGTCGACCCATCTTATTCAACACCGCAAGGAGATTATTCATACCGCAGCGGTGCGTGTACACAACCAGGGCCTGCGGTGGTCGCCTCGTTAGCAGTTTTGGTGGTATAGCTGAAAAGAGACTGCGCTGCGGCCCGACGCACTGCTCTCGTCCTGGAACCATTGCTTCAAGTCGGCAACTTGCCGGCCTTTGACCTGGGTGAGTGTGACGACCGAATAGCACGCGCCAAGCTGTTCATGCGTCAAGCGTTTCAGGAATCCTGGCGCAGTCGCACCCTGACGGTCTGGATGTTCGTCAAAATGCTTTTGATCGATCTGCCGATGGAAGGCGCCGGGACAGGAGGTTTACACGTAGTTACCCTGTTGCCCGCAAGGGAAACGCTTTACACGGCCAGGGAGAATCTTTCCCTGCCAGGCGTCATGCCGAACATGCGGCCATAGTCCCGAGTGAACTGCGGGACGCTTTCGTAGCCTACTTCGTAAGCGGCTCCGGTTGCGGAGGCCGCCTCGTGCCGCAACAGACGGCGCGCCTCGATGAGCCGTAGCCGCTTTTGGTACTGGACGGGCGTGAGTGACGTCAGCGCCTTGAAGTGGCGATGAAATACCGCCCGGCTCATGGCGGCCGCATCGGCCAATTGCTCTATCTCGATGGCTTCACGAAATTGCTTCTGTAACAGTGCAATGGCTGGAGTCAGCCGTGTCGCCGTGCTGTGCGCCGCCACCGATGCACGGAGCACTTCTGAATTGGGCCCCGTCAACAGCCAATATTGCAACTCCCTGAGCAGTCCCCCGTGCAGGAATGGGATTGCCTCAGGAGTCTCCGCCAATTGTAAAAGTCGTCTGCCGCAATCGAGCACGACGGCCTCTGTGGGCTGAGTAAAAAGCGGTATTCCCGCAGATCCCATGGCTGGCTGACGGCTGCTGCCAAGCTGCTCGGCTTGCTCGCTGAGGACCGCCATGTCCAACTCTACGGCAAGTGCCAAGTATGGCACCTTCGCCGAAGCCTCGATCACCTGGCCGGCCACGGGCATGTAGGCGCTTACGATGACAGACTGCCCATGACTGCAGACAAGCTCGTGACTGCCCACGACCAGGTGTTTGGCGCCCTGCAACACAAGGCAGACAAGGGGGTGGTAATTCGACTGCACACGCTCGCCGGGTCGCTCGATGCACATCAAGCGCAGGCCCGGCACCGGGGTGCAGACCATCCCATCCGAATCGGCGTGCAAGCGAGCGTAGTCACGGATTTTTTCAAGTGGCAGGGTGTTGTGATTCACGCCTCGATTGTGCTCTGTATGCTGCACCGAAATTGCTGGAGCGATACAAAAAGGCAAGACTACGATCTCGGCGGGCAAGCCCCTTCAGACGTGCCCACCTAGACTGCGGGCATGCAGGAATTTGCCTGCGCAGCACCTAGCAGGAAGATTCATGAAGACCACAGGTAATACCATTCTAATAACCGGCGGAACCTCCGGCATCGGCCGAGCGCTGGCCGAGCGCTGGCACTCAGCGGGCGACAAAGTAATCATTGCTGGAAGACGTGCAGCCCTTATCGAAGAAGTGGTTTCGGCCAACCCTGGCATGTCCGGCTACCCACTCGATGTAGAGGACGCCGCCTCCTTCGCCGCTTTTGCCGCTCACGTGACGCGAGAGCATCCAGACCTCAACGTCGTGGTTCACAACGCGGGGATCATGGTCGCGGAAGATCTCACTGGCGATGAATGGCTCGACGTCGCAGAACGAACCGTGGCCACAAACCTGCTCGCACCGATGCGACTGACGGCAACATTGCTGCCCCATCTGCGGATGACGGCAGACGCCACCATCGTGACTGTATCGTCGGGACTGGCGTTCGTGCCGCTCGCGCTTACGCCAACTTATTGCGCGACCAAGGCTGCAATCCACTCATGGTCGATGACGCTACGGCTCAAACTCAAGGACCAAGGGATCGAGGTCATCGAACTTGCTCCGCCTGCCGTACAGACTGACCTGATGCCAGGACACAAAAGCAACCCGAACATTTTATCTTTGCCGGCTTTCATCGACGAAGTGATGACACTGCTGGCGCAGACGCCTACTCCGACCGAAATTACTGTAAAACGAGTCATGTTCCAGCGTGCGGCCGAACGCGAAGGAAGGTTCCAGGCTGCATTCAATACCATTAACCAAGTGAGTTAAGGCCATGCTGGACAAGTACCGTCAGAGCGCCCACTCGGGTTGATGACGGTTCGATTTCGAGCAAGCAGGTCGCCAAGCGAGCTCTCTTGTGGCCCATTCAGGCCTGTTTTGCGGGCCTACCGGCCAGTTTGTCGCCCTCATGGGCGCACCTGTGCCATCACCCGTTGTCGGCCGAGGTAGAGGTTGGCCCGTGCCAAGGCCGTGAACGCCCGGGTCGCGTTCTTGGCAAAGCCCCGGTAGAGGGGGATTTTTCGGCGCACTCGCTGCGTTCGGGTTTTGTGACCGAGGCCGGCCGGCAGAATGTCCCGCTGGCGGAAACGATGGGGATGACGGGGCACCAAAGCGTGGCGACGGTGTTGGGGTATTCCCGAAGCGAAGACTCCCTGTCGATCGGCGCAGCCCGACTGTTTCAATAGTGATCACCCGTCGGCCTGGATGCCTATTCGCGCGAATGGGAATGCGTCACGTGGCTGCGGACGCACCGCACTGCATAGACCCGCTGGTTGGCCCTGGACGACAAAGATTACTTGTTCAAGCCCTTTTGCCCTCTTGATGGTGAGAAGCGCCCGGACTGACCTCGTGAAGCACAACGAGGATGAATTTCGCAGGCGTTTAAAAGAGCTGGGGGATCAAGCATGAAGCTGCCGATTCTGTCTGACTTGCATGTTGAATTCGCCCATTTTTATACCGATCTGGCCACGACGGAGGCTATTGATGTCGGTCTCTTGCCGGTGACATCCACCAGGGCACGGAGGGCTTTCGCCGTGGCCTTGCAATCGCCGCCCGTCACGTGAAACGCGATTGTTATGTGGAAGCTCAATAGTCAGTTAAAGCCAAGCGCCTTTATCCAACACTCAGTAATCGGTAACGTACCAGTAGCGAATACACGCTGAACTTTGACTTCGAGTGAAGTCGACAACTGGAGCACGAAATGAAAGCCTGGCTACTCAAAGACTTCGGTCTTAAAAATCTGCAGCTATCTGAAACTGCGACGCCCGTCCCTCAACAGGGCGAACTGCTTGTGAAGGTATCGGCGGTTTCGCTCAACTTTCGAGACAAAGCAATCGTCGATGGCTTCTATGAGCCAGAGATGATTCCAAAGCCGTTAATTCCCGTTTCAGACGCTGCGGGTGTCGTCGTAGGAACAGGTCCTGGCGTTACGCGCTTTATAGAGGGCGACCGTGTTACATCGACTCTGTACTCACGCTGGGTAGATGGGCATCCAAAGCACAACGAACCAGATTTCTGTTTCGGTGCTCCTCTACCTGGAGGACTTGCCGAATACATGATTATTCATGAGGAAAGTGCGGTTCGCGCACCGGACGCCATGACTGACGTTGAGGCATCTACCCTGCCAATCGCCGCTGTCACAGCGTGGTTCTCCTTAATGGACTACGGCCACCTCCAGCCTGGTCAGACGGTTCTAGTTCAAGGAACCGGTGGCGTGTCTCTCTTCGCCGCACAAATTGCAGCGGCCCACGGCGCCCGAGTCATCGCCACGTCCAGCCGTGATGAGAATCTAGCAAAGACGAAGGCGCTCGGTGGATGGGCAGGCGTCAACTACAAACAGCATACCGCCTGGGAAAAGCAAGTTATCGAATTGACCGACGGAAAAGGCGTCGACCTGTTGATCGACGTGGCAGGTGGCGATGGTCTGAACCAATCCGTAGCAGCGACGAAGGCAGGCGGCCTCATCGCTCAAGTCGGTTTCCTTACTGGCCAGACGACAGCCCTGAACCTCATGCCCCTCTTCTTTCGCCAAACCACGATTCGTGGCATTGCCGTGGGTCACCGCAAGTCGTTTGAAAGGATGAACGCTTTCCTTGACGACCACAAAGTCAAGCCCGTCATCGACCATGTCTACGCGTTTGACGATGCTCCAAAGGCCTTCGAGCACCTATCACGCGGACCGTTCGGCAAAGTTGTCATCAAGGTCGCCGACTGAAAGAGTGGTTCACGCTCACTGCGCCTACGAACTGGCGACTCCACACCAGTTCGTAGGTGCATACCACAAACTGCTCTCAAGCCTGTTGGGGAATGACGCCAAGGAGGAGATCACGCGCATAGAAGCCGTTTGATAGGAAGCCTGCCGTCTTGAATGGCGGGCGCGTGACTGACGGGAGGAGGTTCGTCTCGCCACACGCTGTGAAGCTACGGTACTGCTCGAATCCCAATCCTTGATCATCGGCCATTGCAGGGGTTTGTTATCGTCAAGTAACGCCTCACT
>Ga0209343_10008530_pt1 | contig 11911 bp, 11 predicted proteins | sample RifCSPlowO2_02_FD_184026 | JGI IMG/M metagenome (GOLD analysis project Ga0209343, IMG submission 184026) | Groundwater microbial communities from Rifle, Colorado - Rifle CSP2_plank lowO2_0.2 (SPAdes) (version 2) | ecosystem: Environmental > Aquatic > Deep subsurface > Groundwater | place... | reverse complement strand
CCCTCCAGTGGCAGATAGGTATCAATAATTGCTGTCTTTGCAAATACAGCGGTCAGAAGAAGAAAGGGGATAATAACCATAAATAGATTCATTACAGGGGTCAGGTTTAAATCAGTATCTGAAATAGAATGATGCCTTCTCTTACTGGGTCTGTAAGCCACTCTTCCTCCTGCTATTTAAGAGATTGATAAGTTTTACGGAAAACTCATCTATCTCATCTATTAACCTGTGTGCCTTTGCCTGAAGGACCGTATAGCCGACAAGCATGGGTATGGCTGCGATGAGGCCAAAGGCAGTGGTATAAAGTGCGACAGAGATGCCATTGGCAAGAAGTAATGCCTTCTGTGAAGGGTCTGCTGCCCCAACTGCAGCAAATGCCTGTATCAATCCCTGTATGGTGCCGAGCAGACCTAAAAGGGTTGCGATATTGGCAAGGGTGGAGAGGTAAGAGACTCTTTTATCTATTGCAGGCACTATCTCCAGTGCTACTTCATCTATTGCGCTCTGGATATCCCTTTCTGACCCATGGGATACTGAAATACCTGTATAAAGGATCTTTAAAAGTGGTGCACTGGAATTCTTACACAGTATCTTAGCCTTTTCTACATTTCCATCTTCTATAAATTTGCTGACTCTATTCCATAGGGTCCTGGCATCTATATTATATCTGAAGAGCAAAACAATCCCGCGCTCTACCATTATAGATATCCCGATAACTACGGTGCCGAGGATAAAATACATAAACATACCACCATCTCTAAAAAAACTTGCCAGTGTTTCCATTTTTACCTCCAAAAATTTATATTAGTGTCAGTGTTAGTGTGAGTGTCAGAAAAAAATACTGATACTGACACTTTGTTTTTTGTCATTTTTTATATTCACTTATTGCTTTAGTTCTATCCTCTGGATTTATTGCAAATTTTGGATATATAGGTTTTAATATATCATCAACAAAACTTTTTTTAAAGATATCATCTTTCCATAATTTAGACATCGGAACAATAAAAATAACCCGAGGCCTCTCAATGGTGCCCTCCACCTTTATAATGCGCTCTATTACAGCAGGCTCATCTGAGCGTGGTGTCCCCTTATCAGCTCCGTAGGCAGGGGTAGAAATTAGAAGACAGAAGACAGGAAACAGGAGACAGAAGACAGACCTCTTGCCTCTTGTCTCTTGCATCCTGCATCTTGCAGTTATTTTGTTGTTCTTGCCTTTACTATTTCTATCCATGACTCAATATCAGCAGTCTTCTCCCCTCCTTTTTCTAAATATGCTGTATAACTTTCAAATGCCTTCGCCATATCTCCAAGATAGATTTCATATATTATACCAATATTTTTGTAAGGGGTAGGGTCAGAGCTATCTTTATCCGCTATTCTCTGATAAATTTTTAAAGCAGCCTCGTATTCTCCGAGTTTCAAAAGAGTTTGCGCCTGATAAAAAAGTAGCTGTAGGCTTTCTCCTTCTGTAACTTCTGCTGTTTTAAACTCTTCATGTGCATTTTTGAAATCACCCATATTATACATCAAGACACCAATATTATGGTGATGGGGCGGCAGATTTGAACTATCTGTGGACTCTATCTCACGGTAATATTTAATAGATTCCTCAAACTGTCCCATATTCTGATAAAGATTTGCAATATTCATCATAACAACCGGCGATTTCTCGAAGTAGAGGGCTTTTTTAAAATGCTCGATTGCCTCTTTGCCCTTTCCCATTGAAAGATACATAGCTCCGAGGGCATTATAAACCATCGCAGGCGGCGCTTTGTATTTTGAGGATTTAAGAAACTCTTTTTTAGCCCTATTCATATCCTGAAGCCTCATGTATATAATCCCCAGATTGTAGTATGCCTCCCATCTGTCTGGGGCAAGAGTTATCCCCTCATTATAAAGTGCGATTGCACTAGTCGGATCATCCTTTATAGAATGAAACCCATTATTAAAAAGGGCTGCTGCCCTTTTCCATCTTTCATCCTCACTATTTTCAGTTTTCTTTGTTGTCAACTCCTGAGGCATACCGCCTTTCTCATGTATGTCTGCCGGTATATCCCCTTTCTCCTTAAGACTTGCACATCCTGATAGTTCAAGATACAAGAAGCAAGAGGCAAGAAACCAGAGGACAGACTTCTGGCTTCTGACTTCTGACTTCTGACTTCTGACTTTACTGTTTACTAATCTTTTGCATCTCATATCCTGCCACCTCTACCCTTGACACAGAAGTGTGATTTGATGTTTACATCAAATCACTTGGTACAACTGTTACAGGCGACCTCCTGTCGCATTTCTGTGTCAAGGGCTATTACTGCTGGTTCTGGTTCTATAAAGATAGGCTTCGGCTTCACCTCTTTCAATGTAAATTCCCTCTTATAAAGGGCAGGTCTTAAGCTTGCAAGCCTATCAAGAATCCTCTGAACCCATTCATTATACATTTTATATTCCCTGCTGACCTGCATATTGTTCTCATAGACCTTAATTGCCTGCTCATCATATGGATATGCCTTCTCTTCCAGAAGAAAGCTATACTCTTCCATCTCATCTTTTGTTAAGCCAGAGGGTCTTTCTGATTGAAGGATAGAATCTCTGAAATTCTCAAGGGCAATTCCCATAGAGAAAAATATCTCAGGGAGAAGCTCGGGTATCTTCAATTTTGCTATAATGGAATAATCATTAAGGAGATTATTTAAAAGCTTAGACTTTCTCTTCAGTGTATCTTCAAAGGGGTGGGTAAGTTTTACATCCATATAAATATTTAATTCTTCCCTTAAGAGGAGAAGCTTTGTTTTTGTAATGAACTGATTATTTACTGCTCCCTTAAATTCCATTAATCTGTTCAAAATCTCCATACCTTCCTTTTTTCTACCCAATTTAAGTTGAGAATAACCCAGCCAGTATCGTGCTTCTATCTCTTTATCCTGTGGTATCATTTTATACTCTAAATATCTTTTAAAAAGCTCAGATGCCTTATTGTATTCCATATTTTGTTCATAAAGAATGCCTGCCGCAAATATGAGCCTCTGTAAATCCTTTGAATTTGATACGAGTAAAGATGACTCCTCATAAAGCATTGCTGCCTTCAGCGGTTCTCTCTTTTCCAGCTTCTGTCCTGTCTCTACAAGAAGGGATACACCACCGGTAGAATTGGGATAGGATTTTAAAATACGTTCAACTACCCTTTTAAGCTCTTTTATATTTCCTGTCTGAATATGGATATAACCTAATTTCATTAATGCCCCTTCTCCAACAGAGGAGCCGGGATAGACCGTAAAGGCTTGATTAAATTTTTCAGAAGCTTCATTAAGCTTTTTCATTTTTAAATATCCTTCTCCAATGCGAAAGCGAAGTCTGGCAAAGGTCTCCAGTAATTCTGCATCCTTTGACTGAGACAGGAGCTTTGAATATATCTCCTCTGCCTCACTGAGTTTATCCTCTGCTGAATAGAATTCCGCAATCTTTTTATATGCGGTTATAAATTCTTTACCCTTTGTCAGGGGCATGAGATTTTCTCTTGCCAGATTGAATGCACCTGTCTGGGCATACATATCGGATATTCTGTAAAGTGATTTTTCCAATGTACCATATAGAGAGATGTCCTTTCTGTAAGTCTCCAATACCCGCACTGCATCCTTTATTGTCCCGCTTCTCTTTTCAGCATTCTCATTAAAGACTACTGCGTAAGAGAGAATGGCTGAGTAGGCTATCTCCCCCCTTTTATTACCTTCAGGATACAGCCTTGAAACTCTCTCATACTCCTGGCCTGCCTCATGGTATGCCTTTGCTGTAAAGAGTGCCTCTGCAAGTAAGAGGTTCATCTCCTTACGCTCTGATGAATTAGGAAAGAGGCTTAAGAATAATCTGTATTCTTCTATGGCGAGTTTAAGGTTATTCAAATTACTTTCATTCTTACCGCTGTCATGATATGTCCGTGATAGGTAAATTATTGTCTTAGAAATTAGGTTATCAATCTTCTCCGAGCCATCGGGATAGTTCTTTCTGTACCATACTTCCGTTGGGTTATACTGGTGCACTAATACCCATTTTGTATTAAGGGCAGATTCCTTATCTCCGATAAATTCATAAAGGGCAGCAATCTTTTCATAGATAAAGGGGATATCCTGATTATTAGGGAATATCTCTACAAAAGACTTATAAATATATATAGCCGCATCATATCTTGTCTGTTGAACAAGTGCCTCTCCAAGTTTGTTAAGAACAAGAGATGTATATCTTCTGAGTCCTTTGTATTGCAGATACTCTGATACCTGCTCTATATTATTAAAATGGGCAAGACTCATTATGATACAGGAGAGCGACTCCTCAAGCAGCCCACCCCCCTTAAATTCCCCTTCCCATGTCCTGTCTATCAGAGACATGAATGTATCTGCTGCCTTTCTAAACTCATCGCTCTTATAATAAGCCCAGCCCATTTTATACAGCGCCTTATCATAAAAAACAGATTTTGGAAAACTCAATACTCTGATATACGCCTCACTTGCCTCTCCCATCTGTCCTGTCTCAAAGTAGAATTCACCGATTCTGAAATTAACCTCAGAGAGATAAGTGCTTTTGGGAAATTTTGCCAGAAGCTCTTCAAATACTCTTACAGCCTCATCCCTTTCTCCGTGCTCATAGAGGGCATATCCAAGGGCATAGTAAATTGCATCCCCCTCTCTTTTATGGCTGTATTTATCTTTAATTATTCTAAAAATTTTAATCATGGATTGATAATCTTGTTTGGGCTGTTTAATCTCTTCTTCTTGCTTCTTGCTCTCTCTTGTCTCTTGTCTCTTGCCTCTATGCTCTTGCTCGATCAGCGACTTTTCATATTCCTCAACCTCTTTTTTATATAGTATCTCTTTTGCCTCAAAATAATCCTCAGTAAGCTTCAGTATGGTATCAAGTGAAATCTCCTTATGTCCTATAAGATTCATATGTCCTTCCCACTCCTTAATCTTTTCCTTTATGAGCCGCTCTTCTATAATGTCTTCCTTTACAATCTTTGGCTGAAATTTCACAATTTCTCTTTTTTCTGCAGTTTGACAGGAAGGCAGAAGCAAGAAAAAGATTATTAGCCACAGATGGACACAGACAAAAACAGATAAACACTGATAAAAATTTTTAAAAAAGATGTTAGTCTGTGAAAGTCTGTGGCTAAAGATTTTATTATTTCTTTTTTTCATTCTGCATCCTCTCCTTTTCCTTTTCCGTCTCTTTCGCTGCCATATCAAGTGCTGTATCAATACGCCCTTTAAAACTCCTCATCTCATATTTTGTTGCTAAAAATCTATCCTTAATATGGTTGTCCAATTTGATGAAGGCTTCGTCAAGTCCTCTATCGGTATCCAGAATAATATTTTGCAGTTCCCCCCGTATCTTTTCCAGTTCCTTAATAGCCTCATATCCGCTTTTTATTCTCTTTTGAAGCAATGTGTCAATCTCCGAACGAGAGCCTTCGGCTTTTATCTTATTGCCCGCCTGTATATTATCTATGTCCTTTCCAATTATCTCTATTGTCATTAGCAACTTCTCCAAATCTTCAGGCCTATTAAATACCTCCATTGTAGTTGTAGAGTCTATTGTATTAATAATCGGGCATGTAATAGGTGACTTAAGGCATCTCATTGCCTCTTCTACCTCAAGCAAAATAAGCCTGACCATTTTCCCTTCAGTATCTGTAATATGCCGCTTCATTATCTGATTCCAGTGGTTATAAAAAACATCTCTGCCATGAGTGAATAATGCCTCATCATGTTTTTCTTCCGTGAGACGTATTTCTGCCATTTTATTTATAAAAGAGAGGAGATTATTTACCCTTTTAATATCACTCTCAATCTCCTTTGTCGTATTTTCCAATCCTTTAATTGTATTCTCTATATAGGTCTCCCTTTCCATAATCTCTTTCTCCTTCTCTATAAAACTCGTCAGCATATTATGAAAAAGTCCGTATTCCTCAATAAGGTTAAAAATCTTTTTATCGTTTTTATCGCTCAGTATGGAAAGATAATACTCCTCTTCCTCCCTGCTTACAGAAGCAGGCAAGATGTCCGAGCTCTCCCCGCTTAAAGAATGCGTGGACAAGTCTGTAACCCTGTGCGGCTTTTTTCCGCTAAGGATGGAGATGTACCGCTCTCTTATTGGTTTATTCTCAATCATCCAATCAAGTCTCTTTTCATCCGCACTAAAGGTCTTTGAGAGAATCTGAAAGTGTTCTAACGCCTTCTTAATATCACCTGACTTCAGATAACAATAGCCCTTGATTATCTCTGCCTCCTGCTCTATTGAGTCGTATGGAGGAATTGTTTTCATGCTATTAAGAATAGATATAGCTACATCGTAGGAATCCAGTTTTATCAAACTCCATGCTTGTCCCAATAGGGCATTTCTATAAAAGGGACTACTATTTGGAACCTTTAGGAATTCATTTATCGCTTCTAAAAAAAGCTCATCCTCAAAAAGCACCTGTCCAAACATAATATTTACTCTTTCAGATAGTTCTCCTTTTACAGAAGGATGAAGCGGCAGCTCTATCAAAATTTTCTTTGCATCTTCTAATTTTTGCTTCATAACCTCTATCTGGGCAAGTGCAATCCTGGCATGGGGATAGAATTTATCATCTGCTGTAACCTGTAACAGAGATTGTCTTGCATCCTCCAATCTGTTCAGGTGTAAAAGGCTCATCCCTTCAAAATAGTTAATTGCACCCCTGTTATCAAGCTCTCTGCTTAAGAACAATCTCTCGTATTCATCCATCTGATAAATGGCATCCAGTAACCTGATTATCTCAGACATATCTTTGGGAAGGGATTTAAAGGTAAAGAATTGATAATCACTTCCGGAATGTAATCTCTTGATATCTGAAAGCTTAAGAAGGAGAGTGACCTTGTCTTTTTCTTCAAAAGGGCTGTTAAGGAGGTCATTACCTATTATGGATGAAGAAAGATAATCGCCTGTAAGATAAAGATAGAATGCCTTCTGATACTGATATTCTCCGTGTGTAAGTATAGTCTTTGAAGTGTCTGCAAGGGCAAAGCGGGTAAACAAGAAGCAAGAAAACAGAAGACAGAAGACAGAAGACAGAAGACAAACTTCTTGCCTCTTGCCTCCGATCTGTAATTTAATATTCATCCATCCACCCATTATGCTATTGTTTTAAATCAATCTGGGATGCCCGCAAATCTACCTTATCATCATTTTTTTCAAGGGAGAATTGAATGAAAGTATCATTCCCCCAAGTTATGTATACAGGGATTACCACCTCACCCCTGATGGGTGGTTTATTCCCCTCCACCCAGTAATACACCGCCATCAACCTCCTGCTTCCCTCTTTGACCTCTTTATGAAAAAGCTGATGACGTCCGCCGTTCCACAATGCCTCATTTTCAAGGGGTGTGTAAAAATGGCTATCGAGGAGTCGGACACCATCAAGCAACTCTATAGAGGCCAGTTTTATTCCGCGATTACGATTTAAAACAGATATATTCAGGGTGGTGCTGGGAAAATTCCAGATATTCTTCTCCAGTTTTTTTAGGGATTTGTCGAGAGAGGTGTATTCGTTGGTTAATCGGGTAATCAAATCTCTTATAGTCTCCTCCCTTGTCTGTGACTCAGCCTTTAGAGGGTAAATATAAATTAAAAAAACTATCAGTAGACTTATAAATCCTGTTAATATTCTCATTTTCTTTAGAGTTCACAGAGTTTTTCAAAAAATCTATAATTCTTTTTCTCCATGTTCTGGTTTTGTTTAGATACAAATAAATTATCACAAAAAGGCACAAAATACAATCTTACTTTGATGGGTGTTTGATGGGTGTTTTATATCTGCTCAATCGGTTAAACAGGCTTCATATGATTTAAAATTATATTGCCGAGAATTAATTCTTCTGGTGTCGTTATTTTTATATTAAAGTCCGAGCCTTTTACAATCCTTACAGGGTATCCTGTCCTCTCCACTATAGAAGATTCATCTGTCCCATAATACTTCTCGGTAATAGCCTTTTTAAATGCCTCTTCAAGTATATCTCTTTTAAATGTTTGAGGAGTTTGGATTCTCCATAATAGCTTGCGATTCAATGTGGTGACTATTAAACCATCATAAACTTCTTTAACTGTATCTTTTTCCGGAATTGCTACAATGACTGCCCCATACTTATCGGCTTTTAGAATTGATTCTTCTATTATTTTCTCAGTTATAAATGGCCTGACACCATCATGGACAACTATAATATCAGATTTTGGATTGACCCTGCTCAATCCGTTATATACAGAGTCCTGTCTCTCCTTTCCACCTTCAATTACTTCAACTGCCTTTGAAATTTTGTATTTTTCAACAATTTCAGTCTTGCAATAGCCAACCTTATCAGGAGGGACAACAAGATAAATATCATTTATTAAATCCGTCTTTTGAAATTTAAGAAGTGTATGGGCAATTATCGGCTTATCGGCAAGTTCAAGAAACTGCTTTTGAACCTTACCTCCAATTCGGATTCCAGACCCTGCAGCAGGTATGATTGCAGACACATTCATAAAAAAATATTAACATAATCATTCTTGCAAAACAAATCTGACACTGATAGTATTTAGCTGCATGAACAAAAACTTGATTTCTCTTAGGAAACCATGAATATAGGAATATTTCTTCATGCCTTCCTGAATTCCTTAGAAAAATTTCTATGATGGATAAATTAATAGCTGAAGCAAAAATGGCGAGAGAGAAGGCATACGCACCTTATTCTAATTTCAAGGTCGGTGCGGCAGTATTGACTATAGATGGAAAAATCTTTACCGGCTGTAATGTGGAAAATTCATCCTATGGACTCTCTATCTGTGCAGAAAGGGCTGCCATCTTTAATGCTGTTTCTTCCGGATATAAAGAGTTTACTAAAATTGCAGTTGTAACAGATTCTGACACTCCCTCATCCCCCTGCGGTGCATGTAGGCAGGTGATATTTGAGTTTGGTGATGATATTGAGGTAATAATGGCGAATTTGAAAGGTGAGATAAAGATAGAAAAAATAAGCGAACTACTGAAAGATGGATTCAAATTATTTTAAAAATCTAATGGGACGCAGATGAACGCGGATTTTTAGGATTTAAAAAATACAAAACTGAAAATCATGTTAATCTGCGTAAATCAGCGTCCTAAATCAAAATTATGACTGATAAATTTGCAGTAATTGGCGGGAGTGGGGCATATAACCTTTTAAAGGATGAAGGTTTTGGTGTTGACCTTGAGTGCCGCAAGCTCTTTACGCCATTTGGTGAGAGTGCATCTATTCATAGGTTTACTGATAAGGACATTAGTTTTCTTTTCATATCAAGACATGGTGAAAACGGATATGAAGTTTCGGCACCTTTTGTAAATTACAGGGCGAATATATGGGCATTAAAGGAGTGCGGTGTAGAAAGAATAATATCATGGTCAGGACCGGGTATTATTAATAAGAGATATTCTGTTGGGGATTTTGTTATTCCCCATGATATAATTGACGAGACAAAGGGAAGAGATTATACATTTTTCAACGGAACGGGTATAGGTTTTATCCGTCAATCACACCCATTTTGCACTGAAATAAGAGATACCTTATCTGCTTCATTAGAGGATGCAGGAGAGAGTTATCACAATGAAGGTGTTTATGTCTGCACACAGGGACCAAGGCTTGAGACAGGGGCAGAGATAAGAAAATATAAATTATCAGGCGGTGATTTAGTTGGTATGACCCTTGTCCCTGAGGCATTTTTGTCAAGGGAACTTGAGATGTGCTATGCCTCTGTCTGTTATCTTACAAATTATGCGGAGGGTGTTGAAAATAGAAGCTATAAAGAGGGTGAACTATTTGAAGGGATGCAGAATAAGGATGAAAGGGAGAGGGTAGATAAGATTATATTGAAGTTCCCCAAAATTATTAAGGTGGCATTGAAAGGACTAATGCAGATGGATAGGGGATGTTCCTGTAAAAATGCAATGGAAAGGTATAAGAGGAGAGGGGATATTGGGGACGACTGGCGGAAATGGATAAGGGGATAATAATATGAACCCAGTTAGACCTAATTGGATTTACACTTATGTTCAAAAAAGTAAAAGAGAAGGAGGTCTAACTGGGTGAAAAAAATCTGGGTGAGAAAATTTGAATCTTTCAAATCTGCCAGAAAATTTGATATTGATTATTACCTTTCAATGTCTTCTTCTGAGAGATTAGAAAACATGCAGCATCTAAGGGAGATTGCATTAAAGCTTAAAAATGGAAAAGGTAGAAAAGGACTACGAAGAGTTGTTAGGATTATTAAATGAACATAAGGTAAGATACTGTATAGTTGGTGCATTTGCTATTGCCTATTATGCATTACCAAGATATACAAAGGATATGGATATTTTTTTAGAACCTTCTAAAGAGAATGCCAACAGGATATTAAAAGTACTAAATGAATTTGGTTTTAAAACCTTAGATCTTTCCATTGAAGATTTCATACATGAGGGCAAGATTATACAACTCGGATATGAACCAGTAAGGATAGATATTATTACTTCAATTGATGGATGTACATTTGATGAGGTATGGAAAAATAAAAAGAGAGGCAGATATGGTAAAGAAAAGGCTTATTTTATTGGATTGGATGAATTGATAAAGAATAAACTGGTATTAAAAAGAAAACATGATAGGGCTGATCTTGAAGTGCTTTTAGCTGTTAAGAAAAAGAGCCGTTAGATATGAAAATTGTAAATATTGCTGAAGACATTTTAAATAAGGCTGTTAAAAAGAAGCCTGACTGTGCAGAGGTTTATATTATTGAAGAGTCCTCTACTGTTATTGAAGTAAAGGAGCAGAAGGTGGATTCATTTCAATCGGCTACGAGTAGAGGGTTTGCGTTACGGGTCTTATTGGGAAACAAATTAGGATTTTCATATACTTCCGATAACTCCCCTCCTGCAACAGACAGGCTTATAAAAGAGGCATTTGAGAATGCGGAGAACAACGAGTCAGATGTCCATATTTCATTTGCAAAACCTTCTGAGGGGGCATCTATCAAAAGTCTCTATGATGATAAACTTAAAGGAGTAGGGGAGAAAGAGAAAATAGAGATGGGAATGAAATTGGAAAGGGCTGCACTCCAATACGATAAAAGAATCAAGAATATAAGACATGCCTGTTATGAGGATTCAGAATACAGGAGGGTTCTTGTTAATTCAAATGGTGTCCAATCTCTCTATACTGATACTGTCTGCTCTACGAGCATAATGCTTGTAGCAGAGGAGAATGGAAATTCAGAGACAGGATGGGAGTTTGATTACAACAGGTTTTACGATAGCCTAAAAATAGATGAGGTTGGAATAGAGGCGTCAAAAAAGGCAATCGGGATGCTCGGTGCAAAGAGGATTAACACATGCCGCATCCCGGTTATACTTGACCCAAAGGTTTCATGTGATTTTATCGGTATCCTGTCTTCGTCTCTCTCTGCCGATTCTGTCCAGAAAGGGAAATCCATGCTTGCAGATAAACTCAACTCTGAGATTGCCTCTCCGATATTAAATCTTATAGATGATGGGACACTTGACGGCGGTATTGGCTCAGCCCCTATAGATGGTGAAGGGACTCCCGCAAGAAGGACACCGATGATAGAAAAGGGTTATTTAAAAGCCTTTCTTCATAACATATATACAGCAAACAAATGGAAGACTGCATCTACAGGTAATGGTGTAAGAGGAGGGTTTAAAGGGCTCCCCGGAGTTGGTATTACAAACCTCTTTGTGGAAAAGGGGGGTATCTCAAGGGAATCGCTTATAAAGGGGATAGATAAAGGGCTTTTTATTACGGAGGCGATGGGTGTTCATACTGCCAATCCCATATCCGGTGATTTCTCAATTGGTATTGCAGGGCATTGGATAGAAAACGGTGAAATCTCATTTCCTGTG
>Ga0209343_10008522_pt1 | contig 11918 bp, 13 predicted proteins | sample RifCSPlowO2_02_FD_184026 | JGI IMG/M metagenome (GOLD analysis project Ga0209343, IMG submission 184026) | Groundwater microbial communities from Rifle, Colorado - Rifle CSP2_plank lowO2_0.2 (SPAdes) (version 2) | ecosystem: Environmental > Aquatic > Deep subsurface > Groundwater | place... | reverse complement strand
GGCAGGCGTCCTTGACGAACACGGCGATCCGTCCGTTCGCTGCCGGCACAACCGGCGAGAATGCCGCGCCGGCGTCGGGCAGGATGACGCGCGGCATATCGGCGTGAAGCCGCTGCCAGGCGTCGTCGTAAGCCCGTTGGTAAGCGAGCAGTTTCTCGACGCGGTGGGCTTCGGCCTGGACCTGCAGCTCCGCGTAGCGCTGCCGTTCCTGGTCGGAGCGCGCCTCGATGCCCAGCGCGGTGAGCGGATCGAGGTTGGGCGAGTAGATACCCAGCGGCCCCTGCATCAGGTCCCGGTAGCGTGTCCATTCGTCGACGCTCAGGCCCCAATCGCGCGCGTGCTGCTCGTCGGCGCGCTCGGTGGCCATCGGTCGCTCATGGCTGGAAATGTTGTTGGCGCTGAGGTTTTCCGCGCCCTGGGCGAGGCTGCTGGTCAGCAGGACGATCAGTGCGGGAACGATATGGCGCTGCCTCATCTGCCCCCTCCTACTGCGCGGGAACGGGCAGTCGACGGGTGTCGTCGCCGTGCCGGAACAGGGCACTGCTCCCCTCGATGGTTTCGAGATACCAACCGGCTTCGGCCTCGCCGGGACGCAGCAGGCGAACCTTCGAGAGCTCGCCCGAGGCGGATGGAATAATCGAGAGGAATCGTTCTCCGGCGCGTAGTTCGGCACCGATCACCCGGAATGGTGGTTCGGCGGCCTTCGGTTTCGCAGGGGCGGCAACTCGTGGGCGGAGCGCGGCCGCTGGTGTCGGTCGAGGCGCGCTGAACTGCGCTTCCAGCTGTTCGATGCGGGCCTGCAGCGGCAGCAGGTTGTCAGCTGCCGGCGGGCTCCCGAGCGATTCTTCGATCACGCCGAGCCGCAGCTCCAACGCCTGACGCTCAGCCTCGTAGCGCGCCTGGGGCAGGGCGTCCGGTTGCTGCTGAACGTGCTCGACCTGCTGGGCCAACTCGGCCAGCCGCTTTTCCAGCACGACGACCTGCAGGACGGGTGCACTGGTTTCGACCTGTGCAGCCAGGCCCGAAAGCGCCACGTGATCGATCACAACGGCTGCGCTGATGAGCAGCAGCCAGGTGATGGCGACCGCGCGTATAAGCGTGCTGCGCCGGTGTTGCCCGCTACCTTGCATCGTCATGGCTGGGGCTCCCCAACGGTAGGGAAGGGGCCTTGCAGGGGCGCGGTGGGCGTCGGTTCGGCAGGCGTGTCGAGGGGCTGACTGAAGCAGACGCGGCGTGCGGTGTGATCAACGTGCAGCGCCCGCGTCGGCCCGGCCAGAGTCAGCAGGGCATCGCGCAGCTGCAGCGGACCGAGGTGGTAGTGCGCAGCCGGTAGTGGGAGGTCGTTCAGCGCATCGGTTTCAGGTCCGTTGCAGAGCTGGTAGCCGGAGCGCTGCAACACATGACGCAGCGCTCCGGCCACATTGGCGTGCAGCGTGTTGGGAATGGACACGTCGACTACCTGCAACAGCAGATCCTGCTGGGCGGCTTTAGGTGTCAGTTCGACGAGGGTATAGCGGCCGTAGCGGACGACCGGGATGTACTCAGGTGCCGGAGCTGTCACCTCGTCAGGGACGGGGAGGGGCGGTGGCGGCGTTGCGCAACCGGCCGCCAGAGCGGCCAGCAGCAGGCAACTGCAGTACGAACGGGTGGCGTGCATGGCTCGGCTCTCTGCAAGGTTGAGCCGAGACCATTGCCATTCTGCGAGGCCGTATCAGCAAACAAAGGGAATTGCGGTGTTGCCGATTTCTACACCCTGATATGGATTGCATTGCAACTACTTGTGCCAAAAGCATTTTTTTTGGCACAAATATTGTTCAATCCCGAAGACTTCATGGGTTGCATGTAGTTGCAATGCAACCCATGGGGTCTACGCTCGGCGTCAGCGCAAGACGGTGATCAAAAAAACATCACCTGGGTAAGGTACCAAGGCTTCGGGCGATTCCGACCTTATCAAAAGGGTTATGCACAGCTTTTGTGGATAACTCGAAGCGGCCCAGGAGCGCTGGGAGCATCGTTCCGAGTGAAGGGCTTACTGAACTGGAAAGGGCTGCGGCTCGCACATTCCGTTTCGTTACAGGCTGGAGTCGATCCGGTGCTGCGGTGGGAACCGGCAGAAACCGGCCAAAAGCGGTCATCTGGTGCCTACAAAATCCTTGGCGATTCAGTGATTGCCGGCTGCTTACACAAGAGCCAGTTATCACATGGCCCTTCGGCTCCACCCGTGTGTGGCGTAATCAAGGGTCACAATGGCTGCAGCCTCGGACGCTACCCTGTGGAAGGTATTGTCCTTAGTCGTGTCTCCGTAATCGCTGATTCCTCGGACAACCAATACGGGCACGTTCTGCTTTTCGCAGGCGTCGAATACCCCGTAAGCTTCCATCTCAGCTACCAGTGCTTTGTCGTGAATGCCTTGGAAGCTTTCGAAGATCTGTGGGTCTCGAATGAGCAGTTCGCCGGAGGCAATGGTTGCTGGCGATACCATCAGCCTTGCTGCAACGTCCCCCGCAGTGGACTCTACCGGGATCGCGAAGCCCAGCTTCTCCGCACGTTCTTGCAGACGATCAGGCAGAGAGGCGGTTGCGAAGTAAGCATTGAGATCTTGCTGGGTGGAAAGCCCTGGTCGTTGCATCTCTGGCCGTAGCGCAATCTTGCCGCCAGCGTGCGCTGCTGCCCCTTCGTAGTACACGACGCGCTCGGACAAAATGACTTCGCCGAGGCTCAATTTTTTACGACGTCCGCCCGCGATCCCCATCATCAGAACCTTATTGGGGTTCAGCTCTGACAACAGGAGTGTGGTGATGGCGCTCGCATTGACGTTGCCAGCGTTGCCGAGAGAGGCAACTACACACGAAAGAGGGCCGTCCGCTCGCTGGATCGTTACAGGCCAGAAATGAATGCCATGTTTGGAGTAGCGAGCAGGTACATCCTCGCCGATACCAAACACCTTTTTCGCGGCGGCGAGCTCAATGGCGATGGCCGTGATGACCAAGAGATCGGGAGAGCGTGCTGCTTCTCTGGCCTCAATTTCAGCTTGGAAGAGCCCAACGGACAGCTCTGCCAGCTTGTCCAGGCTGTAGAGCGGCTCCTGCAGAGACATGCTATCCAGGCGTCCCTTCACATGCTCGCCAGTGAAGTGAAACATCATGAGAGGCTCCTTAAAGAAGGTATCTCGTAGACCGCGTGCGCCTTCGCCATCTTCGCTGAAGCCACCGAGCTGCAGGTCAAATGGCAGCACCGGAAGCTTCCGTTTGCGCATCTTGCGGGCCCGGTCAGAGACGCCCTTACCACCGCCCAAGGCAATCATAGCGGTTGCCACTTCCACTTGTTCATCACCGATATTTCCGCCGGTGACCAGGTCATCCTCGATATAGATGATCTCCGCGAAATTTTCAGCAGAGAGTCGACGGATGAGAGTCCGCTGCTCGAGCGTCATTTTGTCCCGCATGGCCAACTGCGAGGTAACGATCTTCAGCTGGCGGGCAGGGGCGTACTCAGCCAACAGCTTCTCCGCCTCGTAAACCACCGTCCAATCGAAGGTCAGTGCATCTCCAGCCTCATTGGTGGGTAGACCAGCTAGGTAGACGACCAGGCCACCTTTTGCGGCCAAGACGCTTTTGGTCACCGCGCGAGTGAAGTCGTGCGCGAGGTCGATCGAGGCCTTCTCTGTTTTCTTGGAGATGCTGCCTGCAATCAGAATGAATTCATTTTCAAGGTTTGCCATCGTGACAATTCCGGTAGCTGAGGTGTTGAGTGTTGAGTGTTGGCTGATTGTTAGGTGTTAATACTTGAGCAGGGCCCGTATTTCTTCTGGATGTTTAAGGGCAACCTGGATGACCTCGGGTTTTTGGCCCGCCTGATCTTCTGTCAGGTTAAGCTGGAACAAGAGGTACATCAGCAGTGCCTGGCGGCACTCGATGTGCATCTCGCCATTTTCCATCAGGTAATCACTTTCGATCAGTCCTCGCTTGGCCGGGCTGAGGTCTGGATGTGCGGTCAATACGACATCCACCATGGTGTTCCAGGGCGTGTCGTCTGAAGCGCGCTCCCGATCGGGGCCCGCATAGCAGCAGCGCTTGATACGGGTCAGAGAAAAGTCTCGGAAGGCTTCGCGCCTGTGACAGTACGCCCGGGCATGCCAGCGGTTACCGTCATGTACCAGGGCATGAGGAGACAACTTTCGCTCACCGCCCTCCGGGTCTGTCATTGACTGGTAAAAGACCTCGACCGAACCCTTCTCTCGAATCGCGCGAAGGATTTCCCCAACAATGCCTGCATTGAGACGTCGACCCAGCTTAGGAACGCCCGCAACAGGCGATTGCCAGCCTAAAAAGCTGCCATATGGCACCTCTGGTTGTACCGCTACGCGAAGCAGGTCTTCGAGGTAGCGCTCAACAGCACTCGACTTGAAAACCGCCTTGAATGACTCGGTAGCTCTGTAAACCCTGGCCCGGGTGTCGTACTCCAGGTTGCTCTCGGCAAGCTTCGCGTACTCGGTAATGTCCAGCGAAGCTTGGGGCACCGAGATGCCAAAGAAGTCAGTTAGGCTGCTGCGGTTGATCTGGCCATCCCACCGCAGTCGATAGTCAATGAATTCCAACCGACGCTCCTGGCCCCAACGTGCTCCTCCCTTGCTTGTGGGTTGGTCGTCCGTGGGTTTGGACTCATTTGTCATGATCGAGCCTCGATAGCGTATAAAAATTAGACTGCATATAGAAACTATGCGTATAGTAATCATACGCTAGCAAGCTGCGGTCCGCAATTTTCCTGGCCGGATCTTCGGGCGGTGCGGGGAGGTTGAACTGCAGCAAGCCGTAAGGGCAATTCGGGCCTGGTGCCCGAGTGGCCACGCCATCTCATCCGTCGGCATGTGGTGTAGCTGCTGGTAGGGAGGCTTTGCGACTAACACAGCATTTCTAGGAGGGGATGGCAGATGCCACTAACCAACACACAGATCAAGTATTACGACAGTAACGTGCTGCGCTTGCAGAAGGACAAGCGGGAGACCTATAACGCCCAGGTCGACCGCCTGATCGCAGCGCTGAAGGACAGCCTGAAGAAGCAGGACAAGATCACCATCAAGAAGGTGGTGAAGGCCGGCTCTTTCGCCAAACACACCATCCTGCGGCCCAACGCTCAGAACCCTGCCGACGTCGACGTGGTTTTCTACATTAGCGGCCAGAAGGTTGATGAAGAAACCTTTGCGACTCTCAGCCAGAAAATCTACGACGCCCTGATCAACCTGTACCCGAACAAGTCTGTTGAAGACTTTGAAATCCAGCGCAAGGCAGCAAAGGTCACCTTCGTGGGTACCGGGCTTGAGGTCGATATAGTTCCGGTCATCGAAAATCCGAACAAGGAAAACTACGGCTGGCAGTTCGACCGGGTTGATGGCTCGAAAACTGAAACCTGCGCACCGTGCCAGGTGAATTTCGTGAAGGTTCGGAAGGATGAAGATCCGGACTTCCGCACCCTGGTGCGCCTCGCCAAGCGCTGGCGCACCTGGAAGGAGGTGCCGCTCAAATCCTTCCACATCGAGCTGATCATGGCTCACGTCCTCGGGCTTAAAGGGAAGACCGGCTCGCTGGAAAAGCGCTTCCGTGACTTCCTTCTCTACATTGCGGACTCAGAACTCAAGGACGTCATCAAGTTTCCCGAGAACAATCAGGTTCCCGACTTCTCCGATACGGTCGTAATCATCGACCCGGTATGCGACACGAACAACGTTGCGAGCCGGATCACTGAAGAAGAACGCCAAGAGATCGTTCAGCTTGCCGAGGAGTCGTGGGAGACCGCGCATTTCGCATCGGTGGAGGACGACTTCGAAATCTGGAAAGAGCTGTTCGGTAAGGGCTTCAAAGTCGAGGAGGCAGCATGAGCTACAGCGCCACTCAAACCACTACCTACACCACCACTGACATCGAAGCGGTTGTGCGGCGAATCACTGCCGACCTCCTGATGATCGCGTCGAGCAGCGAAGCTGTGACTGAGGAGAAAGCAAAAGAATGGGCCAATGACATTGAGCTGCTGGCCAAGAATGGCTACCTCAAGTTTGCGGATCTCACTTTACTTAGTCATGGGGTAGAGCAGAAGGCCACCCGGTTCTATGTCAATGAATCTGGCTCCCTGGCCAACCAGCGCCCAGGTGATGCGCGCTGGCCGAAGGTTCAGGGTGCACACCTGCGGATCGTTCTGTCCTACAACGACAGTTACACCCAGCAAGCGCAGGAGAAAATGTCTGGCAAGTTGAAAATCAACTGGACGCCCTCTTACGACGACATTAGCCACTCTCAGCTAACCCAGAGCGGTGGTCGCGAATACTCTAGCAACGGCTACGGCATGGAACGGAAGGACTACATCCGATGAGCAACAACAGCGTCTTTGACTCGGTGATTGAATTGCCGGAAGCCCAGCTGACTGAGCGTGAAAAAGTGTTGCTCGGGTTTGTGGGTCGCTATGAGCGTGTGCAAAACCAGCTCCAGCTGCTACTGAATCAGGGCCAGTTGTCCGAGTGGAGCAAGGTGCACCATAAAAGTGTGCTGCCGATTTGCAATCTGGTTGCCGATCAATATCCCCTGGTGATCTTCCATGGCGACGTCGGTACCGGGAAGACAGCGACAGCGGAGTGTATTGCTAACCGTATCGTCCGTGACTCACGCACTGAGGACTCGATGCTGTTCAAGCTCAGCAACCGAGTCCGCGGCTCTGGTAAGGTCGGCGAGATGGGTACGCTTTTGACCCAAGCTTTTGCAGAGATTGTCGAGGCAGCAGGCAAAAAGCGCAGGGCGATTCTCATCATCGACGAAGGCGACTCGATCGCTGCCTCCCGCTCGCAAAGTCAGAGCCACCACGAAGATAAGGTGGCTGTGAACACTTTGATCCAAGGCGTGGATGAATTGCGCAAATATGGCGGTCGGATCGTGGTGATCCTGTGCACTAACCGACTTTCAGTCTTGGACGCAGCACTTCGCCGACGTGCTGCCATCGTTGAGGAGTTCACTCGCCCAGACGCTGCTGAGCGGAAAGAGCTGTTCAGCATGGATCTGGTGGGCATGGGGCTCACGGACAAGCAACTGACCGATTTGGCGTCTGTCACTGGCGAGCGCAACGGTCAGCCAGCATGGACTTACTCCGATATTCGGACTCGCTTGTACCCTACGGCTATGGCGAAAGCCTTCCCTAATCGTCCACTGAGCTTCAAAGATCTGACCGACTCAATACTGGAGATGAAGCCATCACCGGTTATGGAAGATAAGTAAACACTCTGGTCGTGTGATCAGGCTCGGTGGCAACGCATCGGGTTGTCCTGCAGCCCTCTTCACCAAGCTCGCGATGATCTTTCCCGCTGTTGTGGTCTCTGGTACTGAAGGCTGCTGTTGCCATCCGGAAATCAGCTAAAACGGAGTATTTATGAAAGCCGACAAAGAAATTTTCGTCTCGGTCGATATAGAGGCATCTGGCCCGATCCCTGGCAAGTACAGCATGCTTTCGATCGGCGCGTGCGTGGCGTCGAACCCGGCTGAGCAGTTCTCCTGCTTTCTGAAGCCTATCTCTCTGGAGTTTGTGCCGGCTGCCCTTGAGGTCACAGGGTTGTCACTTGAGAGGCTTCGCGAAGTGGGCCTGGAACCTGGTGAGGCAATGGCGCAATTCAGGGCCTGGGTAGAGTCACTAGCTGATGCCGATCAAAGGGTAGTGTTCGTAGGGTTCAACGCTTCGTTCGACTGGAGCTTCGTGAACTATTACTTCCATCTGTTCTTGGGTGAAAACCCCTTCGGAATCGCAGCGCTCGACATCAAGTCGATGTACTTCGGCACCTCCGGATGCGCTTGGAAATCGACCCGCTCAAGCGAAATTGAGAAGGTAGTGAATCCTGAAAGCTCGGGCAACCATGATGCCCTAGATGACGCCGTTTACCAGGCGGAGTTGTTCAACTTGATTCGTGAAAAGCTGGTGTTTGGTAGGCCCTGACGGATCCTTTGGCAAGCAGCACGTGGGGCTAGGGAAGCCGGGGGCTTGCCCAGATGCTCGCTTTAAGAGCAAGCGGAGCGCGCAGGCCCTGGCTATAAGCGCCAAAGGGGGAAATGGGTCGTAGCGAGCTCGGTTCAGAATGGTCCTTTGGGGATGCGTGGAGGGGGGGTAATGAACATCAACGTTACAGCAATTGAACGAAATATCAGGCTCTACGCTTTGCCAGGACTGCTTACCTTGATCGGGATGGGCACAATGTTGCTGATTGATCCCTCCGCCGCATCAGCGAGTCCGCTTGACCAGATGATTGCACCTCTAAAACGAGGAGTGTTTTGGGTAGCGGTCATGTTAACGGTGGGCGGGATAGTGTGGAGCCTCTATCGTGCCTGGCTTGAGTTCCGCTGGATGCAGGGGGAGTTGCTGGGCGGCTGTGATAATTGTGGTGGACCCTTGCGCCATTTAGATGGCCGCTACGGTACATACAGCAAATGTTTGATGTGTGGCAGCAAGCGAAAGGGTTGGCACTAAAGCTGAAGTTAGGTCCTGCGAAGGCAAATGGGTACAGATTACCTTCGCTACTTAAAAGGCCGCTTCTGGCCGTTTTCTGCCTGTGGTCAAGGGGTGAAATCGACCGGTAAGCCGAGCCAAGGTCAGCGAATGCAACTGCGAATAACGGCGTTTATGGCAAATCCTGGATTCCCCGGCGCAGAGTGCGATCATTCAGGCGCAATTGGCGTCTCTCCATTAAACTCAAATCTCTTGGAATGTTGCTGCCGTCGCATTTTGTATCCACAAGCCAGAATTTCATTGACCCAGTTTCATACAACGAACTCATTGTTGAGTATCGCTTTCAGAATGGTAGGTTGGGTCAGAATCGCGTCGGTGTTGGGTCAAAAATGCCTTGGCGGTAACAGGCCCGGAGTACATCAGTACGAAGCTGACGCTGTGGACTGAAAAACAAGGCATTTGCTTGGAATACCACCTCAAACTCGATATCTACCGAGCAACACGCTCCAATGCAGTGACACTACCCATCGAGAAGCATCGCCAACCGCAGCAAGGGATGATGCATCGCTCACATAGAGGAAATGGCCCATGCGGTTAACGCTGTCATGCATGCAGTGCTTGCAAGAAAACGGACGCCCAGGAGGTGCTTCGCAAATCGAAGTTCGGGACGATGGTTGCTACATGGCAACCTGCCTGTCTGGCCATAAGACCGTGACCGTCCTTCAGCAGCACAAATTCGAAGTCCTGTTTGAAATTGGCGCCCACGCGATACTGGATGGATACTATCGAGAGGCGGTTTCGTCTTTTACCTCCAGCCTCGAGCGCTTCTACGAATACACAATCCGAATATTCCTCGAAAAATCTTCGGGTAGTGACGATCTTTTCCAGGCGGCCTGGAAAAATGTCTCGAACATGTCAGAGCGGCAGCTCGGTGCATTCATATTTCTTTGGGCTAACCACTTCAAAGAAACCCCTCTGCTGTTGCCCACAGGTTTGATCACGTTTAGAAACGAGGTAATCCACAAAGGCAAAATCCCATCGCGAGAAGAGGCTTTAAAATACGGGGATGCGGTCCTCGACGTGCTCCGGCCGAAGATAAAAAAGATTAATGAAACGCTCCCGGAGCAAGTACAAAGCTCAAGCTTCCGGCAAATCATGGCTAGCGCAGAAAAAGCCGGTACCTCGCAGGGAGTAGGGACGATGTCCATCAATGCGATCCTAGGTCAAGGCAGCAGTATCGAGGGGCCAGAAAAACGCCTCGAAGAGCACCTGATTTTGGTAGATGACATGCGCATTCGACTTGGTAACCTTCAGGAGTACTTCAATCAGATGCAGGCGCCGCAAAGCCCCATCATGTCGCCTGATGAAATTCGTGATTTCCTCGCCCGAAAATTCCCCGAGCTAGTCGCCGAGGAACACAACGACCCGGACGGCTGGGCGTTCTTTCTGGGGCCAGCACAGCAAGAGCCAAGCTCCAACTGCATCGTCCGCGCCGTGCAGCACTCACAGGGGGGCACCCAATTCGAGCTGTCGGTGTCGTCACGACTTGAACGGACAGAAAAGATGGTTATGTTTTGTGGGAATGAGGACGCACTGCGTCAAGTTGTCGATGCACAATTACGGATCTACCGCGACCACCTGTAAGCAAAATAAAGGGCGCTCTCCATAGGCGCCCTTTTCACCTGTCATCTGTGCTGCGCATCGTCGGTCTCTTGGAGCTGATACGAGTTTGACCCCGGCGGCTAATTTTGAATGCCCCATACGCAGCCTCTGAAATCCCGAGCAAGTCATCGGTTGCTGAGTATTCGGGCGGGTCAATGAATTCCAGCAGCCTGGGTCAAACTCGTATCAGCGCCAACACCTAGTCCATTGCAGGCATTCCCCATGCCATAAAACGATGTCCTGGTTCAGGGTATAGATCGTTAACCTCCAGCTGAGCGCGGTTGCAATCGGATCAGTTCTGACTCCGGGTGGCTCAACCAACACCGGGGAAAAATCCCCACTGAGTGGGATGGCTTTGGGAAGCAAGACCACTCCGGAAAGTTCATAGTAGCCGTTGGTCAAACAGCTTTTCCCCGAGTATTCGGTGTCTGGTGGCAGACCGGGATGACCGCTTATGGCCGGCAGCGGGCACATCTGACAGGCGGTACCGGCCACTCGCTGCTCTTCGAATCGTCTCACCATCGCCTTGCGCACCTTGTCAGTGATTGGGCGACTCGGTGCCGAGCACGAGTGATATTAATACACGATCTGTTCCACAGCGGTATCGACGGCCTTGTCCTGTATGCGCTCTTTCGGCTTTGTCTGATTACGTCGTGCTTGTCCGCGCTGCCGCTTAGTCTGCTGCTTCGCATGCAGCGCCTGAGCCGCCGTCACCATACCAACTGCCTGGCCGCTCAAGTCCAAGCGCGGCGCATTCTCCGTCATGCTTGCCCAGTATCGACTTCCTCGGCACCAGGTAGCGATGCCCTGCTTGAGCTGTTCGCTGGATAATCCGAGCAGCTCCAGGTGTTGTTCGGCATCCTTGAAAATACCCTCCTTTAGCGGAACCTTGGGGGCCGGATTGACCGGGAAGGCCAATGGAAAGTGCTTCTGCAATCGCCAGATCGCTTCCACCGCAGGATCTTGCTCGCGAGGCTTCGTCTGCAGAGAAGGCTTCCGCATACGCTGCTTCGTACTATCAGTCTTTACCTGCACTTTTTCGGCCCGCAGGCGGTCGCGTAGCTCAGCTAGTTGTTCAAAACCCATCGTTCAGTTCGCAGCTTCATGGTTGATTCGTGGTGCAAGGTTATCCCATGCAGTCATTTGACACAGCCTAATCAAGAGTCGCCATGATTAAGGCAAGTGAGTGCGACATCCCAGTTGCTCGCCAACGAGCAATGGCGCGGCGGTAGATCGCGGCTTACCTCGAATACACCGAGGTGCGTGGTGAGGCGACCGACCGTGAACGGGCCATTGCGGCCGCGAATCGTGCGCAGCGTGAGCTGGCCCGGAACGATGACGGGTGAAGCCGCCTGGTGGGCTGCCGTGGAATCCATGGTGTTTCTCCTTGTGCGGACGGGATGAGAAACGGCGGCCACCTGGTCGGAAACCAGGTGGCGGGCCGTTGATGGATGAATTGATGAGTCGGCGTCAGGCCTTGAGTTGGCGCAAGCCTTCGGCAAGCGTCCACAGCGCGCGGTTGAGCCGCAGGTTCTGGTCGATACCCTGGACCGGCCGGGTACGCTGGCGTCGGCCCTTGGCGCTGCGTCCGTTCAAACCACCTTTGACGAGGTTTTCCTGGATGCGATTGAAGGTGGACCACAGGTCACTGCCCCGGTCATCGAAACGGCGGGGCGTCAGCACCTGAGCCTCGGTGACCGGCGTCACCTTGTCTGGCGCGTCGTACTTGAGCGCCAGCGCAGAACGTGCCAGCACGTCCTGCTCTCGCTCGTCCAGGGTGATGA
>Ga0209343_10008521_pt1 | contig 11919 bp, 9 predicted proteins | sample RifCSPlowO2_02_FD_184026 | JGI IMG/M metagenome (GOLD analysis project Ga0209343, IMG submission 184026) | Groundwater microbial communities from Rifle, Colorado - Rifle CSP2_plank lowO2_0.2 (SPAdes) (version 2) | ecosystem: Environmental > Aquatic > Deep subsurface > Groundwater | place: Rifle... | reverse complement strand
GAGGCCGTCAGGACGATCGTGGAGCCTGAGGGCGCCAGCAGCGGCACTTTCTCGCACGCTGAAATCAGGAGCGAACAGGCGGCGGCCGTGAGCAGCGGAAGCCGCCAAGTGACGCGTGTTATCATGAACCCTGTTAACATCTTAAGTCCCATGCACTTAGCCGGTCAACCCGGATCGGCCGCCCCCGGGGCCCCTGCCCTCGCCACTGAGGGTGGCTATGCCATGGCCGCTCTGCTCGTGGCGCTCGGCGTGATGGCCGTGCTCATGACCGTCGCCATGCCGGTCTGGAAGCAGACGGCGCAGCGCGAGAAGGAAGCCGAGCTGGTGTTCCGGGGACTGCAGTACGCGCGCGCGATCGAGCTGATGCAGCGGAAGATGCCCGGGGCGCTGCCGCCCAACGTCGACATCCTCGTGGATCAGAAATTTCTGCGGAAGAAATACAAGGACCCGATCACGGGAGACGACTTCGATCTGGTCAGCCCGGTACAGACCGCGCCAGGCGTCCAGCCCGGCGGGCAACAGCCGGCCGGCCGTGGCCCGGGCCGTGGTCAGGCAAGTCCGGCCGGCGGCCCGGCGGCGCCGGGCGGGGTGCGCGCCGGCGTCGCCGGCGTTGTCAGCAAGAGTAAGGAGCGATCCATTCGCCTCTACAACGGCCGCGATCGGTACAACGAGTGGGTCTTCCAGCCGGTCCAGCGGACGCAGACTCCGGGCGGCACTGGCCCCGGAGCGAACGCGCCAGGCCAGCGCGGCCGGGGGCAGCAGCCGCAGGGCGGTGGGCGCGGCCAGCCCTCGCCTGACGGCGGTCGGGGCGGCCGAGGTGTGCCTCCTGCCGGAGGCCGCGGCCCGCTCTTTCCGGGCGGCCCTTTCTCGCCGGGCCGTCCGCCCGGATAGCCAGAACGGCCACGTCACGGCGGTTCACGAACACCTGCCGGTTCCGGAACGAGTACCGAAAAGATCTTTCTTCTGGCGACCTGCGCTACACGTGATGGACGGCGTCGTGGAAGGCGCGACGGAAATCGCGCATCTGCTCGATCGTGCCGCCGGCGCATGCGCGGTTCGTGAGCAGGACGACGTAGCGGTCTCTGGCGGGGTCGATCCACAACGAGGCCCCCGTGTAGCCGACGTGGCCGAACGCCGCCGGCGACATTCCCGTCCCGCACGAGGAGGTCGGCAGCATCGTGTCCCACCCGAGCGCGCGCGAGCTGCCCGGCACCTGGCTTTTCGCCGTCGCCCTCGCGACGAGCGACGGCGAGAGCGGCGCGGGCACCGACAGATCCCCCCGCGCGGATCGGAGCACGGCGCGCGCGAAGCCGCCCACGCCGGCGGCGGTCCCGAACAGCCCCGCGTGTCCGGCCCCCCCCCCCAGCGCGGCCGCATAATTGTCGTGCACTTCGCCCACGAGCAGCCGCCCCCGGCGCGGATCCTCCTCCATCGGCCGCGTGGGCGCCGCCCGGGCCCGCAGCGCCTCGGGCACGCCGAAGGTCAGCAGCTGATCGGTTCCCGCGGCGATCCCCGACAGCGGCAGCACCCGCGCCGCGACCGCGTCGAACTGTGACGCCAGAGACGCGCGACCTCGGTCCTCGGCCGCGAACCCGAGCAGGATGAACCCGAGGTCGCTGTAGATCGATGTGGTGCGCGGCGGGTATTCGAGCGCCATCGTGCAGATCTCGTGCTCGAATTCGCGGCGGCTGCGCGGGGGGCGATCGATCAAGCGCGCGGCGAGACCGGCGGCATGCTCCAGGAGGTCCTGAATCGTGGCGCCTTCCCGATCGCCGCCGCGCCACTCGGCGAAAAACGTCGCCACGGGTTCGCGGAGGTCCAGCGCGCCGCGCGCGACGAGCTGCATGATCGCGCTCGTCGTCGCGATCGGCTTGGTCAGCGAGGCGAGGTCGAAAATGGTATCCGCGCCGGCGGGCGCCGCGCCGGCGTCAAAGGTGAGCCGGCCGTGCGCCGTGCGCCAGAGGACGCCGCGGCTGTCGCCGACTTCGGCCGCCGCGGCGGGAAAGAGCCGATCCTGGATGGCGCGCTCCAGCAGCGCGCGTACGGCGTCCACTCGCTATTGCATGTTGAAGGCCGCGCGTCCGACTTCCGAAAGGTACTCAGGCCCGCGCATCGGTCCGGTCAGAGCGTCGTAGGAAAAGAGGATCACGCCGCCGACGCCGAGACGCCTGGCCGCGTGCACGTTCTCGACGATCTGCCCTTGCGACAGACGGTAGGCGCCAATGCCGGCCCAGAGCGGATGAGGTCCGGAGATGGCCTGGGCCGCGGTCACCTGGGACACGAAGGTCGCCGCATCCGCCGTATACGCCATCGGGCACACCACATCGATCAGGTTGTGCCGCAGCCAGCCGCCCCAATCCTGAAAGCGGCGCAGCGAGGCGTCCGAGGCATCCGGCATCACGGCCGCGCTGATCGTCGCGGCCGGCCGGACCGACCTCACGGCGGTACCCACCTTCTGCACGAGCGCGGTGAGGCGCTCGGTCCGGAACATCCGCCACCGCTCAGGAAACGCCTGCGTGTAAATGATCGGCTCCTCGACGAGCCGTCTGTCGTACATCTGCCGCTCGGCTGGCCGCAGATCGGCCGCGACACTCCGGCGAAACGCCGCCAGCGCTTCGCGGCTGTAGTCGAAATCCTCGGCAGGGTAGCGCGCGTAATCGAGGTGGACGCCGTCGACGGCGTAGCGATTCACGATATCGCGGACGACGCTGACCGTGTGATCGGTGGCCTCCGGGGTGATCGGGGAAAGATACAGGCCTTCGATCTCCGTGGCGCGGCTCCTGACGTGACGGCTCAGGCGTCCCAAGTACTCAGGACTCCGCGCGTCGACGCCGGCGAGATCCTCGGCGAGCGCGCGCGGGATCATGAGCCATTCAGGGTGGCGATACACGATGTGATCGCGCGCGGAGGGCAGCTCGTTGGCGGCCGACACCAGGTTCACGTTGATCCACGCGTGCACCTGCAGGCCGGCCTCGTGCGCCCGCGCGATGGCCGTGGCCAGCGGATCGAACGTCGGCTCTCCGGCGAGCGCCGCCGGCCGGGGCTCGAGCCCGCCCGCGTAGTACGCGTCGCCACGGCCGCGAACCTGGACGAGCAGCGTGTTGAAGCCGCCGGCGCTGGCGGCCTTGATCATCGTGTCGATCGCGCCCGGCGAGGAGAGCGAGGTGCGAACCACCCACAGCGCACGCACCTCGGCGTCGGCGCGAACGCGGGCGTCGTGCAGCGGAACAAGCGTGGCGAGGACCGCGACGACCGCAACAATCAATCGTCGCAACCCGCTGGGACGGGCTGCTCGTGGCATGGAAATTCTGAGAAGCGTCCGCCTCCGCGCGGACGCGCGACGCAAGGGGAAACGCTGCAGGGTAGCATAGGATTCACTGACAATGCACGTCCTCGGTATCGATGCCGGCGGCACGAAAACGATCTGTCTCCTCGCCGACGAGCGGGGACAGGTCGTCTCGGAAGGGCGCGGACCGGGCGCAAACCTGCAGGCCTCGGGCGAGCTCGAGGTCGAGAAAGTTCTCCATCAGGCGATGGAGGCGGCCCTCAGCGGTCAGGACGCGCACCCCTCGGCCATCTGCCTCGGGATCGCCGGCGTCGACCGCGGCGACGACGCGGGTGTGGTCCGCGCGATCATGCGCCGGATCAGTCCGGCGCGGCGGGTCCTGGTCGTCAACGACGCGCTCATCGCCCTCGTGGCCGGGGCGGGCCTCGGCCCGGGCATCGTCGTCGTGGCCGGCACGGGCTCGATCGCGTACGGCCGCAGCCCGTCGGGCGTGGCCGCACGGGCGGGCGGCTGGGGTCATCTGATTGGCGACGAGGGCAGCGCCTACTGGATCGGCCGCCGCGCGCTGGCGGCCGTGGTGCGCGAGGTGGACGGGCGCGGGCCGGAGACGCGCCTCACCGCCGACGTCCTGGCGCACTTCGGTGTCGCGGACGCCGCCGGCCTCGTGCACATCGTGTACAACCGCGACCTCCCGCGACAGAACGTGGCGATGCTCGGGCCCATCGTGCAGAAAGCACACGAGCAAGGGGACGGCGTCGCGGCGCAGATCCTCGAGCGCGCGGCCGAGGAGCTGGCGCTCGCCGCGCAATCGGTCGCCTCGCGGCTCGAAATGCGGGGCGACGCGTTCCCGTTCGTGCTCTCCGGCGGCGCGTTTCGTGTCGTGCCCTGGCTCGTCGGCGAGCTGCGCCGGCGGCTGGTCGAGATCGCGCCCCGCAGCGCCGTCCGCGTGCTCGCCGGGGAACCGGCGGCCGGCGCCGTGACGCTCGCGCTCGAAGACGCCCGCGGCGGCGCGCCTGTTCCGCCGTACCTGTAGCGCGGATCTTGAGACCCGCCGATCATGCGTATCCGAATCTTTTCAACTCCTGGCGACGCTGCCCGAAGGCTCGCTGCCGAGGTCGCCGCCGCGATTACGGCCCATCCAGATGTAGTCCTGGGACTGCCGGCCGGCCGGACGCCCGTCCCCTTCTACCGGGAGCTCGTGAAGCGGTGTCTCGAGGACGACATCGACTGTTCGCGCGTCACCACGTTCAATCTGGACGAGTTCGTCGGCATCGACGACGACGACCTGCGCAGCTATCGCGCGTTCATGGAGCGACACCTGACCGACCACGTGAACCTGTCGCCCCGCCGCACCCACCTTCTGAACGGGCGCGCGCCCGACCTCGAGGCTGAATGCCGGCGATACGAGCGCGCCATCCATCGCGCCGGCGGCATCGACCTGCAGATCCTCGGGCTCGGCGCCAACGGACACATCGCCTTCAACGAACCGGGGGCATCGCTCGTGGCGCGCACGCACCGCGTGAGACTGACGCCGGCGACGCGTCGGGCGAACGCCGCGCTGTTCAGGGGCCGCGCCGCGGCCGTGCCGCGCGAGGGGCTGTCGATGGGGGTGGCGACGATTCTGCAGGCGCGGCGCCTCGTGCTGCTGGCCACCGGCGCCGGGAAGGCGCGCTGTGTCGCGCGGGCGGTCGAGGGACCGCTGACGCCGCGCGTGCCCGCGTCAGTGCTGCAGCTGCACCGGCACGCGGAAGTGTGGCTGGATCAGGCGGCGGCGGCCGGGCTGACGCGTGGTGCATCGCGACGACGGGGCTGATCCGGGTCCTACCCGACGTCGAGCAACTCCTTGAGCCGGGGCTCGGCATCCTCGCCGATCGCGTCGCGGACGAAATCGTGGGCCTTGCGCAGGCGCGCCACGGCTCGCGGGTAGCTGAGCCCGGTTTTCTGCATCACGATCGCCGCCTTCACGTTCCAGTGCGCCCGGCCGAGCAGCGCGTCAGCCTCGCTGTAGTCGAGCCCCGTCACGATCGTGATGATGCGGCGGGCCCGGTCGCGCAGCTTCTCCGACCCCATCTGCACGTCGACCATCAGATTGCCGTAGGTCTTGCCGATCCGGATCATCGCGGCCGTCGTCAGCATGTTGAGCACGAGCTTCGTCGCGGTGCCGGCCTTCAGCCGCGTCGATCCGGCGATGACCTCGGGGCCGACGGCCGGCGCAATGATCAGGTCGACGAAGGTCTGCAGCTCCGTCCGCGGATCGCAGGTGACGAAGATGATTTTCGAGCCGGCGCGGCGCGCGCGTGTGAGGGCGCCGCGGACGAACTGCGTCATGCCGCTGGCCGAGACGCCGACCACGACGTCTTTCCGGGTCGGCCGCAGCCGGTTGATCGACCGCGCGCCTTCCTCGTAGTTGTCCTCGACGCCTTCCTTGGCCCGGATCAGCGCGCCCTTGCCGCCCGCCATCACCGCGAGCACGAGATCGGCGCTCGTCCCGAAGGTTGGCGGCATCTCCGCCGATTCGAGCACGCCGAGCCGCCCGCTGGTGCCGGCGCCGACGAACACGATGCGGCCGCCGCGCCGGAGCGCCTGCGTGACGATCTCGATGCCGACCGCGATGCGCTCCTTCTCGCGGTGCACGGCCGCCAGCATCTTCCGATCTTCGTTCAACATCCCTTCGACGATGTCGGCGGGGGAGAGCTTGTCAATCGCGAGGGTGGCGGGGTTAATCGCTTCGGTCGGGAGAGACTGCCATTTGGAACGGACGGGCATGATCAATCTGCCTCTACGAAACCGCCGATGGTAGCACAGTTCACGGCGTTCACGGTCGCGTCCCAGACGACGGTAGTGATCAAGTTTCGGACTAGGCTGCCTGCGTGGCCTGCCGATCCAGCAACCCGACGATTTCCTCAAGACTCCAGACATGGTAGACAGCCCAGCCTGCATTGCAGGGGTGACGCGCAGCGTCTTGTGAACGCGGGCAAAGTTCTAGTGCATGTAGTGAAGCGCCACTGACGCGGAGTGGTTCTCGACCTTCTTGCTGAACCCGTTAGTCAGCCGAGTGAACCGCCGCATTGACATCCGCATGGTGAGGCTCTGGCGCTCGATGTAGCTCGTGGAAATGTATCGCAGGTCTGGTGTGCCCGCGATCACCGCAAGCTGAGTGCTGACAATCTTTGCGGGGCTGTATCGCTTCTCGGCCGCTGCATCGGTCCCGTAGACCTTCTGCAGCGTGGCGTAGTCGATGTCCTCGTTGAACGCGCTCTCGACTGCCTCCAGGTAAACCCTCAGGCCGTCCGTCGTGAGCTGCACACGGTTCGCGAGTCAGCCTGCTAAGTCGTGCATCAATTCGTAGGCCGTTCCAAGGTCGCGCGGCCCGACGCGGAACGACAGCACCAGCTTGGAATCTGCATCTGCGCGACCCACGTCCAGACGTCGCCGTAACCGAACTGGCCTTGTTTTTCGACAGGGACGTTCTTGGCCTTCGCGTAGACGAACTGCCAAATTTCATCGACTTGGACACGACGAGCGCGGACATTGCGGATTGTTTCGTCCTGATACCTGGCGCACACAGTGCCGACATCGGCTAATAACTTCGGGACGGTTGGAATTGATACCCTGTCAGCCGGCAGGTTGAGCGGACGCTGTTGCCTTCGACTAGTGCCGCTACAACCGCCGCCCGCTTTGCCGTGCTCAGCTTGTTCATACTGAGATTATGCTTGACCGGTCAAGAAATGTCAAGCATCGCTTCGGCACGACGACGACGTCGAAGCCGGCAGCCACGTTGTTGCGGTCGCTTCGGAAAGTAAGCTGGAAAGAAGTCTAGAGAATGCCCAAATGTGCCGGATTTCCGTCACGGCAGGAAATCTTCGTCTTCTCTTCTCTTTGCTCTCGCTGAGACACCCAAGGTGTATCGGAAGATTCAGACATGGAGTCTGTCTTCGGAAAGAATCGAAGCTCCTCAGCGCTGAGCGCCTGCAGAGCCTTTTTGATGCGGGCCTTGCTTGCGCGAGACTGCACTGACCCGCGTTGCTCCTTTTTCTTACTCATCGTCATGCCCCATTGAAGCGAGAACAGCGCTCGGAACTGGAGCAGTATACAGGTCGTTCGCTGACTCAACAACCTTACAGCTCGTGTGGCGTCTGACGAGAGAGTCCAGTCGCATGTAAAGTTCCCAGACTGCTTCCCAGAGACTGCTGTGGCTATCCTGCACTTTAATGTCTAGACCGCACTTCTTGGCAACGTCGTGATAAACCGGACGCCCGTGAACCTTCGTAACGACTGGGTCCAGAAAAACGCTGATCTTTTGCCTAATCTGAGCGTCGGTTTGGCCCTTCATGATGCCAGTCTTTAATGTCTCAACGGCAATCACCTCTGACAGTTGTTGCGCGGAGATGATTCGCTGAACTGCTCTCGCGTCATACCGTTGCAGCTGTTGCAAGTACGGAGCCATCTGGCCAGTCGTCTTGTTCGCCTTATCCATCAACTCGTTATAGCTGTTGACGATCTCATGGGCTGCAACGTACCTAGAGCGCTTCTCGCCTTCAAGTTTGACTGGAATTTGAGGATCAATTGGTCCCAATTCAGACGTCTTACTCATCCATATTTCAGTAGCGCCGAGAGAAATCATCGTCGCGGCTGACTTAGCCATCTTAGGCACAATTACGATGTATTCACTGTCCTTGCTGTAGCTGCGACAAATGTGGACGATTCGTTCAGCTGCTAGTGGATCTCCGCCTGGCGAATTTAAGATCAATACGAGTTTGTCTCCGGTTGAGGCCAAGGTGGTTCGTAGTACCTCTTCCACCATGTCAGCATCACTATCAGAAACGACGACCGGCCAGAAAAATGATGTGAAAAATGATAGAACGCGGTGGCCTGGTCCGATTTCGTCTTCTACTTTTCGGTAAAGACCAGCTCTTGTCGTGTGGCCTTGATTGGTTTCTTCTAGAATTCGACTCACGACGGTCTTCTGGGCCATCCTCTGACGCGCCGCGGCACTTGGTTTCTTGGCCATAGGTCGTCGCGGATTCTACTCTTATTTCGTATGTTTCCACCTTGCGCCGGCTGCCTGCCGAGCGATCTTGGATCGAGACGCAGCACTGAGTTTTTCGGCCCTGGCGCGCCCGCCCTTTAGGCCGCCTAGACGCCCCAGCGCTACAGCAGCCGGGTTCTTCTCGGCCCGCTCCGCAGCACCTTCCGTCAGGGCTATCACGCGCTGAACGGCATCGAAGGCCGCCTCATTGGTGTCACGTGTCTGTCTTCGAATCTTGCTTGTCCGCTTAGGCATGCCTCAGTATTACACAAGACCTTGTCCGGTCAAGCATCCGGTCCCAGAATCGGCGTGGAAACTTGATCACTACCCAGACGGCGGACGAATCTGTCCCGGCCCCGCCAACCGGCCGGTGTTCCAGCAGTCGGCCTGACTGTAAACTGTCAACTGTCAACTGTTGACTCCGTCATGTGACTGCCCTCATCGAGTCCTACCTCGATCATCTTCGCGTGGAGCGCCGGCTCGCGGCGCACACGCTGGAAAGCTACGCGCGAGACCTGGGAGCGCTGGCGCGATTCGCCGGGACGTCCGGGCGCCGGCTGGAATCGCTCGATCGTCCGGCGCTCGAAGCCTTCGTCCGGCAGCAGATGGGCAGCGGCCTGTCGCCACGTTCCGTCGCGCGCGCGGTGGCCGCCGTCCGCGGGTTCTATCGGTATCTGGTGCTCGACCGCCACACGGAGCGAAACCCTGCGGAAGATCTTCGGCCGCCGCGTGCCTGGCCGGCGCTGCCGACGTTCCTGTCGATTGAGCAGGTGGACGCGTTGCTCTCGGCGCCCGAGGTGTCGGCGCCGCGCGGATTGCGCGACCGCGCGATGGTTGAAGTGTTGTACGCCACCGGGATGCGCGTATCGGAGCTGGTGGCCCTCAGGGCCGCCGACCTGCATCTGGACGCGGATTACCTCACCTGCATCGGCAAGGGCAACAAGGAGCGCCTGATCCCGATCGGCGCCGAGGCGGCCGACTGGGTGCGGCGCTACCAGCGCGAAGCTCGTCCCGCGCTCGTCGCGAAGGTGGGCGGCCGCAGCCGCTCCTTGACGCCTCTCTTTCTGAATATGAGAGGCGGACGTCTGAGCCGCGTCGGCTTCTGGAAGATTCTGAAAGCGTACGGACGCCGCGCCGGGCTCCCGCGGTCGCTCAGTCCCCACGTGCTGCGTCATTCCTTCGCCACGCATCTGCTCGAGCGGGGCGCCGACCTCCGCGCCATCCAGATGATGCTCGGCCACGCGGATCTCTCGACGACGCAGATCTACACGCACGTCCTCGCGGCGCGCCTTCGGACCGTCTATGATCGCTTCCACCCTCGCCCGTGATTCTGATAGACTGAGCTGTTTCCAGCGAGAGCGTTCCGCACCACCTGGCGTCCGGCGTGGGCCGGACTTGTACTCAAGGAGCACGCCGCATGAGCCGTAACGGACGGCACCTCTTCACATCCGAGTCGGTCACCGAGGGACACCCGGATAAGATCGCCGATCAGATCTCGGATGCGATTCTCGACGCCATCCTCGCGCAGGATTCACAGAGCCGCGTGGCGTGCGAGACGCTCGTCACGACGGGCATTGCGTTCATCGCCGGCGAGATCACGACCCGCGCGATCATCGACTACCAGGACGTCGTCCGCAAGACGATTGCCGACGTGGGCTACACGCGGGGCAAGTTCGGCTTCGACGCCGAGACCTGCGCCGTGATCTCGGCGATTCACAACCAGTCGCCGGACATCGCGATGGGCGTCGACACGGGCGGCGCCGGCGATCAGGGTCTGATGTTCGGCTACGCGTGCACCGAGACCGAAGAGCTGATGCCTCTCCCGATCATGCTCGCGCACAAGCTCGTCAAGGGCTTGTCGTGCGCGCGGCGGGACGGCCTGCTCCCGTATCTCCGGCCGGACGGGAAGTCGCAGGTCACGATCGAATACGACGGCGCGCGCCCGGTGCGCGTCGACGCCGTCGTCGTCTCCAGCCAGCACAGCCCGGATGTCACCAACGAGACGATGCGGGAGGACATCATCGACAAGATCATCAGCCGGGTGATTCCTGCCGACATGATCGACACGCAGACCAAGATCTACGTCAACCCGACCGGCCGCTTCGTCGTCGGGGGGCCGCACGGCGACGCGGGCGTCACCGGGCGCAAGATTATCGTCGACACCTACGGGGGCGCGGCGCCGCACGGCGGCGGCGCCTTCTCGGGCAAGGATCCCACGAAGGTCGATCGGTCGGCCTGCTACATGGCACGCTACATCGCAAAGAACGTCGTCGCGGCCGGCATCGCGGACCGCGCACTGGTGCAGCTCGCGTACGCCATCGGCGTCGCGGACCCGGTGTCGGTGATGGTCCATACCGAGGACACGGGCCGCGTCGACCAGAACCGCATTACGGAGCTGGTCCGGGCGCACTTCAAGCTGACGCCCCGCGGCATCATGGAGGAGCTCAACCTCCGGCGTCCGATCTACAAGAAGACCGCCGCCTTCGGACATTTCGGCCGCAGCGAACCCGAGTTCACGTGGGAGCGGACCGACAAAGCCGCGGCGCTGCGCGCTGCCGCCGGACTGTAACGAGGATCCCGACGCCGCTCAACAGAGAGGCCGCGGAACGCGCAGAGCATGAATGGTCTGCCTGCTCTGCGCGCTCTGCGCTCACCGTGAGTCTATGAGAAGACGGCTGCTGATGGCGCCGGCGGTCCTCGCGGCCGCCGCTGCTGTATTGGTCGCCGTTTCCCTGCCCCCCGCTCGGATTGCGCTTCCGGCAGGGGAGGGCGACGGCACGATTGCGGGCGCGATTCACGTGCACAGCAGCCGATCCGATGGCCGGAGCTCGCCCGACGAGATCGTCGCGATCGCGGCCCGCGCCGGCTTGAAGTTCGTCATCTTCGGCGACCACGGCGACGCGACCCGCACGCCCGAGCCACCCAGGTATCAGGCGGGCGTCTTGTGCCTCGACGGGGTCGAAATCAGCACGACGGGCGGTCACTACGTCGTGTTCGACATGCCTGCCTCGCCCTATCCACTGGGGGGGGACGCGCGTGACGTCGTCGAGGATGTCCGCCGGCTTGGCGGGTTTGGCGTCGTGGCGCATCCCGACTCGCCGAAACCGGAGCTGCGCTGGCGCGAATGGACGGCCCCCTTCGACGCGATTGAAATCGTCAACCCCGACACCAGCTGGCGCGTGCACGTCCAGGACCGGCGCTGGCCGTCGACGCTCCGCCTCATCGAAGCGCTCGTGGCGTATCCCTTCAGGCCCGCGGAGGCCATCGCCAGCCTGATCGATGAATCGCCCGCGATGCAGGCCCGGTGGGATGCCCTCACCCCGCGGCGCCGCGTCGTGGGAATTGCGGGCATCGACGCTCACGCGAAGCTCGCGGTGAAGGAAATCGACCCGGGCGACAACGGATACTCGATCGCGATTCCGAGCTACGAGGCGTCCTTCCGGACGCTGTCCGTCCGCGTTCGGCCTGAGCAGCCGCTCTCGGGCGACGCGGCCGCCGACGCCCGGGCGGTGATGGGCGCCATCCGGGCCGGTCACCTCTACACGGCGCTCGACGGACTGGCCTCGCCGCCCTCCTTCACGTTCACGGCCTCAAACCGGCGGGG
>Ga0209343_10008516_pt1 | contig 11922 bp, 11 predicted proteins | sample RifCSPlowO2_02_FD_184026 | JGI IMG/M metagenome (GOLD analysis project Ga0209343, IMG submission 184026) | Groundwater microbial communities from Rifle, Colorado - Rifle CSP2_plank lowO2_0.2 (SPAdes) (version 2) | ecosystem: Environmental > Aquatic > Deep subsurface > Groundwater | place... | reverse complement strand
GCGCAGTCGCCCGCCCTGTTCATCCATGTCCTGGAAGAAAGCGGGCTGATTCTCGAAGTCGGCGGCTGGGTGCTCGCCGAGTCCTGCCACGCCTGCGCGCAACTGCTCGAAGAAGGACTGATCGATGCACAGAACTTCAGCCTGTGCGTCAACATCAGCCCGCGCCAGTTCCGCCACCACGACTTTGTCGAGCGAGTGGAAAGCAGCCTGCGCAGCAGCTCCTTGCCCAAACCCATGCTCAAGCTGGAGATCACCGAAGGCATCGTCATCCAGAACATCGAGGACACCATCGCCAAGATGAATCGCCTGAAGAAGCTCGGTGTCAGCTTCGCCATGGACGATTTCGGCACGGGCTATTCCTCGCTGACCTACCTCAAACGCCTGCCGGTGGACCTGCTGAAGATCGACCAATCCTTCGTCCGCGACGCCCCCCATGATGCCAACGATGCGGAAATCATCCGTGCCATCGTCGCCATGGCGCGCAGCCTTGGCCTGGCGATCATCGCCGAAGGGGTCGAACAGCAGGAACAGCTGGATTTCCTCCAGCAACAAGGCTGCCACCTGTACCAGGGCTACCTGTTCAGCAAGCCGCTGCCACTGCCCGAGTTCCGCGCGCTGCTGGCCCACACCCGACAACGGCCGGCGATTTGCTGAAGCGCGCCGAAACAAGCGCGACACCGCCGCCCCATGAGACAACCCTGGAGCCCTGCCCCATGCGTAAAGTCATGCTGATAACCGGTGCCAGCCGCGGCATCGGCGCTGCCACCGCCAGGCTGGCGGCGGCCCAGGGCTATGCCCTGTGCCTCAATTACTGCCGACATGCCGAGGCCGCCGACACCCTGGCCAGACAGATCGTCGAGGCTGGCGGCGAGGCCATCGCCGTGCAGGCCGACGTGGCCGATGAAGCCCAGGTCCTGCGACTGTTCAACAGCGTCGACCAGCACTTCGGCCGCCTCGACGTGCTGGTCAACAACGCCGGCATGCTGGAACAGCAGATGCGCCTGGAACAAATGGATCTTGGCCGCTGGCAGCGCGTCTTTGCCGTCAACGTATTCGGCAGCTTTCTCTGTGCCCGCGAGGCGGTGAAACGCATGTCGACCCGCCATGGCGGCAGCGGTGGCGCCATCGTCAACCTGTCGTCGGCGGCCGCCCGCCTCGGCGCACCCGGCGAATATATCGACTATGCCGCCGCCAAGGGCGCCATCGACAGCCTGACCCTGGGCCTGGCCAAGGAAGTCGCCGGCGAAGGCATTCGCGTCAACGCCGTGCGCCCCGGGGTGATCGACACCGAGATCCATGCCAGCGGCGGCGAACCGGCACGGATCGCGCGGGTCAGCCAGAGCGTGCCCATGGGTCGTGGCGGCCTGGCCGAGGAAGTCGCCCAGGCGATTCTCTGGCTGGCCAGCGAACAGGCGTCCTACACCAGCGGCGCACTGCTGGATGTCAGCGGCGGACGCTGAATACGCCGCCTGACTCTTATCAAACTAAATATAACTAATTGTTTTATATATAGAAATTAAATAAGTACAAAGCCTTGTAGGAGCCAGCTTGCTGGCGATGCTTTTGACCTACAAAGATCGCCAGCAAGCTGGCTCCTACACCGTTTGCTGCGCGACAGCGCGGCGTCGAAGACGGGGCGGGATCTCCTACAAGAATCTTGTTCTCAAGCGATGGCCAGTTGTTCCTGGCCCTTGCTCAGCGGGAAATCGATGCCGAGCAAGGCATCGATCCGACTGCAATCGTTCTCCCGGCGCAGCGAATTGAACAATGCGAAGGCCTCGGGATAGCTGCGGGTGAGCATCGCCAGCCATTGTTTCAAGCGTCCCGGGGCATAGCGCGGGGACATCTTGCGCCGCGCCTGCAGCCAGAAATCGGCGAGCACGGGTTGCAGCTCGGCCCAGTCCATTGCGACCACCGCCTGCCCGGCCCGCGCCGCGGCGATCTGCCGGGCCAGGTCCGGCCGCGCCACCAGGCCGCGGCCGAGCATGATGTCTTCGACGCCGCTGATTTCGCGGCAGCGCCGCCAGTCGTCCAGCGTCCACACCTCGCCATTGGCGAACACCGGCACCTTGACCGCCTCCTGCACCCGCGCCACCCACTCCCAATGAGCCGGTGGCTTGTAGCCCTCGACCTTGGTTCGCGCGTGCACCACCAGCTGCGCGGCCCCGCCTTCGGCCAGGGCCTGGGCGCATTCCAGAGCATAGTCCTTATGCTCGAAACCCAGGCGCATCTTGGCCGTTACCGGAATCCCGGCCGGCACCGTGCGACGCACCTCGCGGACGATGGCATGGAGCAGTTCCGGTTCCTTCAACAGCACCGCGCCGCCACGGGACTTGTTCACGGTTTTCGCCGGGCAGCCGAAGTTGAGGTCGATCACCGGCGCGCCGAGGCCACAGGCAAAGGCGGCGTTATCCGCCAGGCACTGCGGATCGGAGCCGAGAAACTGCACGCGCAATGGCGTACCCGTCGCCGTTTGCCCAGCGCTGAACAGTTCCGGCGCCAGCTTCTGATAGGTCGATACGGGCAGCACCCGCTCGGTGACCCGGATAAATTCGGTCACGCACCAGTCGATGCCGCCGACCCGGGTCAACACATCGCGGAGGATCTCATCGACCAATCCTTCCATCGGCGCAAGGGCGATCTGCATAGCAATATTCTCGGAAAAACGCCGCGTAGTGTACGCGGCGAACTGCCCTGGATGAAATGCCCGCCAGGCCACGCGCAGAGCAACGAGATGGAACGCTGCCCCTCGCAGGGAGTCAACAATAGGGACATTCCAACGCCATGAAGGACAACTATGCGCATCCTGATACTGCTCGCCAGCCTGTACTTCGGCCTCGGCCTGAGCCAGGCAGAGCCACAGCAACCAGGCGAATCCGCGCAGCAACCTACGTCCAAACCAATGGCCCAACTGGTCATCGACCGCGACCGCAAAGTACCGAATACCTGCACGGTCGAGTTGCTGATGGAGGAGAAGCCGGTGGCACAACTGCCGGTCGGCAAGTCGGCGAGTCTGGAGGTGCCGGCCGGCACGCTCTACCTCAGGGCACGGCTGAAGCCAGCCGGCAGTTGCGATGCCGCCGGTCTGGCCAGCGGCCAGTCGATTCTGCTCGAACCCGGGGAAACCCGCCGCTACCAGGTCATGCTCGACAACGATGCCCTGTTCCTGGCCCCGCAACTGCAATGAACGCGGGCAATGAACACGCCAGTCAAAGCTCCAGGGGAAAGGGCAACTGCAGGGCACGGCCATAGCCTTCGACGAATTCGACCGGCATGCGCTTTGGCTTGCCGCTGGACAGTTCGATACAGACGAAGGTGGTCTTGGCCCGCAACAAGGTGAGACCATCCGCTGGACGGACCAGCTGGAAGCGCCGATCCATCTTCAAGCGCTGATCCGACTCGACGATCCAGGTGGCCATCTGCAACTCCTGGTCTTCATAGGCGCTGGCCAGGTAGTCGATCTCGTGGCGCAACACCGCCATGGCCCGGTCGAGCCGGCGGTATTCGGCCAGGTCGAGCCCCAGGTATTGCGAGTGGCGCCAGGCGCAGCGCTCCAGCCAGCTGACATAGACCGCGTTATTGGCATGACCGAGGCCGTCGATGTCGTCGGCCACCACGCTGATGTCGATCACAAATGGATTCGCCAGGTCCCAACTCATCGCGACTGCTCCAGATCGTTGCTCATCCCACCCGCAAGCGCGGTCACACACCGCCGCCAGCCCCGCACAGACACAAGACGCATCGGCGCTTGAGTGATCTTCACCATCGGGCTCATGGGTTTGCTCCTGAATCTTCAAATGATGGGCTGCCAGGTTGGCCAGCGCCCCATTCTAGGCGCTAAAGGCGCGGCAACTCCATGCCGTACACGGCACTTTCCCTCGCGGTCCTGAACCAATCCGCCGTCTGCAAGCCACTAAATACCTAAAGTATTTTGGTTAATCGGCCGAAGCCACTAGGCTATCGCCCTGCAGGCCATCTGGATTGATGGCCTGCGCCGCTTCATTTCGACCGTCACCTGCCCGAGAGCCGTGCACTGTGCTTGCAGCCTTACGCCTGTTGCTGTTGTTGCTCCTGCCCACCCTGAGCCAGGCGGATGTCCTGTCCCTGCCCGCGACGCAACAAGCCGTACTGCCCGGCCCGTTCATGCAGGTCTGGCAAGACCCGCAGCGGCAGGCCGAACTGGACGACGTCCGCCGCCTGCCCGACTCGGCCTGGCAGCCGGTTGGCCGCCGCGATGCCAGCTTCGGCTACAGCGGCAGCGCCTACTGGCTGCGCCTGCAACTGCATAACCCCGAATCCCGCAGCATGGACTGGGTTCTGCTGATCGGTAACCCGCTGCTGGACTATCTGGATGTCTATGGCCTGGATGGCGAGCGGATCTACCGCTCTGGCGATCAGCGCCCGTTCGCGGCGCGCTGGATCGAACACCGGCAACTGCTGCTACCGCTGCACCTGGCCGCCGGGGAAAGCCGCGAACTGATCCTGCGCATGCAGACCGAAGGTTCGGCCAACCTCAGCGCCAGCCTGATGACCAGCGCAACCTTCAACCATCATGAACAACTCATGCTGCTCCTGCAGGGCCTGTTCTTCGGCGCGCTGGCGGCGATGTTCGTCTACAACCTGTCGATCTTCGTCATCACCCGCGACCGCGACTACCTCTGGTACAGCCTGTTCGTCGCCAGTTTCGGCGGCTACCAGTTCATCCAGCTCGGCTTCGCCCTGCAATGGCTCTGGCCGCAATCGCTGGACTGGCACCAACTGAGTTTCCCGCTCAGCTCGGCGGTGGCCACCCTGTTCGGCATCCTGTTCGCCTATGGCGTGCTCGACCTCAGGCATGCATCGCCTCGCTATACACAGATCGTGCGCGTGCTGCTGGGCTGCACCTGGCTGGTCATCGGCCTGTCCTTGCTCGCCCCCTACCGAGTAGCACTGTTCGGCGGTTTCGCCCTGGTCATCGTCTGCGCCGCACTCGCCTGCCTGTTCACCCTGCTGCGCTGGCGCGAGGGCTATAAACCCGCCCGCCTATTCGCCATCGGCTGGTGCGTACTGATCACCGCCAGCCTGTTCAGCATCCTCAGCGGCACTGGCTTGATCGCCAACTCGTTGCTGACCCTGCACGCGCAACAGATCGGCGGACTGATCGAGCTGGTGGTTTTCTCCAGCGCCCTGGCAGTGCGCATCCGCCAGGCGCAGTACGCCCAGCGCCTGGCCCAGGCCCAACTGCTCGCCCAGGAGCAGCAACTGAGAGTGGAGCAGGCCAAGAGCCTGAGCCTGCAACGACAGCTCAACGAGGGCCTGGAGATCCGCGTCAAGGAACGCACGGCGGCACTGGAGCACGCCCTGCAGGCGCTGTCCGGCGCCCACCAGCAACTCTCCGAGCTGAATCGCCGGGACAGCCTGACCGGCCTGTTCAACCGCCAGACCCTCAACGAAGAGTTGCATCGCAGCCTGGCCCAGGCCGTGCGCAGCCAGCGCCCCATGGCCATCCTGATGATGGACCTCGACCATTTCAAGCAGGTCAACGACCACTATGGCCACCTGGCCGGCGATGCCTGCCTGCACCACGCCGCCCAACGCCTGCAGCAACGCTTGCGCGCCGGCGACCTGCTCGCCCGCTTCGGCGGCGAAGAGTTCGTCGCCGTACTCAACGATACCGACCTGGCCGGCGCCCATGACCTGGCGGAACAACTGCGTGCGGACCTGGCCCGTCACCCTTGCACCTTTCAAGGCCAGACCATCGGCCTGACCACCAGCATCGGGGTGTGCGCCGGGCTACCCGACAGTGCGGACAGCGAACAGCTGCTGCAACACGCCGACCAGGCGCTCTATCGGGCCAAGGCGGCCGGCCGCAATCGGGTGGAAAGCTATGAGGCCAGCTCGCTTGACGAGGCCTGACGCTGCGCCGCCAATAGCTGCATAACCGCCTGCACCAGCTGCGGGTCAGACAAGAGCCGTTGGTGCCCGCCCTGCTCGAGACGTAACAAGCGGCTGTCAAACCAGGCCTCATGGATCGCCTGCGCCTCGCCATAGGGCACAACCGGGTCATCGGCGGCGTGCACGATCAACCCCGGGAAATCCAGCTGGTAGCGCGCCACATCGAGGTGCCCAGCCGGCATGCCAGCCTTTTCCTCGACCAGACGGACGAAATGCGCCCGCGCCTGGGCAGGCAGGCCCATATAGCGGGCGAAAAGCCGCAGCATGGTGAGAATCCGGCTCGGCGCCGCAATGCTGACCACGGCCCCGGCACGCAAGCCCATCTGCGTCGCCAGCAAGGCGCTGGCGCCGCCCATCGAGTGGCCGATCACGGCCTGCAGTGGCGGCAATTCACTGGCGGCCTCGAGCAGGGCGCGGGCGAACACCACCACATTCGCCTCCTGTCCCGGCGAACGTCCATGCGCCGGGGCATCCAGGGCGACCACGCCATAACCGGCCTGCACCAGCGCCTTGATCAGCTCGGCGAACTGGGTCGGCCGGCCTTCCCAGCCATGCATCAGCAGCACCGTCGGACCACTGCCCCAGCGCAACGCCGACAGTCCGAAACGCAGAGTGATGCGCTCGGCCTGAGTCAATAGCGGCAGTTCCCAATCGCGTGGCGGCAAGCCGCGCGGCGTCATGAACTGGCGGCGCATCTTGCTTGCCACAGCCTGAGGCGCCACCCAACCGATGGTGGCGTTGAACCCACGAACCCAGCTCAAGTTGCTCATTGCCCTGCTCCTTAAACGATTGCCTCAAACGATCGCCGACTTGGCGGCACGCAAAACGCGGTCAGACAACTCGCCGGGGCCCAGTGCCCGCGCCAGCGCCAGCCCCCCAACCATCAAGGCGACATCGGCGAGTACCCGGGAAGCGTCCTCCGGGCTTGCCGACAATTGCGCCACCATTAACTCCAGATGCTCGGCCAGGGCCGTACGAAAGCCCTCGGGTAGACGCGTCAGCTCGCCCAGCGAACTCGGTAGCGGGCAGGCATGCTCGGTCGCATCGCGGTGCTTGCGTGACAGGTAGAACGCTGCGATCAGCGCCCGCCGCTCGTCGGCTGGCAGATCGCTCTCCACCTGCTTAATCAACTCGCGGCGCTGACCGAGCAGCTGCCTGAACGCTTCCAGCATCAGCGCATCCTTGCTCGCAAAGTGCGCATAGAAACCGCCCACGGTCAGCCCGGCAGCCCCCATCACCTCACCGACACTCGGTTCGGCGGGCCCGCGCTGCACCAATGCGGCACTGGCCGCAGAAAGAATGCGTTCACGGGTTTGGGCTTTCTTGTCGTTCATACTCACCTCCAAAATATTACGATTGAAATATTATGCTCGTAATAAATTTAAGCAAGCAGAAAACCTTACCGCTGGTCGGGCCGATTGATCGGGAAGGAAAGCCGGCGCAGAAAAACAAAAGGGCCATTCCGCAAAGAATGACCCTTAAAAGTCCCGCAGAGCGGGAAAAAATGGCGTCCCCTAGGGGACTCGAACCCCTGTTACCGCCGTGAAAGGGCGGTGTCCTAGGCCACTAGACGAAGGGGACGAAACCTTCGAAGAACAAGGCCCCCGAAGGGGCCTGTCGTGGAATTGGTGGAGCTAGACGGGATCGAACCGTCGACCTCTTGCATGCCATGCAAGCGCTCTCCCAGCTGAGCTATAGCCCCGGATTTAATGTCTCTCGACGCGCAACACCTAAGCATTGCGGCTGGAAATAATGGCGTCCCCTAGGGGACTCGAACCCCTGTTACCGCCGTGAAAGGGCGGTGTCCTAGGCCACTAGACGAAGGGGACGCAGATACCCTTCAAAACTCAGCCAACTCGAGAGCTGACTGTGGCAAGCCTTTCGGCTTTGAGATTGGTGGAGCTAGACGGGATCGAACCGTCGACCTCTTGCATGCCATGCAAGCGCTCTCCCAGCTGAGCTATAGCCCCATCTCAAGGACGGGGCGCATGTTAAGAGCGCGCCCCACTACTGTCAACAACATTTTTCCCTAGAGCTGCTTTTTTTATGCTGACAGAACAACCACTTACCCTATCCCGATCAGCAACCTAGGCGCTCGACCGGGATAACAGCCGATCAGGCGATGGACGCCAGCAGCTTTTCCCACTCCTTGTTTTCCTTTTTCGACACGCCACCGAGCAGTTCGATGGCCTGACGCAGGCGGAAACGGGTGAGGTCAGGACCGAGTATCTGCATGGCATCGAGCACCGATACCGAGCTGGCCTGCCCGGTTACCGCCGCGAACATCAGCGGCATGGCGTCGCGCAGCTTCAGCTGCAGGTGCTCGACCACCGCCTGGATACAACCGGTGATCTTGTCCTTTTCCCACTGACGCAACGCCTCCAGCTTCCACAGGATCAGCTGCATGAGCTGACGCACCTGATCCGGCGACAGCTTCTTGTGCTCGAACAGCTTGGGGTCGGGGTTGACCCCGCCGGCGAAGAAGAAGCTGGCCAGCGGCGCGATCTCGCTGAAGGTTTCCACCCGGCCCTGCACGTGCGGCGCGATCTGCATCAGGTAATCGGAATTGAAGGCCCATTTCTGCGCACCCGCGGCGAACTCCTCGACGCTCAGTTCGCGCATCCATTGGCCGTTGAGCCAGGACAGCTTCTCCAGGTCGAAGATCGGCCCGCCCAGCGACACGCGCTGGATGTCGAAATGCTCGATCATCTCGTCGAGGCTGAACTTCTCGCGCTCGTCCGGCATCGACCAGCCCATGCGGCCGAGGTAGTTGAGCATCGCCTGGGGCAGAAAGCCCATGCGTTCGTAGAAGGTGATCGAGGTCGGGTTCTTGCGCTTGGACAGCTTGCTCTTGTCCGGATTGCGCAGCAGCGGCATGTAGCACAGCTGCGGCTTGTCCCAGCCGAAGTAGTCGTAGAGCAGGATCAGCTTGGGCGCCGAGGGCAGCCACTCTTCGCCGCGCAGCACATGGGTGATGCCCATCAGGTGATCGTCGACCACGTTGGCCAGGAAGTAGGTCGGCAGGCCATCGGTCTTCATCAGCACCTGCATGTCCATGCGATCCCAGGGGATCTCGACCTCGCCGCGGAGCATGTCCGGCACCACGCAGACGCCTTCGGTCGGCACTTTCATGCGCACCACATTGGGTTCGCCGGCGGCCAGGCGACGCTGCACTTCATCGCCAGCCAGGTGCATGCAGTGGCCGTCGTAGCGCGGCGTCTGCTTGGCCTCCATCTGTTCGGCACGGACTTTATCCAGGCGCTCGGCACTGCAGAAGCAGTGGAAGGCGTGGCCCTTCTCCACCAACTCGGCGCTGTACTTCTGGTAGATATGCCCGCGCTCGCTCTGCCGATACGGGCCGTGCGGACCGCCGACGTCCGGGCCTTCGCTCCACTCGATGCCCAGCCAACGCAATGCATCATAGATCTGCTGTTCCGACTCGCGGGTCGAACGCAGCTGATCGGTGTCCTCGATACGCAGGATGAATTCACCACCGTGCTGACGAGCAAAGCACAGGTTGAACAAGGCGATATAGGCGGTGCCTACATGCGGATCGCCGGTGGGCGATGGCGCGATACGGGTACGGACGGTGGTCATGGAAGGTCTCGAAGAATTGGAACGAAAGCCGATTAAGGCGGCGATGTTAACAGGCCTGCCGCCGTAGGCTCCAGCAGGCGCCCCTGTTCGACCGGCAGGCAGGCCATCAGGAAATCGAGGAAGGTCTTCACCTTCATCGCCTGGAAGCGCCGGGAGGGATAGACCGCGTACAACTCGCCGACCGGCAGGCGCGCCCCGGGCAACAGCTCGATCAGCCGCCCGCCCTGGATCGCGCGCTCGCAGATCATGCTCGGCAGCCCGGCAATCCCGGCGCCGGCCAGCGCCGCTTCACGGGCGAAGGTGATGTTGTTGCACGCCAACACCCGCTGGCAGGCGATGCTCTCGTCGAGCAGCGGCCAGTAACGCGACGAGTCGTGGGGCAGCAGGATCGCCCGGTGCGTGGCCAGTTCGGCGGCCGTCCGCGGGGTGCCGTGCCGGGCCAGGTAATCCGGGCTGGCGCACAGCCGCCGCTCGCTCTCGAACAGCTTGCGGGCGATCAGCGTGGAATCCTGCGGCTGGCCGACCAGGATGACGATGTCCACGCCCTCCTCGACCGGATCGACGTTGCGCGAGGTCAATTCGACCTCCGCGGTGATCTGCGGATACTGGCGCATGAATTCGCCGAGTACCCGGCCGAGGAACAGCTGGCCGAACTCGATCGGCGCGCTGATGCGCAGCAAGCCGGACGGCTCCAGCTGCAACTGCATCACCGCCTGCTCGGCCTCGGCGAAGTCGAGCATGATCTGCCGACAGCGCTCGTAGTAGGCCTGGCCGACTTCGGTCAGGCGCAACTTGCGCGTGGTGCGATTGAGCAGACGCACGCCGAGGCGCTCCTCGAGCAAGGCAATACGCCGACTGACCGTGGACTTCTGCATGCCCAGCCCCAGTGCCGCATGCGTGAAGCTGTGGCACTCGACCACACGAGTGAAGATCAGGGCATCATCAAGACCCATTATTGTTCCCTATAAGCAACAAAGCTTATGAATTTTAACCGCTGCAGACGCCAAAGGAACACTGTTAGATTCACCGATGCACTGTCGCCAACACCCTCTTGCCCGAACGTCGAGCGCCTGCCATGCCTGCCCAGCTGCAACGTCGTCTGTTTATCTTCCTGGCCGTACTCGGCCTCATCGCGGCGGCCTTCTCCGCCCACTGGCTGCTCGTCGGGCGCTATCTCGAAAGCACCGACAACGCCTATGTGCAGGGGGAAATCACCCGCGTCTCCAGCCAGCTTGGCGCGCGCATCGCCAGGGTGTTGGTGGATGACAACCAGCATGTCCAGCAGGGCGAGTTGTTGCTGACCCTGGAAAGCGCCGACGCCGAACTGGCACAGCAGCGTGCCCAGGCCATCCTCGCCACCCGCGAGGCCGAACTGCTGCAGGCACAGAGCAAACTGAGCCGGCAGGCCAGTCTGATTGCCGCCAGCCAGGCTGGCGTAACGACCAGCGAAGCGGTCCTGGGGCGTGCGCAAATCGACCTGTCACGCGCGCAAACCCTGCGCAAACCCGGCTATGTGTCTGAAGAACGGGTGACCACCCTGGCTGCCGACAGCCGCATCGCGCGTTCGCAGGTGAGCAAGGCCCAGGCGGACCTACAAGCCGAGCGTCAGCAGATCAACAGCCTGCAAGCCGAGATCAAGCGTCTCGAAGCACAGATCTCCAGCGCCCGCGCTGACCTGGCCCAAGCCCAGCTGAACCTCTCGCGTACCGAGATCCATGCCCCCATCAGCGGTTTTATCGGCCAGCGCGCCGCCCGCAACGGCCAATACGTGCACGCCGGCGCCTATTTGCTGTCGCTGGTCCCGGATCAGGACATCTGGGTCCAGGCCAACTTCAAGGAGACCCAGATCGGCCGCATGCGGCCTGGGCAAAGTGCCGAACTGACCTTCGACAGCTTCCCCGACACCCCCATCGAGGCCCGGGTCGACAGCCTGTTCGCCGCCTCCGGCGCCCAGTTCAGCCTGCTGCCACCGGACAACGCCACCGGCAATTTCACCAAGGTGGTCCAGCGCTTTCCGATCAAACTGACCTTCGCCGCGGACAATCCGCTCAAGGGCCTGATTCGTCCGGGCATGTCGGTCGAGGTCAAGGTCGACATCCAGGCCGACCAACAGCATGGCGGCTGATGCGCTGATTCGCCCCAGCGGCGAACCCAGCCGGCGCGACTGGATCGCGGTGATGAGCGCCCTGCTCGGCGCCTTCATGGCGGTGCTGGACATCCAGATCACCAACTCCTCGCTCAAGGACATCCAGGGCGCGCTGTCGGCCACCCTGGAGGAAGGCTCGTGGATCTCCACCTCCTACCTGGTTGCCGAAATCATCATGATTCCGATGACCGCCTGGCTGGTCCAGCTGCTCTCCGCCCGGCGCCTGGCAGTCTGGGTGTCGACCG
>Ga0209343_10008513_pt1 | contig 11924 bp, 11 predicted proteins | sample RifCSPlowO2_02_FD_184026 | JGI IMG/M metagenome (GOLD analysis project Ga0209343, IMG submission 184026) | Groundwater microbial communities from Rifle, Colorado - Rifle CSP2_plank lowO2_0.2 (SPAdes) (version 2) | ecosystem: Environmental > Aquatic > Deep subsurface > Groundwater | place... | reverse complement strand
AAAGGCAAATCGATCCGCCCAGCCCCTTCAAATATTCAAGAAAAGGGCGACACTTACACCTTGTCGCACTTCCAATATTCAGCAGTTCGAAAAAAACTCAACCCGTCCCAATTCCAGCCCAGCTTGCCGGATCACCCGGCAGTCACGAGAACAAGTCTGCACTTCAACAGTCTTTCCTTGGAGCCGGAGTCAGCAGTCAGTCGCCACGCTGGAGGCCACTCCCTTCAGCTTGATTCGGTACCGCCGCTATCCGTTCCAACTCGATGCCGCGGAGGAGGAGCAGCCTCGGAAACTTCGAGACCGGCACGCCCAACCGCTTGCCCCCCCTCGTCCTGCAAATGCTCACGGCCTACTCTGCCGGAGCGGCGTAGCGATCTCTCCTTTCGAACACCATCTGCGGGCCGATGGGCTGCCGCCCCAGTTCCTTGGCATATTCCTCTCTCAACACTTCGATCCTTCCACCCACGACAGTCATGAGGGGATACACATTGGGAATCTCCTCTTCCGGTACGGTGAAGTAATCCTTGTTCAAAACCAACAGATCCGCGAGCTTGCCTGCCTCCAGCGTGCCGATCTGCTTCTCGCGCAGAACATATTCGGCAGGCCAGATGGTGGACATTTTCATCAGAGTGATGCGGTCAATAGCTTCCTGCGGGGCCACCATTTCGCCATACGAGTTCTTGCGGGTAATCAAGTCGTAGCCCGCACTCCAGTAGGCCTCAGTATTAAGGCCCCTGACCCCGGCTTCGTTTTCGTACACCGTCTTGACGCGTGCATCGATCAGGCTCTTGACCGGAGCAACCCAATTCGCGTATTGCTTCTCGCCATACATCACGAGCCAGGGGTAGCTCCGGCTGAGCACGTTGCCGCCGCAACTGACGTACCAGCCCAACTTGGCCAGCCGGGGAATCTGAGCCGGCCGCGGATAGAAGCCGCAGTGGTCGGAGCTGAAGCGCCGCGAGCGAACATAGTCGAGGGTGATCTGGGGGTCCATCTCCATCGCCTTCTCGACGGCGTCCATCATATAGTCCACGCCTTTGTCAGCATAGGCATGACCCGCTACCACGCGCGCTTTCGCCAGGATGGAAGTGAGAATGGTCCTATTCAGCGCCGTTCCGGGGGCATTGCGGCACCACTCCCGATCCTTCATTTCCTTCGGCGCCTCCATGGTGCTGCAAAACATCGGCGGCCCGGAATCAATGTAGCCCAGGCCCACGCCGGCAGACCAAAAGTAGTCATTCCCCAAACCGGCCATGTCGCCCAACCGCAGATAGTATGCCTCCGGGTCGGGGTTGTCCTGGAATCCGAAGTAATTGGTATAGGCATAGCGCACCGGCTGCCGGTCTTCCTGCGACAGGATCTGATAAACATTGAGGAACTGCAGGCCCATCATGTGTGAGGAAAAAGTAGTAATGCCGACGGCCGCATTACGCCGCAGTCCGTCCTCCACAATGTCCGCCAGTTCCCTGACCCGGGGCCGAAAATAGACATCCACCATCAGCGAACGTTCATACTCCGTCAACTCGCCGAAGCCATCTTCGTCGGCCGTTTCAATCGGCGGCTGATACCCATAGATCTTTTCGATAGCTTTTTTGGCCGCGGTGTTGATGGTGTAGGCCGGATGGGCCGCCAGGAAGACGGGATGCTTGGAATCCAGAGCATCGATGGCCGACAACGGCATATCTTTCTGTTGCAGGAAATTCACGCCGAACCCTGTGCCGGAGCCGGGATTCTTGGGGTCGTTGGTGGGCAGATTGATGAACACCCATTGGTCTGGTGGCATGGTGGTGGCACGCTCCTTCAAGACCAACTCGATCCCTCTCTTCAGTTCCTCGGAAGTGGCGCCTCCCACCGCGAACTTCTTGCCCATCGTTTCAAAGGCCGCCGGATTGTTGTTGACCCATTCGCTCACCGTGCCGTTGTGGATGTGGGTATGGGGATCGACAATGCCGGGAATGACGGTCCGACCCTTGAGGTCGATCTTGGTGGTGTTCGGTCCCGCGTATGAGAGCATCTCAGCATTGCTTCCGAGTGCCTGGATCTTGCGGTCGCGGATCGCCATCGCCTGCACGGTTCGTCCCGTGGACTGGTTAAAGCCAGCATCCTCCATGGTGACAATCTTGCCGTTGTGCAGAATCATATCCGGGTAGGCAATAATTGCTATCGGAACACTCTGCTTCTCCTGCGCTGCCGCCACGCCGGCCATCATGCAGGCAACCCACAGGATTCGCGTAACGGATTTCATCAGAATTCTCCTTTCACGGACCAAACTACTCGCTCGGCGCAGGAAGTTGTTTCCTGGCGCTGGTCAATACCGGCAATAGCCGTTTAGCGCTTCCCGTCGCTACAGAATCTTACTCATACCGGGGGCTGTTCTCGAACTCGATCTGAATCCCCACGGGTTGCTTTCCAATCTCCGGGGCGTAATCCTGATGCACGAAGATGATCTTGCCGCCCACCACCGTCATATACGGGTAGGTATTCGCAATCTCCTCCACCGGCACCGTGAAGTAGTCTTTGTTCAGTACCAGGAAATCGGCCCACTTCCCAGGAGCCAACGTGCCAATCTTGTCCTCTTTTAACATGTAGTAGGAGGGCCAGACGGTCATCATCTTCATCAGGATGACGCGGTCCACGGCCTGATTTGGGGCCACCATCTCCCCGGCGTGGTTCTTGCGGGTAAGCAGCGGCACGACATCGTTGAAGTAGGTCCTGCCTTTGGTGCCCTGAATGCCTGCCTCGTTCTCATAAACCACCCGCACCCCGCCATCGACGAGATTCTTGATCGGTGCGATCCACTCCTCGTATTTCTGCAATCCATAAAGCTTCAACCAAGGGTAGGAGCGGTCCAGCACGTTGCCTCCGCAACTGATGTAGTAACCGAGTTTCGCCATCCGCGGAATCTGGTCCGGTCGCGGATAGAACCCGCAGTGATCAGAGCTGAAGCGCCGTGAGCGTATATACTCCAGCGTGAATCCGGGTTGTTCTTTCATGGCCTGCTCGATCGCATCCATGAAGTAATCCACGCCCTTGTCGGCATAGGCATGGCCCAAGGAGACCCGCTCGCGAGAGAGAATGGCAGCGTAGATGCCCGCCGCTTGCGAGGTCCCCGGAGCATTCTTGCAATACTCCCGCTTCTTGATTTCTTGCGGCGCTTCCATGGAGGAACAGAACATCGGCGGGCCGTCATCAATATTCCCAACGCCGACTCCGGTGGTCCACAAGTAATCGCTGCTCCCGAAGCCCGCCATATCACCCAGGCGACGGTAGAAGTTGGCAGGGTCGGGATTGTCCTGGAAACCGTAGTAATGAGTGTAGGCAAAGCGGATCGGCAGATCGTTCTTCGCCTCCAGATAGCGATAACCATCCATAAACCGCAGGCCCATCATGTGCGAGGTGAAAGTAGTGATGCCCGCAGCAGCGTTTTTCAGCAAGCCGTCATGAATGATCTGAGCCAGCTCCGGGATGTGGTCCTTGAAGTACCCGTCCACGACCAGCCCCCGTCCGTAGAGCACCAACCCCCCCTGCTGATTCTCATCCATCTCCTCGCCCACGCCCACCAGGGGCTCAAATCCATAGAGGTCCCGGATCGCCTTCCTGGCGGCGTCGTTGATCATGTAGGCCGGATGCGCCGCCATGAAAACGGGGTTCTTGGGGGCCAGCTTGTTGAGATCGGCCAGCTCCATGGCATGGTCTTGGACAAACTTGACGCCCTGGCCCATGCCGGACCCGCCCTCATTGGTATTCAACTGCAGGAAGGCCCACTGGCCCGGGGGCGCACTGGCCATGTTCTCTTTCAGAACGATTTCAATCCCTTTGTAGATTTCCTCGTTGGTCCTGCCGGGAATCGTGAATTGGCGGGAATATTTCTCTAAAATTTCCGGATGCTGCGAAATCCAGTAGTTCACTTCGCCGTTGTGAATATGCGTGTGGGAATCAATGATGCCGGGAATTACGGTCCGTCCCTTGAGGTCGATCCTTTCAGTGTTCGGCCCGGCTAACTCCAGGATTTCCGCATCGCTCCCGATGGCAAAAATCTCTTTGCCGCGCACCGCCATGGCCTGGACGACCGTCCCCACTCGCAGGGTGGTGGACTCGTCATCCATGGTCATGATCTTGCCGTTATATATGATCATGGTGGGATAACTGACCAATTTGGCGGGAACCGTCAGCCGGTCCTGCGAGAGCGCCGACAGCGCAAACAGCATCACTCCCATAACTCCCCAAATGAATCGATGATATGAACGCATTAACCCTCCTAAATCGTCTTACTATGTGGTAGCCCGCAGCAACTCCCTAGCAAAGCCATCTATGACGTCTCCGCCTGACTAGACATCCTCCAGCAGTGCTACGAATGACGCGATTCTAGATAGGCCGGTCCCTATTGTCAAGCGCTTTGTCGCAGCGGTAGTGCCAGCATTCCAACGGAGTGATAGTATAATCCTTGAATATGCTGCTTTTCGCTGCTTGCATCGGAAATGCCGGCTCTGGCACATGATCGTGGGAGCTATGATGAATCCAAACAAAGAATTGTGGGAGAAAGGCGACTTTACCGAGATTGCCGCCTTCATGCGTCAATCTGGAGAAGCAGTCGTTACGTCTCTCGGGATAACGACGCCGCTGCGGGTTTTGGACCTGGGCTGCGGAGACGGCACTACGGCGGTTCCTCTAGCGCTTTTGGGAGCTGAAGTTGTTGGAATTGACATTGCTAAGAACCTCGTTGAGGCCGGGAACAAGCGCGCTGCGGAGGCGGGTCTCCACCGGCTGAAATTTCAAGAGGGAGATGCGACCAACTTGCAAGGGGTCAGCGACCATTCGTTTGATTTGACTCTCTCTGTATTCGGCGCCATGTTTGCACCCAAGCCCTTCGACGTAGCCAAGGAGATGGTCCGGGTCACAAAACCAGGTGGTCGCATTGTGATGGGTAATTGGATCCCAAACGATACAACTTCATTCGTATCGCAGCTGCTGAAGATCAGTTCATCGTTTATGCCTCCACCCCCAGAAGGCTTCGTCAGTCCAAATGACTTGGGGTGTGGACACTCATATCATCGAACGTTTCGGTCAGGCCGGCGTGCCCAAGGAAAAAATATCCCTGGTCAAGGACACCTACCACTTCGTTTCGCCCGACAAAAGCCCAACACATTTCGTCGAATTATTTAGGCGATTCTATGGCCCAACCATGAACGCTTTCGAAGCGGCTCAAAAGAGCGGAAAAGTGGAGGAGCTTCACACCCAGCTTTTGGAACTGGCGAAAGCACGGAACAAGAGCACTGACGGCGGCACTTCAATTCCTGCGACTTTTTTGCGAGTGACTGTTAATCTGTGAGCGTATGCTGCTGGGCTAGGTAGCTAGATTGGATCGGACAGGCGGCACAGCGAGAGGCTGTCGCAGCGCTCAACGGAGCCGATATTGAAGGGGAGAGGGCACAAAATCGGGCACAGTCTCAGCCCGCCCACAATGGCGAACGCCCGATGTGCCTGATAGAAATGGCTCCTCAGGTAGGACTCGAACCTACAACCCTTCGGTTAACAGCCGAATGCTCTGCCATTGAGCTACTGAGGAACTGGTAGGCAATCCAACACATTACCTTGATAACAGAGCCCGCTCCGGCTGTCAAGCAAACCCGTGGCGGCGTATCACTAGAGTTCCCGGAGGGCGACGACGACGGGCAGGCGCGCAGCGCGCAGCGCCGGCGGCACGCCTCCGACCAGACCCATCAGCAGCGCAAAAACCAGGCCCGCGGTGAGCAATAGAGGCGACACCTGAAATGCAAATGCCAAATACGAGAACGTTGACCAGTTCATCGCGCCCGTGGTCATGTTATTGAGCGGCAGCACGCCGAGGCATCCCAGAATTCCTCCGATGAGCGCGATGCACAAGGCCTCGATCATGAATGAAGTGACGACGCTGGCGACTCCGAAGCCCAGCGCCCGCATCGTGGCAATCTCGCGCGTTCGCTCGATGACCGCGGAATACATGGTATTGAGCGCCCCAAAGATGGCTCCGATTCCCATCACCACCGCGACGATGCTTCCCAGAACGGTAATGAGGGTGGTCAACTGGCGCGACTGTTTGGAATAGTAGTCAATCTCGCGGTCCACCTGCACGTTCAGGCGCGGGTCGGATGTCAGCGCATCCTTGAATTGCTGAAATGTCTGCGGCGAAGCCAGCCGCGCGGTAACCGACTGGTAAATGTTTGGCGGCCGCAGGTAGACCTGATTGAGTACGTGGGAATCGCACCAGACCTCGGAGTCAAACGCGCTGCCGGCGGCATCGAACACGCCGACCACCGTCCAGATTCCGCCGCCGAAACGGACCGTCTGCCCGAGTTCAAATCCGGAGTAGCTGGCCGCCACGTTGCGGCCCACAATCAACTCGTTCAATCCTGACTGGAAGAACCGGCCGGAAACGATGCGGACGTTATTGCGCACTCCCATCACGTTGGGTGATACTCCGCGCACCTGGGCGTTGGCTGGCGTGCCGGATTGCTTCAATGGGAAAGTCGCAATCACAACCACTTCGGGGCTGACCAGCGGCCCCGTCACGCCTCGCTCGACTCCCGGGGCGTCCTGTATAATCCGCGCGCTATCGAGCGTAAGCACGCTCTCCATCTCTCCCGTCGCGCCGGCGCGCCGGACAATCACATTCTGAGACGATCCCGAGGAAACCAGTGTCGCCCGAAACCCATTGGCTAGCGCGAGCATGGCGACAAACACCCCCACCGTGCCCGCGATTCCGAGAACTGCGACGGTAGCAGAGACCCATCGGGCGCGGAGACTACGCAAATTGTAGGTGATGGGAATCGCCATATTTTCACTCGATGATCACACCCTACGCAGCGCGTCCACTTTTTCCCGCCTGACTCTGGGAAGTTGACTCAGGAAAAAGGGTGATTTTCAGACTGACCCACTACTCCATCTACGATTCATGCTACTTCAGTCTTCCAAGAAGGTGATTGTAAGCCTCGTGTGAGCCAATCCAGACCCAGTGAAGATCGTTTTCAAAGCGCCGGGCAATGGCTCGGTGGGAGCGGCCAATGGCCACCGTCCAGATTTTTCCCTTGGCCTGAAACTCGAGCGACGGATGATAGGGATTCCTCATGAAGAGGCCATATTTTTCTCTGGCCAACCGCTGAACTTCGTCGGGCAGATCAGCGTAGAGTTTTCGAAAGCTCGGTGTCAAGAAAGAGCGCAGAGGAGTCACTTGGCTTTGCGGGTTGTTTCCGGCTGAGAAAGGAATTCTTCCAGAGGCACTGACCCCCCGGCTTTGATTTCGGAGTCCCAGGACTCCAGCACAGCCATGCCCGGGCCTCCCTCGGAGAAATCCGCCTCGATTTGCTTGTCCCAAGCCTCCGCGTCCCGCTGGAGGAGCCAAGCCGTCAGAGAGGCTCTTTCGGTTTCGGGAAGTTCCGCAATCGCCGCCTTGATCGCTTCCAGTGTCATGGTCTTAGTTTATCTTCACCCGTTCCGGAAGGCAAATGAGAAACAAGAACCGATCTCGGCGGCAGGCATCCCGCCTGCTGCGCCCATTCCGACGATGACCACATCAGTCTCTTCAGTTGCCATGGTTCATTCCCTCCACACCAGAGCTTTTGCGCGTCGATACCGTCGATGCACCCAAGCTACTGTAGGCTATTACGCTTCCCTCGATTGCAGTCGAAGCAGAGCGTTTGCAGGTTGTCCAGTCGATCCGAACCGCCTTGCTCACGAGGTATAACGTGATCTACTTCGAGCGGAACGCCTGATCTATGGCAAATCCGGCACTTGTATCGGTCACGCTTGAACACGAGAAACCGCTTGCGTAGGGAAAGGCTGCGCGGGACTACCTGCCCGTGTTGCAAAGACGGCTCAGCGATTCGTTCCGAAAGGTCGGCTTGTTCTGAGACGGAATTCGCCGCAGCCAAGAGAGCTTTGTTCCATGTGCCAAATCGACGGACGTAGGTGTCACCCGAAACCGGAAACCCGAAGGTCTTCAATTCAGTGCGAAAAGGACTACGGCCAAATTTCTCGAGTGTGATCGTCCACAAATCGATAAGCATTGCACACAACTCCACCGTCGTTGCCTTCATAAACCGAGCCGGGATCAACTTCGCCTCTTGGTGTGCCTTCCTGAGAGAGCCGAACCGCTGGATGACCAAGCTAGAGCTCATCCGGCCATGACGATCAATGTCCTTCCTTGAGAGCGTCTGCTTGCCAATCTCTTGGGCGATGCGCCGCAATTCCGCGATGATTTCATCTCTGCCGTAGGAGTCAAGGAAATCAATACGAAATGGCATTCCGAGCCCTCAATTTATTGCTTCGTGCACCGGGCGTACAACTCGGTACGTCAAACATATGAACGCCGCCCTTTGGCCTGGTCTTGCAGGCCTATGATGGTCATCGATTGGCTTACACTCTTCGCAGGGCGTCGACAACGCGCAGGCGCATCGCGGAAACCGCGGGGGCCAGGCCCGATACGGCGCCGATGACGAGCGCCAGCGCGATACCGGTCCAGATGGCATTCTGTTGCAGGTAGAAGAATGGCAGCAGTCCGCCGGTGGGGTCGCCTCGCAGCGTGAAGGCTTTTGCGAGTGCAAGGCCCACTACGCCGCCAAGTGCGGCAATCAGAAGCGACTCGGACAGCACCAACAGCAGCACCGTAAAGTCGGAGTAGCCCACCGCCTTCAGGACGGCGAACTCGCGGATGCGTTCGCGAACGGCGATGGCCATGGTGTTGCCCGTAACGAGCAGCAGCGTAAAGAAAACAACTCCGCCGATGCTGAGAATCAGTGCCTCGATATTGCCCATCTGTTTGACCCAGCCTGCCACGAAGGCCTTCTCGGTTTCCGCCTTGGTTTCGTAGGGAGAATTCGCGAAGGTTTCGTCGATGGCGCGGGCCACCTGGACCGCTTCGGCAGGGTTTGTGACGCGCAAGGTGAACCACCCGATGAGTCCCTTCTGGAATTCCTTGCGCTCGTCGAAATACTTCCACTGAAACCACATCGAGCTGACGTCGTCTTGCAACCGTTTGCCTTTGTAGATGGCCCGGACATTGAACTCCCAGGTGCCTGTGAAGATGGTTCCCGTGAGCGGGATGCGATCCCCAATCTTCCAGCCAAAGCGCTCCGCCAGACCCTCGCCGATGACGCAGCCTTCGCGGTCCTCCACGAAGGCTTTCCACTGTTCCTCAGGCATCACATACTCGGGATAGACCGAGCGCCAGGTATCGACATCAATCGCGAAGTTCCCGAAGAAGTTGCGCTCATCCTGGTAATATCCGCCAAACCAATTGGCAAATGTAACGCTTTGCACTCCTGGAATCTGGAGCAGACGCGCTTGGTAAGACAACGGCAGCGGTTGAATGATCGCGACTTTATTAATGATGACCAGGCGGTCCGTGCCGGCGATATCCACGCCTTGGGAAAACGCGCCCCGCACCACCGCCAGAATCCCGAACAGGAACAAGGCCACGGCAAACGATCCGATGGTTAGCAGGGTGCGAAGTTTCTTGCGCCGCAAATTCGCCCAGAGGATGACGAAGTATTTCATGGCCTGCCTCCCACGGCAGAGGCCTCCACCAACACTCCCTTGTCCAAATGCAGCACGACGTCGGCATGTTCCGCGGCCAGCGGGTCGTGGGTCACCATCAGCACCGTCTTGCCATACTGCTTTGACAGGTCGTGGATCAGGTCCATAATTTCGTGGGCGGTCTTGCGGTCGAGGTCGCCCGTGGGCTCGTCGCACAGCAGGAACTTTGGATCCGTAACAACGGCGCGGGCGATGGCCACGCGCTGCGCCTGGCCGCCCGAAAGCTGGCCGGGATAATAGCTCATGCGATCCGAGAGTCCGACCAAGGAGAGCGCGGCCTCCACGTGGCGGCGGCGCTCCGCCTTGGAGAGCTTGGTCAGAAGCAATGGCAGCTCGACATTTTGCTGCGCCGTCAGAACGGGAATGAGGTTGTACATCTGGAATACGAAACCGACGTGCCGGGCGCGCCAGGCGGTCAACTCCCGCGCCGAAAAGCGGGTAATGTCCTCCCCGGCGACCAGGATGCTGCCGGCCGATGGTTGATCGAGTCCGCCGAGCAAGTTCAGCAGCGTCGATTTTCCGGAGCCGCTCGGACCCATGAAGGCCACGAACTCACCCTCGTCCACATCCAGGTTCAGGCCCTGGAGAACATGCAACTCCTCGCTGCCGCGAATGTAAGTCTTATCCACGCCGCGCAACTGGATCAGGCTCTCCCCGGTCGCGCCACCGTCCACTCTAACCATTGCCAGCTCCTCAACGCTCCTTTATTGCTCCAACCGCACGCTCTGGCCGTCCCGCAATCCTGAGAGATCGCCGACAACCACTTGCTCGCCCTCTGCGACGCCGGCCAGGATCTCCTGGTCATCGCTCCCGGTGGCGCCGCTGGCCTGACCCAGGCGAACCGCGCGCCGCTCCACTTTCCCATCGCGATACAAGAACACCACGGGCTGGCCAGCCTCCTCCCGCACAGCCTGCTGAGGAACGATGACGCCGCCCGCCGAAGACGGCTCGCCTTTCTGTTCGCCCAGGAAGGAAACTTTGACTCCCATGTCGGGCAGTATGCGCGGGTCTAATTTGTCGAACGCAATTCGCACCTTGACAGTCGCTTTCTGGCGGTCGGCGGTGGGAATAATGGTTCGCACCTTGGAAGCAATCTGCCAGTCGGGATAGGCGTCGAGTACCCCCGTCACCGGCTGGCCCGGCCGGACGCGCGCGATATAAGACTCGTTCACGTCCACTTCGATCTCAAGCGAGCTCATGTCCACGATGGTGGCAATGCCGGTGCGAGTAAAGCCGCCTCCGGCCGAGACCGGTGAGACGATCTCGCCGCGCTGGGCGTCTTTGGAAACCACCATGCCCGCGAACGGAGCACGGATGATGGCGTTCTCCACATCCTGCCGCGCTACCTGAATGCGCGCCTCGGCGGCGCGGACCTGCTCGCGGACGGTGGCGATCCTGGCGCGGAAGCTGTCTGCCGCAGTGCGCGCGGCGTCGAGGGCCTGCGGCGTGCTAATACCCTCCTCCTGAAGCCGTCGCGTGCGGGCGAGTTCTCGCTCGGCGTTGGCAAGATTGACATCCAGGTCCGCGAGAGAGGACTGGGTAGCGTCGCGCTCGGCCTGCGCCGAAGCCAGACGGACCTGGGAGTCGGTGTCATCGAGAGTGGCCAGCACTTGACCCGCATCCACGCGGATGCCTTCCTCCACCAATACCTGTTCGAGACGGCCCGTGATCTTCGCCGCCACGGTGGCGCGGCGCCGCGGCGTCACGTAGCCGCTGGCGTTCAATAACGACACAGCGCCGGAAGGTTTGGGACGGGCTGCTGCGACTGCAACCACTGGAGGACGGCCCCGCAGTTGTAGCCATGCTCCGAATCCCAGCAGCCCGATCCCCAAGATGGCGGCAAACCAGCCCAGCCATCCCAGGCCCCGGCGGCGGCGCTTGCGGTCGTCAATCTTCAAATCGGAGAGGTTGAACCGGCTCGGTGCTTGGCCTGCTCCCGGCTGAACGACGCTTCCCTTGGTCTCACTCACGTTGGTTATGCTCTCCAACAGGGCGTGGTACGATCCACCAGAATACCAACCGGTGCACAGAACTGGAAGCGGTTTGCCAGCCGAGTTGTGGGTCAGTTTGGTTCGTACACTGTCTTTCCGAGAAGCGGAGCGACGAGAAATCTGCTGTTATGTGCACGAAGAAAAAGCAGATTCCTCGCTGCGCTCGGAATGACAGATGCCGCTGGTTGGATTGGTCTCTTTCAAATTGCTCCCTGACCAGCGACCGGGGGTGCAAAGGGAGGAGTGGCGCGGCGGGAAATGAAAATGATCGGCGAGCAGGTCTGTAAGCCGGATTCTGTCTCCCGGCAAGCCGGGATGGCGATCATTCCTCTGGGCCGCGGGATTGCTCCCGGGCTCTAGCGA
>Ga0209343_10008512_pt1 | contig 11925 bp, 9 predicted proteins | sample RifCSPlowO2_02_FD_184026 | JGI IMG/M metagenome (GOLD analysis project Ga0209343, IMG submission 184026) | Groundwater microbial communities from Rifle, Colorado - Rifle CSP2_plank lowO2_0.2 (SPAdes) (version 2) | ecosystem: Environmental > Aquatic > Deep subsurface > Groundwater | place: Rifle... | reverse complement strand
CGCGCGATCGACGCCGACCCCGACATCGGTTTGTTGCTGCCGTGCAACGTGGTCGTGCGCGAAGAAGCCGATGGAGCCATAACGGTTGCATTCATGGATCCCGAGGCCGTGTTGCAGTTGGTCGACAAACCGGAAGTGCATGCCCTTGGCAAGGAAGTAGGGGCTCTTCTGCGGCGGGTCTGCGCGAGCCTCAAGTCGTGACGCAGGGATAAGGCGCTGGCGCACGGCACTGGTCCCCTGCCTTGTGCTCATCGTTGTTTCGAAGGGCGATATCGATCCGCTCGGGCACGGAAGCGCAGAATCGCCAGCGTTGCAGGCGGAACAACGAGCCATTGGAGCATGGGGGCAAGCCCGATTCCGAGGATCAGAGGCATCTCTGAGCTGTAAGCCCACGCGCCGGTCTGATACACGTTGCGCCATTCGCTGAGGACGGTATAGGTGAAACCGCAGAACGTGACGAGCATGACGCCCCGCCACGGCTGCGAGGACAACCAGTCCAGATCGCGGAGCACCCCGACAGTTATGAGGAAACTCGTAACCGCGATGAGGACGTCACCCGCCGTGCAATGCAGGACTGCGTACGCAGCGTACAAGGGGCCTTGATCCTGGGGGATCCTGTACAGGGGCAGTTGCGCGATTTCCCACAGGAGGTTGAGTCCAAATGACAGGGCGGCCCAGGCCAGTACGCAGCGGGCAAGCGCTTTGTATGTATTTTGTCCGGCGAGGTCGGGCATGTTCGGCACTCTTCAAAGTCTACTATGACTGTCCTGCTCGAACCCGGCGAAACCAAGACCCTGGCGTGGAGATTCAACGGGTAGCCGAACAGCCCGCTGGAAATCGCCTGTAACTTGCCGGGGCATCATGAAGCGGGCATGAAGGCCCAGGTGGCCATGCGGCGCTAGGCGGTATCGGGTAGCATCCTGCGTGCGTGGATTGCGTCGATAGCCACGGCGCAGTTGATACAGGTCAAAACCGGCCCGCCTGGGCTGGATAGGCTTCATGCGCAATCGGGACACAGCATGTTTAGAGCCAGACAGTCGTTTGCCGGAACGCGGCGCCGCACGGCGATGTGGTTCGTCGCCGCGTGGCTGGTATTCAGTACTTCCCAGGCGTTTGCGGCCTGCTGCACGCCCGCTGCCGGATCGATTCATACTTCCACGCAGGTTGTCGCGGCTCCGCAGCATCAGGATGAAACCGCTGCCGACGACTGCTGCGATACCGCCGAGCAGCCCTGTCAAATGGTGCTCGACGGGGCGCCGCCGGCAGCACCCGCCGCGGGCCTGTTCGTGCCCGGCCACATCCAGCACCTGGCAGGACCACCTGTTCAGCTTGCGCTTCGCTTCCCGGATGTGCCGCTCGCGGACGGGTCGCCGCGCGTGCCGATTCCCCAGGCGCCGCCCGACCCGATCTACCTGCGCCTGCGGCGCTTCCTGGTCTAGCCTCTCCTCCGCGTCGCGTCCCGCGACGCCGCACGTTGCCTGTGCGGCACGGATCCGGATTGCAATTTTTCGCGGTTCCCGCACCATGCAGGCCGATCGCATGCCATCGAACACTTATCCAGAGGAGTATCGCCATGCAACAGCCATTCATCCCCGCGCGTAGGCGTGTCCTGATCGCGTTGGCCGCAGTCCCGCTCGCGCTGACGTCCGCGCGCGCTTTTTCCGCCGCACCGAAGGTATCGGTGTTCAAGCTGACCGGCTGCGGTTGCTGCGACCTGTGGTCGGAGCATTTGCGCAAGAACGGATTCGAGGTTTCGGTGAGCGCCCTGCCCGATCTGGCACCGGTCAGAGCCAAGTACGGCGTTGCGAAAGATTTCGGCACCTGCCACACCGCGCTGGTCGGCGGTTATGTCATCGAGGGCCACGTGCCGGCGGCCGACATTCAGCGCCTGCTGCGCTCGAAGCTCAAGGTTGCCGGACTGGTGGTGCCGGATATGCCCGCCGGATCGCCGGGGATGGAGGGTCCGCAAAGCGAGCCGTACGACGTGCTCACTTTCGACCGCAGCGGCGCAACAAAAATCTATGCGCGATACCGCTGATCGCGGCACCGCGGGCGGCGACCATCGGCGGGGGAGACAATGATGAAAGCGATAATTCGATGCAGCCACTATCACGGGGTGAACGGCATGGAGACCGATGTGGATCGGGGGTCCGGATCGCGCGCCGCCTTCCGTGCCTGGGCGCTGCTGCCGGCAGCAGCGCTCGGCGCCGCATTGAGTTGCGGGCTTGTACTTGCCGGCGAGCCGGCGAGCACGGTCGTCGCGCCGCTCAGGCTTGCGCAGGCCGCCGGACCTGCGGCGCCGTCGGAGCCGAACACGCTGCGGCGGCTGATCGGGGAGGCGCTCGATCACAGCCCCGAAATCGCCGCTGCATCGCATGAGAAGGACGCCGCAGGCCATCGTGTATCGGCCGCCGGCGCGCTCGACGATCCCATGGTCGAAGCGGGACTGATCAGCGTTCCGATCGAGTCATGGCGGCTCAATCGCGAAGACATGACCATGAAGATGCTCGGCATTTCCCAGCGGCTGCCCTATCCGGGAAAGCGCGGCCTGCGCGAGGCCGTGGCGGCAAAAGATGCCGATTCCGTCGCGCTGGGCTACCGCGAGACGGTCAACCGCGTGGTGCGCGACGTCAGGGTGGCGTATTACGACCTGGCGCTCGCCGACCGCTCGATCGAAATCGTCGAGCGCAACAAGCAGCTGGTCGCGCAGCTGCTGCAGATCGCCGAGGGACGCTATTCGGTGGGGCAGGGTGCGCAGGCCGACCTGCTGAAGGTCCAGACGCAGCTCGCGAAGATGGACGAGGAGCTGTTGCGCATGCGCCGGGAACGCCGTTCGATGGAAGCCGACCTGGAACGGCTGGTCGGCCGCCGCGGCGAGATTGCCCCGGTCAGAGTCGCGATGCCGGGGCTCGCCCCGGCCCGGCTCTCGATCGACGAGCTGGGCGAGGCGGCGCTGCGCGACCGTCCGCAGCTACTGGGCCTGAAGACCCTCGTCGACAAGAACCAGAAGGCGCTCGAACTGGCGCGCAGGGACTATTTCCCGGATTTCGATGTGCGCCTGCAGTACGGACAGCGGGACAAGATGCCCGATGGGGCGCCGCGCTCGGACCTGATCAGCCTGACGCTGGCGATCAACCTGCCGGTATGGCGGCAACAGAAGATCGAACCGAAGATTGCCGAAGCCCAGGCGATGCGCGAGCAGGCGATCAGCATGCTTCAGGCGCAGCAGAACGAGCTGGTCGCAAAGTTGCGCCAGCAGGTGGCCATTGCGGAGCAAAGCCGCGAATCGGCAAAGCTTTACGAGACGGGCATCCTGCCCCAGGCGCGGCTGGCACTCGAATCGGCGCTGGCAGCCTACAGGGTGAACAGGGTGGACTTTCCCATGCTCCTGGACAGCCAGATGACGGTGCTCAACTACGAAGTGAACCAGGCCGGAGCGGTCGTCGCTTATAACAAAGCACTTGCTGAAATCGGCCAGCTCACGGGCAAGCCCGTTGGTGAAGCACCATGAGCATGCGTCACCCACTTACCCCTCACCCCAGCCCTCTCCCCGCAAGCGGGGCGAGGGAGCGCGCCCCATCCCGCCTGGGCCAAAAAGGAGATCAGCTGTGAACAAAACCATTTCGTTCCTTGTGGTGCTCGTACTGCTTGGCGTTGCCGGCGGCGGCGGCTACTGGATGGGCAGGAACGCGCCGGACCCGGCACCGACGCCGTCGGCAGGGTCATCGGCCCAGCCCGAGCGCAAGCTGCTGTACTACCGCAATCCCATGGGGCTACCAGACACCTCGCCCGTGCCCAAGAAGGATTCGATGGGCATGGATTACATCGCCGTGTACGAAGGCGAGGAACCGGCCGGGCCGGAGCTGAAGATCAGCCTGGACCGGGTGCAGAAGCTCGGCGTGAAAACCGAAACCGTGACGCCGCGCGAATTTACCCAAACCGTGCGCGCAGTCGGAACGATTCAGGTCAATGAGCGCCTGCAACGCACCATCGCGCCCAGATTCGAGGGCTGGATCCAGCGTCTGCTGGTCGCGACTACCGGAGAAGCCGTGCGCCGCGGCCAGCCGCTGATGGAGGTGTACAGCCCGGATCTGGTCATCGCGCAGCAGGAATACGTCATCGCGCTCAAAGGGCGTGAGAGCATCAAGGATGCCGGCGAGGAAATCCAGGCCAACATGAAAAGCCTCGCCGAGAACAGCCTGCAGCGCCTTCGGAACTGGGACATTTCCGAAGAGGAGCTACAGCTGCTACAGCAAGAAGGCAAGCCGCGCAACACCATCACGCTACGCTCGCCGGCCGATGGCGTCGTCCTGGAAAAACCGTCGGTGCAGGGCATGCGTTTCATGCCGGGCGAGGCGTTGTACCGCATCGCCGATCTTTCCTCGCTGTGGCTGCACGCCGAGGTGTTCGAGCAGGATCTGGCCTGGATCGCGCCGGGGCAGGAGGCAGCGGTGCGCGTGAATGCCTATCCGGACAAGGTGTTCCGCGGCAAGGTCGCGTTCGTGTATCCGACCGTGACGGCCGAAACGCGCACCGCCCGGGTCCGGATCGAGCTGCCCAATCCGGGCCGGCTGCTCAAACCGGATATGTATGCGAGCGTCGAACTCGCCCACCGATCGCGCGGCGGAAAGCGCCTCACCGTTCCCGATTCGGCGGTGCTCGACAGCGGTGACAAGCAGATCGTGCTGGTGCAGCGTGGCGAGGGGAAGTTCGAGCCGCGCGACGTGAAGCTTGGGCAGCGCGGAGACGGCTATGTCGAGGTGCTCGAGGGCGTGAAGGAAGGTGAAACGGTAGTCGTCAGCGCGAACTTCCTGATCGATGCGGAGAGCAACCTCAAGGCGGCGGTCGGAGGATTCGGGCAGTCCGCCGCCGGCGCCAGCGCAAAGCCGGCGGCGGCCGCCAAGGCGCACGCCGCCGAGGGAAAAGTGGTGAGCGCGTACCCGAAGACGGGCTCGGTCATCATCACCCATGGGCCGATCGCCAGCCTTGGGTGGAGCGGCATGACCATGGAGTTCAAGGTGGCCGACCCGGCCTTGTTTGCGGCGATCAAGACCGGCGCAAGCATCCGCTTCGAGTTCGTCGAGCAGCCGCCTGGCGAATGGACCGTGGTCCGCGCCACGGCGCTGGCTTCCACGAAACCCTCCACGCCGTCGTCAGCACCGTTCCCCGCCGTTTCGCCCCCGGCTTCGCCTGCGGCCTCTGCGGGACGTGAGTCCGCCGGCCGCGTGCCAGGCAGCGATCCACATCAGGGGCACTGATCGTGCTTGGACGCATCATCGAATGGTCGGCGCGCAACGTCTTCCTGGTGCTGCTGGCGACCGTGCTCGTGATCGTCGCGGGCGCCTATGCGGTGGTGAAAACGCCGCTGGACGCGCTGCCCGATCTCTCCGACGTGCAGGTGATCATCTACACCGAATACCCGGGGCAGGCGCCGCAGGTCGTGGAGGACCAGGTGACCTATCCGCTGACCACGGCGATGCTGTCGGTGCCCCGATCGAAGGTGGTGCGGGGGTTCTCCTTCTTCGGCGCTTCCTTCGTCTACGTGATCTTCGAGGACGGTACCGACATCTACTGGGCGCGCACGCGGGTGCTGGAGTACCTGAACTTTGCATCCGGGCGCATGCCGCGGGGTGTGACCCCGGCGCTCGGGCCGGCCGCGAGCGGCGTCGGCTGGGTATACCAGTACGCCGTGCTCGGCGCCAACCGCACGCTCGCGGAGCTGCGCACCATCCAGGACTGGTATGTCCGCTACCAGCTCACCAAGGCCCCGGGCGTCGCCGAAGTGGCGAGCATCGGCGGCTTCGTGCAGCAGTACCAGGTGATCGTCGATCCGCGCCGGCTGCAGGCCTACGGCATTCCGCTCGCGAAGCTGAGCCAGGTCATCCGCGACAGCAACCGCGACGTCGGCGGGCGCGTGATCGAGATGGCCGAGACCGAGTACATGGTGCGCGGACGCGGCTACCTGCGCGGCAGGAGCGACATCGAGCAGCTGGTGGTCAAGGCCGACAAGGGCGTGCCGGTGCTGATCCGGGACGTCGCGCGCGTCGAACTGGGCCCCGACGAGCGCCGCGGCCTGACCGAGCTGAACGGCGAGGGCGAAGTCGTCTCGGGAATCGCCATGGCGCGCTACGGCCAGAACGCGATTCATGTGATCGACGGCCTCAAGGCGAAGATCGCCGAGATCTCGAGCGGACTGCCCGAGGGCGTGCGGATCGAGGCGGTCTACGACCGCTCCGAACTGATCCACCGCGCCATCGACACGCTCAAGCGCACGCTGCTCGAGGAAAGCGCCATCGTCGCCCTGGTATGCGTGTTGTTCCTGATGCACGTTAGGAGCGCGCTGGTGGCGATCGTGATGCTGCCCGTGGGCGTCCTGATCGCCTTCATCGCCATGTACGCGCTCGGCATGAACTCGAACATCATGAGCCTGGGCGGCATCGCGATCGCCATCGGCGCCATGGTGGACGCGGCGATCGTGATGATCGAGAACGCGCACAAGCACCTGGAGAGGCTCCCCGAGGGCGGCTCGCGCTTCCAGGCACTGGTGGATGCGTGCAGGGAGGTCGGTCCGGCGCTGTTCTTCAGCCTGTTGATCATTACCGTCTCGTTTCTGCCGGTGTTTACGCTGGAAGCGCAAGAGGGGCGTCTTTTTTCGCCTCTCGCCTACACCAAGACCTTCTCGATGGCGGGCGCGGCATTGCTGTCGGTGACGCTGGTTCCGGCGCTGATGCTGCTCTTCGTGCGCGGCCGGATCCTGCCGGAGGCGAAGAACCCGCTGAACCGATTTCTGATTTTCATCTACCGGCCCGTCATCGCGTGGGTGATGCGCTGGAAAGTGCTGACCATCGTCTTTGCGCTGGTCGCGCTGGCGGCGAGCGCCTGGCCCGCGATGCGGCTCGGCACCGAGTTCATGCCGACACTGAACGAGGGCACGCTGTTCTACATGCCGGCCTCGCTGCCGGCGATGTCGGTGACCAAAGCGGCGGAAGTGCTCCAGCTTCAGAACAAGATCATCAAGGGCTTCCCGGAAGTGACCTCCGTGTACGGCAAGGCCGGCCGCGCCCAGAGCGCGACCGACCCCGCGCCGCTGGAGATGTTCGAAACGGTCATCAACTTGAAGCCCGAATCCGAATGGCGCCCCGGCATGAACATCGACAAGCTGATCGCCGAGCTGGACCGCTCGCTGCAATTTCCCGGCATCTCCAACGCCTGGACCATGCCGATCAAGGCGCGCATCGACATGCTCTCGACCGGCATCCGGACCCCGATAGGGATCAAAGTGTTCGGCGCCGACCTCGAGGTAATGGAGCGGCTGGCCAAGCAGATCGAGGCCGCGGTCAAGACCGTGCCGGGGACGACCAGCGCGTTCGCCGAGCGCATCACCGGTGGCTACTACCTTGACATTGAGCCCGACCGCGCCCAGCTCGCCCGCTACGGGCTGGGTGTCGGCGAGTTGCAGGACGTGATCGGCACGGCCCTCGGCGGCGAGATGGTCACGACGACCGTCGAGGGGCGCGAGCGGTTCGGCGTCATCGTGCGCTACCCGCGCGAGCTGCGCTCCAGCCCGAACATGATTGCCTCCCAGGTTCTGGTGCCGACCATGGGCGGGGCGATGATCCCGCTGGGGCAGGTGGCGAAGGTCGGAATCACCAAAGGCGCGCCAGCGATCCGCACCGAGAATTCTCTGCTGTCGGCCTACGTGTATGTGGACATCCGCGAGCGCGACATCGGCAGCTATGTCGCCGATGCCCAGATCGCGGTGAGCGAACAGGTGAGATTCCCGCCGGGGTATTACGCGGTCTGGAGCGGTCAGTTCGAGTACATGCAGCGGGCTATCGAACGGCTGAAGCTGGTCGTGCCGGTGACGCTCGCGGTCATCTTCCTGCTGCTGTACCTCAACTTCAGGCGCATCACCGAGACGCTGATCGTGATGCTCTCGGTGCCGTTCGCGCTGGTCGGCGGCGTCTGGCTCATGTACGGGCTCGGCTACAACCTCAGCGTCGCCGTGGCGGTGGGGTTCATCGCCCTGGCAGGCGTTGCGGCCGAAACCGGTGTGGTCATGCTCATCTATCTCGACCAGTCTCTGGAGGCGATACGGGCGAAGCGCGGCGCCGAAGGCAAGGCGATCACGCTGGCGGATCTTTACGAGGCGGTGATGGAGGGAGCGGTCGAGCGGGTGCGTCCGAAGATGATGACCGTAGTGGCCATCATGGCCGGTCTGCTGCCCATCATGTGGGGTACCGGAACGGGATCCGAGGTCATGCGCCGCATCGCTGCGCCGATGGTGGGCGGAATGATCTCGTCCACGCTGCTCACGCTGATCGTCATTCCCGCCATCTATGCGCTGGTGAAGCAGTACGCGATCGGCAGGGGGGCGTCCCGGGAAGAAGCGGGCGCGGAGCGGCATGAGTGAATCTGAAATCAAGCGGAGGAAGACCATGGAACTCAGACTTGTCGTGGGTATCATCCGGCCGCGCGTGCTGGAGGCGGTGGAGAAAAAGCTGCAGGAGATCGGCGTGCGCGGGCTGACCGTCATCAGATCAAGAGGCTACGGAGCGCACGCCAATTTCTTTGCGCGCGACTGGCTCGTGGATCAGGTGAAACTCGAAATCTATGTCGAGGAGGACAGGGCGGAGTCCGTCGCTGCAGTGATTCTGGAGACTGCTCACACGGGGTCCGAGGGCGACGGCATCGTCGCGATCCTTCCCGTGGACAAGGTGTACAACATCCGGACGCGGTCCGAGGAAATACCCAATCGCCTTCAGCGTGGCCGTCCTGAGCCTTAAATGCACGTACGAATATGAATTGTGCAGTTGCGCTCATTGTTTTTAGTCTGTTACACTCGCGCCCGCATGTTGATTCGAATCCGCAAACTGATGCTGTGCCTGCTGCTCGCGTGCCTGCCGCTGCAAAGCGTGGCAGGGCCGGCATACACGCTCTTCTGCGATGGCGCGATGCCAGACGCTGCCAGTGGGTTGCATGTTCACGACGATGACGACGGGAATCCCGCAGATGATGTACCGATCGGTCAGGACGCAAATTCCTTGCATGATTGCTGCCAGCATTATTTCTCCGGCGTCGTGCACAGCACTTCGCCGGAGGCGGTCCTGACGGGAGTCGTGTACGTCCCGGCCGAGCCTGCCAGCTTCGATTCCTTCTTCCCCGAACGCCTCAAGCGCCCGCCGCTAACCGCCCTCGCCGTCTGATCGGCGGGTGGCGTCTCCTGCCCCGTGACCGGGGCTGACCCACCGTCTGTCGCGGATGCGAACCGCATCCGCTTGCGCGCTGTGCCGGTATGCCGGCCCAGGGTATATCGTTGAGGATTTCGATGAGAATTCTTGTTGCATTGATAGCCGGCATTGCGGGGGCGCTGCCGGCGCACGCGCAAAGCCTGCGCGATGCGGTCGAGGCGGCTTGGGCACGACAACCCGCGTATCAGGCCCAGCCGGCGCGTGGCGAAGAGTTCGCGGCGAAACGCGACGCCGCGCAGGCCCTTTTTCCCGAGCCGCCCAGCCTGAGCGTCGGTAACCGCAACGACCGCCTGAACCGAAACGAAGGGGCGCAAGAATGGGAAGTGGAAATCGCTTTGCCGCTGTGGCTGCCGGGGGAACGAGGGCGACAGAGCGCGATCGTCAATGCCGAACGCGACCAGTACGATACCGGCCTGACGGCGGCCAAGCTTAAAATCGCCGGTGAGGTGCGGGACGCCTACTGGCAGGCGCGGCTCGCCGAGAACGAACTCGCGCTGGCGCGGCGCAAGGCGGAAGAAGCGGCAGCCCTTGTGGCCGATGTCGAGCGCCGCGTCAAGGCCGGCGACATGGCGCGAGTCGACCTCAACCAGGCGCAGGCGGCGGAGCGGCTGGCGCGCGCGGGCCTGACTGAAGCCGAGATCAGGGCATTCAAGGCGCGGCAGGCGTTTGCAGTCCTCACCGGCCTCACCACGTTGCCGGCGGCGGAGGAAAGCATTGTGCCGGCGCGCCCGGACCTTGAGGACCACCCGCTGCTCGCGCCGCTGCAACGCGCAGTGGCCACCACGCAGGCCAGGCTCAGGCAAGCCACGCAAAGCCTGCGCAACAACCCGGAGTTCGAACTGGGTGTGCGGCGCGAACGCGATGCGTTCCACGACCCCTACGCCAACTCCCTGCAGATGCGCTTTCGGCTGCCCTTTGCGACCGACGCGCGCAACAAGCCGCGCATCGCCGCCGCCAACGCGGAATTGATCGAAGCGCACGCGGCCTACAACCTGGAGCGCGCCAAGGTGGCGGCCGAGACCGAAGCGACCCGGCGCGAACTGGAGCAAGCGCGCACCGTCGCGCAACTGACGGAGGCGCGCTTCACGCTCGCCGCTGATACCCAGCGCCTGCTCGCCAGGGCCTTTGCGCTCGGAGAACTCGATTTGATCGCGCGACTGCGCGCTGAAAACGAGCGCTTCGAGGCGGAGCTCAATTTCACGCGTGCCAAGCTAGAAGCGATGCGCGCCATCTCGCGTCTTAATCAGGCATTGGGGGTATTGCCATGAAATGGTTATTCGGATTGGTGCTGGCGCTATTGCCGGTCACCGTCTTTGCTGACGAAGGTCACGGCGGTCACGACGCGCCGTCCTCGGCGTTGCCTGCCGCTTTCGCGCCGCGCCTCGAAGCTCAATCGGAGACCTTCGAGCTGGTGGTGATCCTCGAGGGCGACAAGCTCACCCTTTACCTCGACCGCTTCGCCACCAACGAGCCGGTCACCAATGCCGCGATCGATATCGAGAGCGGCGCATTCAAGGCAACGGCGCAACCGGGAGGCGAAGGTGTCTACACTGCGTCGGCGGAAGCATTGACCGAAGCTGGCCAGTACCCGCTGGTATTCACCATACGGGCCGGCGGTGAAACCGATTTGCTCAACGGCACGCTTGACGTTCCCTCGCCGCCGGGCGTCACCAGCCGCCCGCACCACTGGAGCGAATGGCTGGTGTGGATCGTTGGGGTCCTGACCGTACTGGCCGTCACCGCGTGGCTCCTCGGCCGCAGAATGACCCGCAAGAGACCGGCATTGGCGATCATTGCGGTTGCCGCTGTCTCGGTGTTGCTTGCGGCTGCAACTTCGGTTCACGCGGATGAAGGCCACGGCGCAGAACAGAAAGGCGGCGCAGACCACGCACCGGCTGGTGCAGGCGGGAACGCCGCCGCGCAGCGCCTCGCGGACGGCGGCGTGTTCATGCCAAAGGCAGTGCAGCGCCAGATCGGTATCCGCACGATGCTGGCGGAAATGCGCGATCTTGCCCGCAGCATTGAACTGAACGGCCGCGTGATCGCCGACCCCAACGCTGGTGGCCGCGTCCAAGCGAGCCAGTCCGGGCGCATCGAGCCCGGGCCGCGCGGCCTGCCTACGCTCGGACAGAGGGTCGGTAAAGGGGAGGTGCTGGCGTATATCAAGCCGGTCGCCAATGCCATCGAGCTTGGCAACCAGCGCGCGCAACTGGCGGAAATCACCTCGCAGCACGGGCTCACCGGGAAAAAGGTAACGCGCCTCGAAGCGCTCGAAGGCAGCGTGCCGCAGAAAGAGATCGACGCTGCGCGCGCGGAATTGGCAAGCCTCTCCGAGAGAAAAGCGGCGGTCGGCGCCAGCCTCAGCAATCGGGAGGCCCTTGCCGCACCGGTATCGGGAGTGATCAGCGCGGCCTCCGCGGTGACCGGGCAGGTGGTTGAGGCGCGTGAAATCCTGTTCGAAATCGTGGACCCGCAACAGCTGATGGTGGAAGCGCTCGCCTACGATCCGCTGATACTCGCGGACATTGCCGGCGCCAGCGCGGCCCTTCCGCACGGCGCCCCGCTGCCGCTTGCATTCGTCGGCGGCGCCCAGCAACTGCGCGAGCAGGCGTTGCCGCTGCTGTTCCGGATCAAGCCGCCGCTGCCGCCGCTTGCGGTCGGCCAGCCGTTGAAA
>Ga0209343_10008509_pt1 | contig 11930 bp, 15 predicted proteins | sample RifCSPlowO2_02_FD_184026 | JGI IMG/M metagenome (GOLD analysis project Ga0209343, IMG submission 184026) | Groundwater microbial communities from Rifle, Colorado - Rifle CSP2_plank lowO2_0.2 (SPAdes) (version 2) | ecosystem: Environmental > Aquatic > Deep subsurface > Groundwater | place... | reverse complement strand
AAGAAGAAGAGGAAGCAGCTGTTAAAAGACTAGCTGCAATTATGGCTGCTCATTTGGGCTGGGTGCCAAAGAAAAAACCATGAAACTCAAAAAAATATAATCAGCTAAGCTGAAGGGGAAAGTGAAGAAATGGTAATTAACAACGATAAAACTAAGAGTAGGAGTAATCAGGCGTGGGAATAATTAAATGAAAATACCTAAAAAAACTTTTTTGATTTCTTTTCCTGTAGCTATTACAGCTTTGTTTACTTTTATTTATTTCAGTTCTGCTCATAGAAGTACAAATATAAGTTTCCTTGATAGAGCAATACAAAGAGATGCTAATTTCCAAAACGTAAAATCAGGCAATGTTCGCAAAGAATATTATCCAAATGGAAAACTTAAATCAGAATTTAGGTATGTTAATGGCATAAAAGAAGGTACATTTAAATACTATTTTGACAATGGTTCCTTACAAGGAATCGGAACTTTCATTCATGGAGAACTGAATGGAGAGCATAAGGGCTTTCATAAGAATGGAATGTTAGAAGGAATTATATACTTTAAAGATTCTGTTCCTCAAGGGACAGTTGTTAGATTTTATGAAAATGGAAATAAAAGATCGGATGCTGTTTATGAAAAGGGATTTATAGTTAGGGAGAATTTGTTCTATGAAAATGGGATGAAAAAATCAATAGCTTCTTTTGAGAATGATGTAATAGTAAAAGGAAGTTTTTATAATAAAGATGGTTCACTGGCTTACCAGGAGATATTTAAAGACGGTGTACTAGTAACTAGAAAAGAGTTTGATAATGATGGCATCCTTCTTAATGAACAAGAATTTAACGAAAATGGCGAGCTAACATCTATAAAAAACGAACCAGCTACAGTATAGCTTCGTTGATATTATTTTTTCTCCAACTTCTTTTTTCTAACTTGAACCATCTTTACGAGATCATCTTCAAGCTCAAAACCCCTAATCCTACCTGAAAGAAATCCTAGTTTATAAGAAATACTATCCTCTACTAATTTCCAGTTGGTTTCCATAAGTGCTTTATCAATAGTCTTTTTCAAGGTCATTCTTCTTGTGTGTTCATGGATGCCTGTTGAAGTATCCTGGAGCGTAAATCCTATAACTACTATTCTTCCAATGTCCGGCTTTAACAGCTCAAACTTTTTAAAGTTCTCTTTTTCCAGAGCTTTAGTTAAATGATTTTCCAGATCAGTAACGTTTAACTTTTTAACATTAGCTACAGCGTCATATAGATCTTTTTGTTTTTCTCGTTCTTTTAGTTCCTTAAACCTGTCAGTAGCACGAATTAGGCTGTCTTTGCCATTAATATATTTTTCTCCTTCCTCTTTAGACAGACAAAATCGCTTTTTATCAGCAGCAAAATGCTCATTAATTATTTCGTCTATTTCTTTTGTTTTATCATCTAAATCCAAAACACCTGTTTCAGTAAACTTACAGTGCAAACACTTGTATTTTGTGGTGATTGTATTTTTCTTTCGTGAATGAGTTGTTTTAGCTTTTTCTCCGCATTTAGGGCATTGGTATATAGTCTTAAACTCTTCACCATTGTCAAAGAAAGCTCTATTCTTGCAACACTTATTACAACTAAAGAAGAAAAGCACCTTTTCATCATTAACTCCATATAGGTGTTTATCAGTGCAATCCATTGGTGAGTTACATTTAATACATAAAACACCTTTAGGCGGCTGTGCACTTTCCAGAAACTCACCCAGGCTTCTGTCCCTATCCATCCATTCCTGAATAGTTTTAGCTTTGTCTATATACCGTTCTCCACAAAAGCAGTTAAGTGTAATCCCAATTATCTTCTGCAATTGCTCTATCTGGGCTTCCACAGAATATTTTGACTGTATTTCCTCTGTTAAAACAGTTCCTGAAAACTTTAGAATTAACCGGCAACATTCTTCCATTGTATGGCAGTCATAAAGATCAACATAGTATTGCTCGTCTTTTAAATTTTTATCTGTTTTTATATTCTGCATAATTATTTAAGTTTCCTGTAATCTTTATTGGACGTAGCAACGGGTTAAGTTCATAATTAAGTTTTCTATCATATAGAGTAAAATTGCTGCCAAGCGCACGAAGCAGTGTCCTTTTAGTTTCGTTATCTGCTTTTTGAAAGATCTCATGTGCATGTGCGGAAAAGTCAAATGCCATTTCTGCAACGCTTTGCCAACTTTGTGCATAATCTTTAGGTTTTTTTGTTCTTTCCTGTAATAGACTAATGTGTTTTAAAAGCTTTGCCCTTAGAGTTTTATATTCTTCTTCTGTTAATTTATCAAGTAACCTCATATCAACTAATGTATCCATTTGCTCTTGATAAGGAAATATTGTTTCTTGTTGTGTTTTCATAAATACTATTCCTTTCGATCAATGTAATATTGTTCGTCTTTTAGATATTTAATCATAGGTTTTAGGGCAATTTGTTTTTATAATAAAAATCATCAGTATAAGAGTAATGTATATTATTTCCAGCAATCCCTTCATTTAATTCCATAATTTTTAATTTGGTATCCTCTGAAAGAACAAATAAATTATTGTTATATTGATCTTTTAACCATTGGTATTTTTGATAAATAGAAGGAGATTCAAAAGAAGAATCTAAAGCTTTGATTATTTCTTTTCTAATTTTGTCCAACGAAGCTTTTAAAATATTATTCTTAGGAGACGCTTGAATTACTTCAAAATATTTCAATTGATGAAATCCTACACAACCATCTTTATCTCTTGTTAAATATAAATGATAAGGATATCTATTGCTTTTTGTCTCTAACGGATAGATTAGTTCTTTAAGCAATTTTTCAGAAATAACTATACGAGGGAAATTGGCCAACTTGGTTTCAGTATTATATGCATCAATAAGTCCTTGCCCTATAATAATGTCATTTTCATGGATAAGATTTCCTATTGTTATTGCACCTCTAATAAAAATACCTTGCTCAGCAAGATTAGCCCCCATTAAAGCAAGATTTGCTACTAAAGTAGAGAATAATGCATTAATATCACCAGTTGCTATTTTTACTGAAACTATAATTGAATCAGAAAAACAAGTGCAATATGATTTATCAGTTATGTTAAACGAATCTAGTCCTCTTAATTGAGCATCTTCTTCAATCTCAATTGTTTCTAGATTCCAACTTGTAGGTTTTTCCCACTTTTTAAGAAATCTTATAGTTTCACAAATATTTTTTAATAATTGTGGATCGTTTTCAGAATTTTTAACTATCTCCTTAAATCCGAGTATATCTATAAAAGCGATTAACTGTTTTTCATATTGTAAGTTTTTATTATTGCTCATATTGTTAATAAAGTAATAGCATGTACGGATGATACAATCATATAAATATGGATAAAACCAATAATGCCTATCTTACTTATTTTACTTTAAAAGAGGAAGCAAGACACTTTATTAATGAATTAAGCAAGCTTACAAATATTGAGTTTCAAGACATAAATGATAAATTGTTTCTTGAATCTAAAGAACTTCCTGTAGATGTACCCTATATAAAAATAAAAATCAATGATTTAAATAAAGTTATTCAGTTGTACACACTCATGGAGCAGTACTCTAAGCAAGCTAGAAACATTAAAGTTGAATTTTTTACAAATAATTAATTTCCTTTCTTTAAATTAATATGCCAAATGAGAAACATATTTTTTTAAATGAACCAATCCCTAGTGCAGTAGCTTTGTACAAGGTAATAGCATATGGGGAAGAAATATGGAGAGAACTTGATGAGAAAAGAGCAAATTATCAAAATGATCTTAAATTTGCTTGTGCTCATAATTTTTTCCAAAAGACATTAATGGCTGCCCATTCAATTCTTGATATCATACGTCCTATAACACAAGAAGAAGTTTCTTTAAAATCGCCATACAATGATTTTATTTCAGCAATGGTAATTACCAGATCTATATTTGAAACTTACGTAAACATGAACTATCTATTTAACCCCAATCTAGGAGATGAAGAAAAGTGCTTTAGACTTTTAATCTATGAAAAAAATAGCTTTAATCAACTACTAAATTTTAAAAAAGTTGAGATTAAAGGCAAAGAAGATGTTTCTGAAGATGAAAAAAAGGAAACAGAAGATACAAAAAATGAAGTTGATAATTTCATAATGAAAATAAAAAAAACCAATTATTATAAAAAGCTTGGTAAAAGTCAAAAGAAATTAGCAGTTAATCCTGAAAAATGGTCTATTCATTCCAGAAAAGAAAGAGAAAATTTAACCGATTTCAATGAAAGTCAACGAATTTATTTATATGGTTTATTTTCAGCTTATTCTCATGCAGAACCCTATGGTATAACAATGATTAGCATGATGAGAAATCAAGATGAAATATATTCTCAAATATACTTACCTCTCTTATATACAGAGATGTGTTTAACATTTACAATTCAGCTTTACTGCAATGTATTTGGTTTAAAGCTCAGAGATGATATTGAAAAACGCATAGGAAAACTAAATGGATTTAAAAGTCAATATGTTTGGCAATTAAAAGGCAGTAAAATTGATTAGCATAAGGATCAGATTAGCAATTGCTTTAATTATTATTCTTACCCTATGCGGGCTAGCTGACTATTTTCACAATTCAATTCCTTTCATACAAAATTTACCAAATGATTACTTTAGGGGGTTCTTTACAGAAACAGTGGGCATAGTTCTTACAGTATTCTTAGTAGATCTTATATTTTCCCAGCATGAAATTAAAGTAAAAAAACAAAAATCTTTAGAGGCTCTTGCAAGAGCAAATCTGTTATGCAGAACTCATTTTGATAATTTTAAGAGATATGCTTATTTCCTAACAACTCCTTCTGATAAGAGAGAAACTGGTGATGGTGCAAAGTCGTTTAATAAGGAATTTAAATTTCAGGACATGCATACGCTATTTGAGCCATCCTTTACATTAATGGATGATTTTCAAGAACCAATTGTATTTAAATGCTTAAAAATATTAAATAATTTAAAGGATTCTCTTGAGAAAATATTGCTAAATATTGACTTATCAGATTATCCAAAAATATCAAACATGTTTCTAAGAACTGTTGACATAATTACCAAATCAGATATTTATGATGCAATAAAGTTTGACTATAATGCAACGGGAGGTAATCCAAAAGAACCAATTTATATAAGAGACGAAATGAAAAAAGCTATAAAAGAATACACAGGTGAAGTTAAAATGCACTACAGCAACATGATTAATAAGTATGTTCTATTATATTTTTTAGTGAGGACTGTTGGCTTTGTTGAAGAAGAATACACAAAAGAGGTAAAATCTCTATTAAAAACATAATAATACAATTTAAATAGCTATGAGCAGCACATTTCCTATAATCCCTAATCTTATGTGTCCAGGTCCAAAGCCGTCCTCCGCAACCATGTTGAGTGGATCGAAAATCTGATGAATTAGAAGCAGCTTTACCCTACTCCATTTAGCTGATTTAAATTCTGAGAGAAACTTGCTTTAATTAATAACCACGCTTGTGTTGATTCCGTGTTAGTTTTTCATGTAGTTCTGCGCCAGCATCCAGGCTCTGTTCTTCTTCAGCAGTTAGGTGTCTACCTTGCTCAATAAATAATAATGATTCTCCTGTTTCAAGAGACCTTTCAATATTTTTTTGTCTTTGTGCCTGGCCTTCATAAGGTGGTACATGAATTAGTCTGTTCGTAACTATTGGTGATATTCTTTTTCCTTCACTCATAAAATCCTCATCGGGTTAAGGACTATTAAACACTATTTCTTAACTGCAATACAGTAAATGTATTAGGATGCTTAAAAATACTTTATACAAGTTTAAGAAACTTAATTAGCTTCCAAAAAGTAGGAAATTAGCAGAATGTGGAATAAGAACCATAGATGGTTTCAGCTATAGCTAAAGTTAATAGTCTTAAGTGTACCTGTGATACTCCTATTTTTGTTAGTCCAGTTGTTTTAAGAGATGAAACGAAATTAGAGGAACAAAGAAAAGAGCAATATACCAGTTTTATTCCAGATGAATTTTTTAATGATGATAAGTTGATTTTAGATTCAGATATTTTCCCAGAAGATGAAGAAGTTAGGCTACCTGATAAATGGGTTCAAAGAATAGAACGAAATACAAAGCTAAGAAATTACTACAAAAGTATTTTAATAGAAAAAGGGCTGAACAAAGAAGAAGCGAATTATACATTAGTTAGTGCTCACGATAGATTAGCAGGTGCAACTGAGTGGTCAGAAAGAAATGAAAATAGAGGCAGAGTAGCAAGCAGATATGCAATAGCTTCAGGAATCATTGGTGTAGCTAAAGCAATCTTTGAAAGCACTGAACTAACACCACCACTGTTAAAAACATATCTAAAAGTACTTGAAGGTTTTACATTAGGTCAAAGGGGAAGAAATCAATATGAAATCTATTCACAGCCAGGTGATGATAAAGGAGTTTCAGAATATCAGCGTAAACATTATGGGAATAAAGTCTCTGGAGATTTGGCTGAGACAGCTTGTATCTTTGAAAGAAAAGTTAAACCTTTTGTTTTACCATTTCTTGGTTTACTAGATGGTGAAAAGCAAGATGCAGTTTCAGAGCTACTTACATTACCCACGACATTGTTTTGGCGTTCTCGTTATGTTGGCTATTTTGACCAAAGATTTTTAACCAATCTCCTAACATACCTGACTTATAAACCAATGGCTATGCTTGGTGATAGAGTAAGCATAAATGCTTTAAAAAGTATAGAAAATGACAGTGATATTTTAACGCTAGGATTCCTAAAACAAAGGCTTAAAACGTTACTTCGCTTGGAGCAAGGAGATAATATTACAGGCAAGTTATGCTCTCTAACTAAAGGGCTATTTTCTAATGATATTAATACTGTAGAAGAATCAGCAGCTATTTTAAATGAAACCTTTGCACCAATTTTAGGAATAGCTGGCTTTACTTTTTCAGCGATAGGAGTTCCACTAAAAGCATTAACTACTTTTTTAATGGGAGAGGAAAGAAATCCACTGATTAAAAGGGGTATTGATTCTCTTGCTTCATGGGGATTATGCACGCAACAGCTTTTATACAGCTTAAGATTTAGCACTATGGAATATGTCCAAAGCAGACAGCTAAAAGATATGCTAGAGCAAGATAAAACTATCACAGGTACAAAGAGAGATGAACTTGAAAGGCTAGTAACAGAAAAACATAATTTATCCACTGCTGGATTAATTGGTAATTTACTTAACTGCTTTCTGCCTTTTGTGAAATTACTTGGTAGTGCAAACCCATTTTTTAAGGTTTCAAAAGCATTATGTTACGCATCAGCAAATAGTTTTAGCCAGTTCTTCTTTTCAAAACGTAGACAATTAAGAGGCAAGCTATTTAGAGTTAATAATTTGGAGTTGTTTGAGCCTAAGAAATAATTGTCTATTCCTTAAAGGCGGCAAAAACCAACTCAGAAGATTAACTAAGTACCGAATCTCAATAATCCTAATCCATAATCAGGATCTTTTCCTGGAACTCCTAAATCATGGACAAAATTATATTCTCTCAGCAAATCATCCATATTTTTCATAATGAACTTTATATCCATATTCTTTCTCTTTAAAAGCCAACTTGCAAAACAAACTTCAAAACCAACATGGCGAGGTGTTGCCATTGAAGTACCAGACATTTTTGCAAATCCTTGACCATCATTTGAATACCCAATTTCATCAACACCATAGCTTACGTAATCTACTTCAGGTCCTTGTGATGAAAATGATGCAATATTTTCATTTAAATTAATTGCACCAATAGCTTTTACATAAGGTGATCTTGCTGGATAAGTAACTCTGTCACTTATAGGATCAGTAAACCCTGAAATATGAGCTCCGGTATTCCCACTACAAGCAAAAGCTCTTACACCTAAATCTTTTAACTTCCGAAAGTTTACTTCTGCCTGTTTAACATCATCAGCATACTCATTTTCTTTAATGCTGACTGCTATAGACATAGAAATAAAATGAGGACGATTATTTTCTGGCATACTGATAATGTATTCAAGAGCTCTATTAAGATCATCTATAAATCCCATTTTTGCATTCATGATTTTGAAGTGATAATAGCGATCAACATTAGGACATAAGCCAGTACAAACATCACCTTTTTGCAAACTAAGAGGCCCTATTAGTAATGAAGCAACATGTGTGCCATGTCCAGAAATGTCTGTGTATTCACTTACACCAGGAGCTAAAGTAAAGTTTTTTCTAATAATTTTGTTTTCAAGCTGTGTCAGTAACCTATGTTTTACTAAACCTTCATCTAGAACTGCAAGCCTGATTCCCTGACCATTGCATTTTTCTAAATACCATCTATAAGAACAGCTTCTTACAATACTAGGACTAAACCACTTATCTAAATCTTTTACATATAGACAAGCACTTTTTGGATTTATTTCTACTTTAGGACTAGGATGTGGTTGTATGAGAGTAATAGTGTTAGGTTTCTTTTTTTGTTTTGCCTTTTTTACCCTGTTAAGTATCTTTCTAAATAAACACATTAAAAAATTCATAAAATCCTCCTATGCAGTAGCCAGCGTCGAAACGCTGATACTGGTCAATAGGTAAAAAACGGATCTAATTCAGGTGTAATTGAACCTGAGTAGGTGTTAAACAGATGTCAGTAAGAACTATTTTGTCTGCTGAACAGCTTTTAAAACTTGATGTATTTTTCCAACAAGTGCAATTACTGCACCAATTGCAGCTGCCCATTGTGGTGAAACAACACCTGCAATTGCTTGTAAAGCCGGAACTAATTTGTCGAAATAATCAAGCGCCAAACCAAAATAAAAAAGGATTTGTCCAATATTTGCCTTTTGTCCGTTAAATGGCAATATAGCTAATCCTTTTTCTACCCATTTAAAAAAATCATTCATACTGTGATCCTCCCAAAATTCCTGCACAATATTCTGTGCAGCTTTTTTCACGATTGCACGTCCAAGTTTTCTTTTTAGTGAGACCACTATTTAATTGAAATATAAATCTGCTTCTTTTTTTCTTCTCTTAGTAAGACCTTCGTTTTCTTTCCACTTATTAGTTTCACGATCTTTTTCCTTATTCCATCTTAAAAATTCAGCTCTTATTCTTTCATCTTTTGGGTTAGCATTAATTCTTTTTAAAATTGTGCTTTCCTTAAAAGCACCAGGTCCTATGTTATAAACAAAACTTATTATGGCGTCATATTGATTTTGAGTTAAATTAACTATAAGCAATGGATTAATTGCATCTTGATAATTACCAAGAGTATGCCTAATTAATAAATCTGCATCGTGTTCTGAAATTATTGGATCTGTTTTTCTGACTTTTGTACCGTCTAAATAGTAAGTGCTTCCATAACCAATAGTCCATGCTTTGGCAGAACATTGATAAGGACTTTCTCTAAAACCCTCAAGGTCTTTTAGAAACTTAATACCTTTTTCGCTAATTTCCATTTTTTCATCTAAAGCCTTTTTTTTATATCCAAGACAGCATTAAAGATTTTGTCTTGTGTTTCTTTTAATTCATTTAATTTAGAAGTCAAAACTGCCACATTGATATGGTCTTCTTCAACGGTTGGTTTAATATCATTTATTTTTGTTTCAAGAGCAAGTAGTCTAGTTTCATTGTGAATTGGTTTTGCAACCTGACTATAAAGCCCAGTCATTATGCCACCAATAGCACTAGCAATTAAAAGTCCATCTTTAATCAAACTGATCATATTTGAAGTTGCCATAACATCTCCTTACAATCCATATTTATTTTTCAAATAAGTTTCTATGTTTGTTAAATCAGTGCCAGTAATTGCAGCTTCATAAATTAATATTTCTGCTAAATCTCCATGTAATCCTTGATTAGCAGGTCTGGCATCTCCTAAATAAAGAGAACCGAAGTCTCCTCTTGACCTCGAAGAAGTATCTCCTTTATCTACCCCCTGCTGTCTAATGTTCGTAACACCATTAGCACCAGTCGTTTCATTTATTGTTACTGTGTAATATTTGAAAGCAGCTGTAGCATCGTCAATTGTTGTATCAAAATTATTAGAAGAAGTATTAGTCCAGATTCTAAAGAGAGTAGTAGTAGGATAATGAAAAGCAAGATAAAAACTGTCTCCACTAGTACCAATAACTTCATTCCACTGGTCATTAATAGACTTAGCAACAAAAAAAATGGTGGTCTTCTTAGAGTCATCTAAATTAAAGCTAGAAGATAATAATTCACCATGAGAAGTAAATCTTACAACGGGTAATCCATTGATTACATTTGTTCTAAATTCTGGTCTTGTTGGGGCTGTACCAGTAAAATTATTTCCATTCCCACTACTATCAGTCCATGAACTAATAGGGTCTCCCTCGTTATAGGTTAATGCATTGGCTTTTAGCCAAACTTTCAAACCTGCAACTGTGGAGGGATCAAAAGCAGCAGTTTTTGGAGAAGAGCCTGTACCTAATAAAAGAAGCTGCCCACTTCCAGGAAGATTGATACTAGACAGTAATAATGAAAATATTACTAGCCAGAAAGTAAAAAATTGAATTGCTGGATTTTTCATTTAATACTCCTTATGAAGCATCATCATCAAAGTAACTTACTGAGTAATGAATTGTCGCAGCACTATCTGTATCAACTGTTAATTTTTCTCCTGCTACAGTTGCAAATAAAAATGATGGTGCAGGAACTGCAAGATTAGCTCCAAAAGGAGTATTTGCATCGGGACCTTTTACAAATACTCTCCACTGTTCTGTACCAGCAGTACCATTTGATTTCAATAATAAAGTTGCACCTGTATTATTGGTAGTAATGAAAGAATAAGCAATTACTTTAATTCTTTTGCTTGCAACTGCTGCAATAACATCTGTATCTACTGTCAAAGAACCAGAAACAGTTTTAATTGTTTTTCCATGCCCAACATTCCATGTACCTGATTGGTTAGAAGAAGTTTCTAACTGATTTGATGAATTAACATTAGCACCTCTTTCATTACCAGCTGCATCACGAATGGTAGTATAAAGATTCCGATTGACTGACTGCCTGGGAATTCCTATATCATTTTCATCAATGCTATCAGGGGAAGTATCATCATACTGTGCACCTATAGCGAACAATCTACTTGTGATAGTAAAAGTAGCATCGTGAGAATATTGAGCATCTAGAAGCGAGCCTATTTCCGAATCAATATTGGATAAAGAATTTTCAACTCCATCTACTGAGGTGTCAAGAGCAAGCATTGAGGTATTTAGATCTGTCCCTGCATTACAAGTTATTTCGCTTGCTGTATCGGGAATAATCCTTAAAGTTGCCAAGCCGCCGGTACCAGAACCTAAATCAACGGTATTTCCACCGATTTGAGAAATATTTGTAGATGTGTTTCCACTAAATGTAACAGGTGTAATTCCAATTGCACTTCCTGCATTGCACAAAGCATTAACTGTTATAGTTCCAGAAGTATAGGTAGTTGCTTTAGCCCTTATTTTCTGAAAACCAGAACAGGGAAGGATATAAATTCCGTTGGCAGTTTGTGTAGTGCTTGTTGCTCCAGTAGTTGGGTTGATTGAAGGAATTGATATCCAAGTATCACCCTTAGTAGTCCCTTCAAATGTAACTGTTGCTGTCCAAGTCCCTGTTAATTGAAATGATGATACTCCACAATCATTTACACGAAACTCTACAGCATCGTTCAATGCACCCAGAGCTCCGTTATTACCACCTACAACAGCTTTTGCAGACTGACAAGATAGTAACAGTATTAAACTTAGAAACAAGCTAAGTATTTTTTTCATGTGTTCCTCTCCTTATAAATCCAACTCTACAACTGCTCCTGAATTACCATCCATTCCATCTAAACCATTTCCACCGCCACCGCAACCCGTACCACCAATGCCTTTTGTGCCACCAGTTAAAGTTGAACTAAAAAGTGAACCTGTTTTGGTTTTAT
>Ga0209343_10008508_pt1 | contig 11931 bp, 12 predicted proteins | sample RifCSPlowO2_02_FD_184026 | JGI IMG/M metagenome (GOLD analysis project Ga0209343, IMG submission 184026) | Groundwater microbial communities from Rifle, Colorado - Rifle CSP2_plank lowO2_0.2 (SPAdes) (version 2) | ecosystem: Environmental > Aquatic > Deep subsurface > Groundwater | place... | reverse complement strand
ACGACTCGATCCGGCGCGAGGCGTTCGGCACCGGCGCCGCTTTTGCGCTGGAACAGCTTGCCGGTTGCGATAACGGCTTCTACAGTTTCGATGACCTGCTGATGCGCGTGATGCGCGAGGAATTGCTGCATCCTTGAAGAGTTGTGAGGAAGCCGGTTGGCTGTTAGCTATCTTTTTGCAATTGAAGAGATAACGCTGGGATTTCTGTTAGCTGCAATGTTGACGAAGCAACTTTTACTTTACCGTGGGTCGCTTCAAACCCGGCCAAAATACCGGAAAATAATTTGTCCTTGGTGCTTCTTCTGATTTGGGGGTAAACAACATAACGCAGGGTGAATTCGATCCAATTGGAATCGAAACTCATCGTGACCAAAGATTCGAGTTTTTCATCATCGGCGCGATTGTGGCACACAAAATTAGACCACGAGTCTTTCTCTGCTTCCACTATCTTTGCCAGAACGGTTTTGCCGACTGTATCGATAATGCTACGAGCCAAATGATGGTCTGAGTCCGTTCTGACAGGAATAACAATCTCGTCCCATAAAAACGGGAAATCCATGGTGTAATTGAAAACGTGCTCTTTCAATACTAGGCTGTTCGACAAGTAAACCACACGGCCATTATACAAATCCGATTTAACCCAGGCGCCGCACTCTATAACTGTCGTAACCAAAGGGCCAATATCAATTACATCACCCATGATGCCGCCCATCTGAATCCGGTCACCGGTTTTGTATAAACCCCCAAAAGATACGACACCCCACCCGATCAAGCACTGTATCAGTTCGCGTAAGGCAAAGCCGATACCCACGCTGAGCGCGCCGATGATGACAGCCAGGTTCGTTAACTGATCGCTGAAAATGGTTGCAACAGCGATCAATGTGATCGCATAGCCCGTCAGGCTAAAAGCCTTGCGTATCTTATAACGCAGATTTTTATCATCGATCTTTTTTGATGTGATCGTTTGAGCAAATCGCACCAGCAGCAGAATGAAAAGCGTGACCAATATAGCCACACCTCCTTTCATAAAGAGCGGATGTTCAATCAGATTTCTGATCAGGCTGTCCATGTTCAGTTAAAAACCGTTAATAATTTTTTCTCGGTTAGTGGCTTGTCAAACGTACGGGCGCAAAGTTTTTTGTGCTGCCGGAACAGGGTTGCTACAAATCTGATAAAGGCCTGTCGGCAAGCTTGTCGTCGCGAATACGTAATTGTCCAATGACTTTAGTCAAGGATTCATCTAAAGCAAGCAACGCAGATTCAGGCAATGCTTGTAGAGCTTCAGGCAGCATACCTTTTGCCGGCCCAGGTGCATTTTTTAACAACTCTGAAGCTTCTGCAGTTACTTGCAACCCAACCCGCCGTTGATCTTCTTTGCTGCGCTCTTTGTTTATCAGGCCACGAGCTACAAGTTTTTCAATAAGCTGACTGACGGTTGATTGGTGTATGGATAAGCGTTCTGCCAGTTCAGAAACTCCTATGCCGGGAGTATTTGATACCTCTTGCAATATCCACATCTGTGACCCTGTGACGCCGCACGTTTTTTCGATTTCACGAAATTGCTGGCGAACCGAACCATAAATGACGCGGAATCTCTTTAGTACCTGGAGTGAAAGCTGATTTTTGGTGCGCTTGTTCAATTTACATTTCTCATTTCTGTAGGTGGTTGCATTACCCATTCGCAAATTATACCTTGCCATTAGTATTGATATAAAGTATATTTATAACAATTCAATTTATTGCAATGCGTAAATGGTTGCGCTTGAACTTGCATTCTCCGTGGTCTTGCCACGAGGTATTTGCTGGTAGGTTGGCACTGAACGCAGTGAAGCCAAACATCATTCGACCGCGTGCGTTGGGCTTCGGCCTTTGGCCTCAGCACCAACGAAGCTGCTACGCCGCAAGCGGCGGGGAATTAAACCCGAAGAGATTAACTTCGATTTCTCAATTTTAAGGAGGTAAGTTATGAAAAAATTAGCTGTTGTTTCGGTTTTTATGCTTGTGGCATGCTCTTCTACACCCAAGACAGATTCTTTACCAGCACCTCAACCAAGCAAAGAAGATAGCTCTCCTGCTACTACTCGTTCGGTTGAAAATAACACTTCAGTATCTTCGGCGGACATCGAAGCGAAAAAATTGGCGGTTGAAATGCGCGAGTTGGATAAGCAGAGTATTTACTTTGACTTCGGCATGTATGCTGTCAAGCCTGAGTACCGGAATATCGTTCAAATTCAAGCAGAATTCATCAAGGCACATAAGAATGCCATGGTCACGGTAGAAGGAAATGCAGATGAGCGTGGTAGCAACGAATACAACCTTGCGCTGGGCGATAAGCGCGCCAATGCTGTCCGAAAAAATCTGGAGTTGCTGGGTGTTCCCGCAACGCAAATCAGGGCTGTAAGCATGGGGGAAGAAAAACCACGGCTCTCATGCCATGAAAAGAAATGCTGGAAAGAAAATCGTAGGGCTGATTTTGTCCATAAGCTTAATTAGTGGCAAATCTCGTATAACAATAAAGCTGATGCCTCGGCATAGCCTGGGGTCTATTGAGGACTGAGAGGAACACTACGTGCGAAAAATTATTTTGATGATGGTGGCCCTAATAATCGCTGGTTGTGGCGAGAGGGTGTCTGGCAGCAAGACCGAAACCGATGCGCACCCCGCGCAGAACACAAGTTTGAATGGACAGTTTGGTTCTGGGCCGCTAACCCCTGAAGCCAAGTTTGAAGAAAATCAACAGAAAGCTCAGTCTGGTAATGCAAAAGATCAAATAATTCTCGCCCGGAAGTATTACAACGGAGACGGAGTTACCAAAGATGACGCCAAGGCGGCGGAGTTGTATCAGAAAGCTGCTGAACAGGGAAATGATTTTGCGCAATACAAACTTGGCGAAATGTATGACAAAGGTGAAGGCGTGCCCAAGGATGCAGCCAAGGCTATGGAGTGGTGGCAGAAGGCTGCTGCGCAGGGGAGCGAAGCCGCGAAAGAATCTCTCAAACACTCCACTGCCAATGGAAATCAGGGGTGAACCAAATGAGATTCTGTTCTAAATGGCTTGCATTGCTGCTGGTTTGCCTGACATTGGCAGCTTGCAGTAAGTATTGACTAGCCGCCTTGGGCGGCTCACGGTTTTATCGGCCCCTTTGAGGGGCTCACCCAATAAGCCCCCGGCTTTGCCGGGGGTCATTTAACTAGCAGAAAATCTTGTAATAAACAAAGGCTATGAGACTGTCTATGAAAAAGAGCTTGCTAATTTTCTTCGCTGCAACTTTCATTCTCGGTGGCACTTTTGCTGGTTATTTCAACTGGCTGCTTGTTCAACCAAAACCTGGAGCGGTGCAAATGAAAGTGCCACCACCAGAGTCGCAGCCTAAGCCAGATGTGCGCCAAGTGATCGAGGTTCGTCCAACAACATCATGGCATTCCCTCGACCCTACCCGAAGCAGTATTTCAACGACCGCCTGATCGTGGTGCTCGACGACCTGCTCGCCGCGCCGGACATCAAGGAGTCGGTCAGGCTGGCACAGCCCGGCGTGTACTACCTGTTTGCCGACCCCGATCTTGAAGGACGTTCCATTGGCCAGCGTATCCTGATGCGGACAGGCAGCAATAACGAGGCGATAATCAAAAGCAAGCTGCGCGAGATCAAACAGGAGCTGAAACTCCACATGCATGAAAAGAAGGTGGAGAGTGCTGGTGATTGAAGGCATTATTATCGGTCTCAGCAACTTCCTTGTGTCCAGTTCGAACCATGTTTCCGGCAATACGGTGGCATCTGCAGCACCCCGATATTATCGCGGAAATTTCGAGCCAACTGGAGCCATGCGCGCACCGTTTGTCCGACTGATGCACCCTTTGCTCGCCGTCTGCATCCTGATTTCCATCCAGGTCGCGCACGCGGAAGAACAGTTCGCTCTGAATATTTCCCCTGCCGAACAGGCTATGCCCCGGACCCTCCCAAATGCGCGCAACATCATGCTGGAGTTCATCCCGGATGATGAGCCTGCACCGGGCGATCTTTGGGTGCGCATCCGCAACGGCTTCGCCATGCGTGACCTGAACAGCCCCTTGGTCGCCAGGCATGAGAAATGGTATGCCAGCCGTCCCGATTACGTGGCGCGCATGACCGAGCGAGCGCGCCGCTATCTGCACTACATCACGACCGAAGTGGAACGGCGCGGCATGCCCAGCGAAATCGCCCTGTTGCCAATGATAGAGAGCGCATTCGATCCGGGCGCATACTCTACCGCGCGCGCTTCGGGCATCTGGCAGTTTATTCCCTCCACCGGCAAGAGCTTCGGCATGCAGCAGAACTGGTGGTATGACGGTCGGCGCGACATTGTCAGCGCGACCAGTGGTGCGCTCGACTACCTGCAAAAACTGCACGACATGTTTGGCGATTGGGAATTGGCGCTGGCCGCCTATAACTGGGGCGAGGGCGCGGTGCAGCGCGCGCAGGCGCGCAACCGCAAGCGGGGGCTGCCGGTGAATTTCACCAGCCTGAAAATGCCGAAGGAAACACGCAGCTACGTGCCGAAATTGCTGGCCGTCAAAAACATCGTCGCCAACCCCGCCAGCTTCGGTTTGGTGCTGGAAAATATACCCGATAAACCCTATTTTGCCGCCGTTGCCACTTCCGGGCATATGGACGTAAAACTAGCCGCGCAATTAGCCGACATTTCAATTGAAGAGTTCAAGGCCCTCAATCCAGCACACAATCGCCCGGTCATTTTGCAGGATAGCAGCGAACTGATTTTGCTGCCGGTAGGCACTGCCGAAACCTTCCTCGCCAATCTGGATAGTTACGATAAGCCATTGGTCAGTTGGCAAGCCTATCAACCCAAAAAAGGCGAGCGACTTGACCGTCTTGCCACGCGCTTCGGCCTTTCCGTAGAAAAACTCAAATCAGTAAATGGCCTGCCGGGGCGCATCAAGGTCAGCACCGGGCAAACTCTACTGGTGCCGGACAATGAAGACGAAGGTAAAGATAGTGAAGAATTTGAAGCTTTCAATATGCATCTTGCGCCTACTTATGATAGCGGCCGGACTATCAAGCACATTGTGCGCAAGGGCGAAACGCTTGGCGGATTGGCGCGCCGTTACCACGTCAGCATCAATAGATTAAGGCAGTGGAATGGGGCGTTGAAAATCATCCGGATCGGCCAAGCCATTGCCGTCTCACATGCCGGACTCCGCAAGTCTTCAGGTCATCTGACAAGGTTCAAGTTTCGTGCGCACGAAACTGCACAAGCAAAAGCAACACAGCAGAACATGTAATGGCTCATCGATTAATTATTGGCAAATCTTGTAACCGCAATGTTTTCATCTAAAGAAATGGAAAAAATTGCCCAATCAAGCGGGGCTGCTTCTGCATTCCGGTTGTCGCACCCTTGCGCCAATCGGAAAGGCACAGTCGTGTTGTTCGGTGAAGTGTTGGCAGACATTTTTCCCGACTGTTCTGTTCTTGGCGGAGCGCCGTTCAACGTTGCGCGGCATCTTAAAGCATTTGGGCGTAACCCGGTTTTGGTCACACGTGTGGGCAATGATGCCACAGGTGATGAAGTGCTAAATGTGATGTCGCAGAACAGGATGGAAACCGGGGGCATTCAGTTCGACAAGAGGCATCCGACAGGGCAGGTTCGAGTGGATTTTGAGAATGGCATCCACCGTTTTGAGATACTTCCCATGCAGGCATACGACTTCATTCACCCGGCAGTGGCGCGCATGATCAGGCTTACGCTAAATCCAGTGCTGGTCTATTTTGGCACACTGGCACAACGAAATGAAATATCGAGGCGCGCACTAAAAACCTTGTTGTCCAGCACCGGTGCGGCGAAATTTCTGGATATCAATTTACGCGCGCCATGGTATGACGAAAAGATGCTTCGTTTATCCTTGCAATATGCGAATATTCTGAAGCTGAATGCCGATGAATTGGTGCTAATGGCGGAAATGATAAAGTTGCCAGAAGGCAAGCCACAAAGTCAGGTTCGGGAATTGATGGGGCAATACGATCTCGAACAGGTTGTTGTTACATGCGGTTCAAAGGGTGCGTGGCAAATGGACAGGGAGGGAGAAGTAGTTGAAACCGGCGAAAGCAAACGGATCACGACAGTGGTAGATACGGTCGGTGCAGGCGATGGGTTTGCCGCAGTTTACATTCTGGGCTCGCTGCGGCACTGGCCTGTTGCCATGACGCTGGCGCGCGCCAATGCATTTGCGGCGGCAATCTGCGGAATACGCGGGGCAGTTCCAGACCATGCCGATTTCTACGAACCCTTTATTGCTGAATGGGGTATATGAGAAAACTTTCACCAGAGTCCAGAAAACCTTTGTACATCGTATTGATCAGTGTGCATGGTTTGATCCGTGGGCACGATCTTGAATTGGGGCGCGATGCGGATACCGGCGGCCAAACCAAGTATGTCGTGGAACTCGCCCGCGCCTTGGGCGAACGCGCAGATGTCGAAAGAGTGGTCTTGCTGACGAGGCGTGTCATAGACAGCAAGGTTAGTTCCGATTACGCGGAACCGTTCGAGCCGCTGTCGGAAAGAGCGAGCATCGTGCGCATCGAATGCGGCGAGCAAAAATATCTCCGCAAGGAGATGTTGTGGGACACGCTGGAAAATTTTTCCGACAATGCTCTTGCCTGGTTCAAAAGCCAGGGGCGTATCCCTGATGTCATTCATAGCCATTACGCGGATGCCGGCTATGTCGGTTCGCGGCTTTCGCACCAGCTTGGCGTTCCGCTGGTGCACACAGGTCACTCGTTGGGGCAGAGCAAACGCAAGCAGCTTCTGGCCAGCGGAATCAAGCGGAGCGAGATCGAAACGACGTACAACATTTCCCGCCGCATCGAGGCTGAAGAAACGACGCTGGGTGTTGCCGAACGAGTCATCACCAGCACGCAACATGAGATCGAACAGCAATACGGTCTTTACGATTACTATCAACCGGAACGCATGCGCGTAATCCCGCCCGGCACGGATATGAAAAGATTCTTTCCACCGCAGGGAAACGAAAAAAACAGTGCTATCGCGCTTGAGCTCAAGCGCTTTTTGAAACAGCCCAACAAACCGATCATTCTGGTGCTGTCGCGCCCAGACCCCAAGAAAAACATCGTTTCATTGATCGAGGCCTACGGTGAGTCACCCAGTTTGCAAGAGGTCGCCAATCTGGTGATCGTGGCAGGAAATCGCGACGACATTCAGGACATGGAAGACGTTTCGAGAACCGTCCTGAATGAAATATTGCTGGCGATCGACAAATACGACCTGTATGGCAAGGTGGCCTATCCGAAACATCACAAAGCAGAAGAAGTGTCTGTCTTGTACCGCATTGCGACAGCTTCCCGTGGCGTGTTCATCAACCCAGCGCTGACTGAACCCTTCGGCCTGACGCTGATTGAGGCTGCCGCCTGCGGCCTGCCGATTGTGGCAACGGAAGACGGCGGCCCAATGGACATCATCAGGAATTGCCAGAACGGCTATCTGATCAACCCTCTCGACAAGGCTGGCATGGCTGAAACATTGCTCCAGACTGTGACGGACAAGGCAAAATGGTTCCGTTTGGCGAGTAATGGTATTCAGGGCATATGCCGCCACTACTCGTGGCAGGCGCATGTGGAAAAATACCTGGCGGTCATCCGGCCACTGGTGGAGAAAACCGAGCAGTTATCCAGAATAAACCTGAGCAGACAACCAAGTGCGCACCGCGAGCGGGCGATTTTCGCCAGTCTCGACCTTAACCTGATTGGCGACCGTGAATCTTTGTCGCTGTTTCTGCAAACCATGCAGGCGTACCGCAAGTCGATCATCTTTGGCATCGCGACCGGGCGCCGCCTGGATGACGCATTGGTCACGCTACGCCAGCACAACATTCCCCTGCCAGATGTGTTGATCACCGGTCAAGGGACAGCAATCCACTACGCGCCGAATCTGACCGAGGATGCCGTATGGCAACGCCACATCAACCACCTGTGGAATCCACAAGAGGTGCGCGACATTCTTAAAGAGATGCCGGGGCTTGTTATGCAGCCAAAAAATCATCAAAGCACCTTCAAAATCAGCTATTACATCGATGTTGAGGTGGCGGATATACAGGAAATCAGGCAGGCGTTGTTACGCAACGAGCAGGCCGTGAATGTCGTCTTTTCTTTCGGGCAATTCCTTGATGTGTTGCCCGTTAGAGCCTCAAAAGGGCTTGCCCTGCGCTGGTGTGCCGAACAACTCGGCTTTCCGCTGGAAAATACGCTGGTCTCCGGTGTTACTGGTGCTGATGCGGACATGTTGCGCGGCAACACGCTGGGTGTGGTCGTGGATAACCGCCATCTTGTGGAATTGTCCGATCTGTCCAACATCGAGAAGATATATTTTTCGGAAAAGCCGCACGCCGGCGGAATTCTGGAGGCGATGGATCATTACAGCTTTTTTGCGGGCGAAAATGGAAAGGTAGCTTCATGAAGCGATTCCTGCTTTGCACCGACCTTGACCGGACGCTGATTCCGAACGGCAGCCAGCCAGAATCTCCGGTAGCCAAAGAACTATTCAAGCGGTTAATCAGCCGCGATGAAGTCACGCTCGCCTATGTGACCGGACGGCATCGCGCCCTCATCGAGCAAGCCATTGCGGACTTCGACCTGCCGCAACCTGATTTCGCCATCGCCGATGTCGGCACGACGACCTACCAGATTGACTCGTCTGGCTGGCGGCAGTGGGGCGAATGGGATGCACAGATCGCGCCGGATTGGCGGGGATTGACACATGACGAAATCTACCATCTATTGGGTGTTTTTCCGGTGCTGCGCTTGCAGGAAAAGGAAAAACAGGGTCGCCACAAACTCAGTTTCTATGTTCCACCCGAAACGGATGCACAGAGCTTGATCGCTGAAATAAATTCACGATTGAGGGGTGACGGAATCAAGGCGAACCTGATCTGGAGCATCGACAAAGCGGCCCGAACCGGCTTGCTGGATGTCCTGCCCGCCAGTGCCAACAAGCTGCACGCCATCCATTTTCTGATGCAACAAAAGGGCTTCAATCAGGGCAACACCGTCTTTGCCGGTGATAGTGGCAACGATCTGGATGTGTTGATGAGCGATATCCCCGCCGTGCTGGTTGCCAATGCGGATGCCGATGTTAAAAGCCGGGCAGTAAATGCAAGAGCGGATGATCTCTACATCGCCAAGGGCGGTTATCTCGGCATGAACGGGAATTACAGTGCGGGCATCCTTGAAGGGATCGCACATTATTGGCCGGAGGCGGATATCTGGATGCGCGAACAAGATGAAACAAGGAGCCGGTGATGTACGAACAAGCATCTCACGCTCTGCTGAATGAAATACTGATCGAACTTAAACCGGAGATCGGAAACTTTCGGTTGCGACATTTCTACACCCGCCTCGGCGCAAACTTTTACGCCATCCATTCCCTGTTCCACCTGCTGTATGGCGACCGCCCCGATTTCAAAGCACAGATGGTCAGCCTGGTTGAGACACTCGCCCTTCGCTACATGGAACGCGCTCCCCATCTGCGCAAATCCGATCTGATGCGCGAAAGGGATTACAACTGGTTTCTCAGCCAAAAATGGGTCAGCATGGCGCTTTACTGCGACCGATTCGCCGGAGACCTGAAAGGCTTGCGCGAGAAACTGCCTTACCTGCAGGAACTGGGCATCAATATGCTGCACGTCATGCCTATACTCGATTGCCCGCCAGACAACAGCGACGGAGGTTATGCGGTGCGCGATTTTTGCCGGATCGATTCGCGTTTCGGCACAACGGAGGATGTCGAAATACTGGCTGCCACGCTCAAGAAACGCGACATGCTGCTGGTGCTTGATGTCGTGGTCAACCACACCTCGAACGAACACGACTGGGCACAGAAGGCGCGCCAAGGCGAAAAGAAATATCAGGATTATTACTACGTCTTCGACGGCCGTGAGATTCCTGATGTCTACGAAGAGACCCTGCCGGAGATCTTTCCGGCCACTTCGCCCGGCAACTTCACCTGGGATGAAGAGATGGGCAAGTGGGTGATGACGGTATTCAACAGCTACCAGTGGGATTTGAACTATCGCAATCCGGCTGTGCTGATCGAAATGATCGACATCATCCTGTTCTGGACCAACAAGGGCGCGGATATCCTGCGGCTGGATGCGGTGGCGTTCCTGTGGAAGAAGGTAGGTAGCGCCTGCCAAAACGAGCGCGAGGCACATCTTCTGTTGCAGTTGATGAAGGATTGCTGTCAGGTGACCGCTCCGGGTGTGCTATTTATCGCGGAAGCCATTGTCGCTCCCAGTGAAATCGCCAAGTATTTCGGTGAGGATGCAATCAATGCCAAAGAATGCGAGATTGCCTACAACGCCTCGCTGATGGCGCTGCTCTGGGATGCTGTGGCGACGAAAAATGCCAACTTGCTTAACAGGGGGGTCAAGAATCTGCCGGTCAAACTGGAGCGGGCAACTTGGCTCAACTACGTGCGCTGCCACGACGACATCGGGCTGGGTTTCGCCGACAATGATGTCCGTCTGTCTGGTTATGACCCGATTCAGCACCGGCGCTTTCTGGTCGATTATTTCACCGGCAAGTTTCCGGGTTCGCCCGCCAGAGGACTGCCGTTCGGCGCAAATATCAAGACCGGAGATGAGCGTATCTCCGGCTCCCTCGCCTCTTTGGTTGGGCTGGAGGCCGCACTGGAGAGCCACGACGAGGAGGCCATCGATGCGGCGATCAAGACTATCTTGCTGCTGCACAGCATGATCCTCTCCTTCGGCGGGATACCGTTGTTTTATTACGGCGATGCGATCGGCATGCTTAACAATCTGGAATATCTTTCCGAGCCATCCCAGCGTCAGGACACCCGCTGGGTGCATCGCTCCCGTTTCGATTGGAACAAGGCGGAAAAGCGCCATCAAACCGGTACGGTGGAACACCGGATATTTAGCGCACTGAAAAAGATGATCGCGCTACGCAAGGAAACCGCAGCATTCGCGGATTTCGACAATCGCCAATTGCTGACGCTAGATAACGTTAACCTGCTGGCCTTTTCCCGTACCGACCCACAAAATAGCCGCAACAAAGTGCTGGTAGTCGGCAATTTCAACGTTGAAGCGCAGACACTCCAGATTGGCGCGTTCAGATCGTATGGTTTATTTCAGCAAGATGGCATGAGAGACCTTTGCTCGGGCGCACGCATCGCAGTGGAAAATGATGCAGTCGTGATACCCCCACTGACCTGTTATTGGCTTACCGATAAAGCATAAGAAGAGAGAAAATGCCTTTTCCTAGCGGTCGGATGCGATACCCGCGCTGGTTGCGGCAAGCACGTCATCGAGGATTATTTCGATATCACTGATGAACTGGAATACAAGAATATGCAAGATAAAGCGAACAAAATTGTAGCGATGCTGGGTTGGTTTCTGTTGGCGATATTTTTGCTGTTGTTGGGAGTTATCGCTATGTTTGAAAATAGCGCGGCAAGCAGGGTAGCGGCTATTGTGCTTTTGGCGATTTCTGGTGCTTTGATTGTGCGGCGGGCAGTGCCGATCTTGGCATCGCTTATAGCAGGTGAGGAGTAATCACATTCATCGCTCCCGCGCCCTGCGATGGATCGACCATAAGCAATTCAATACTTTTGATCGCACCCACGTCCATCGGCCAACCTGTCCATGTGCGGCTTATGTGCGATAGAATCACACGCCTTCTCACGAACTGGAATACCAAATGGACAGCCATACGTTATTGAATTATATGCCTTTTTCTAAAGAGCTGTTGCGCGTTATCGTCATCCTGATTCTGGCATGGTTGCTCATAGTTTTAAGCCGCAAGCTGATTCGCCTGTTTCGGAATTACATGAACACGCGCGCGGATACAGCCGAAGAGACACGCCGCATTGAAACGCTGGCGCGCGTATTCCGCCATACCTCAATCGT
>Ga0209343_10008505_pt1 | contig 11933 bp, 17 predicted proteins | sample RifCSPlowO2_02_FD_184026 | JGI IMG/M metagenome (GOLD analysis project Ga0209343, IMG submission 184026) | Groundwater microbial communities from Rifle, Colorado - Rifle CSP2_plank lowO2_0.2 (SPAdes) (version 2) | ecosystem: Environmental > Aquatic > Deep subsurface > Groundwater | place... | reverse complement strand
TTTCGCTGGCGATCCGGTGCGCCACGGCGGGATCAACGCCGAAGCCTTGCGCGCCCATCAGGGCTTCGCCGCTCAGCTTGAGCAGAATCCGGTGGAATGCAGGCTGGCTCATGAAAGATTCGGGCGTCTCAACCAGGCCGATTATTCTGACGCGGCGGGTTTCGTTCCCTCACCGACCTTAAACCGTGAGAAACGGCTGACGGTGATATTTTCGCCGAACTTCGCGATCTTGGAGGCGATCAGTTCGCGAACGGTCTGGCTGCCCGCCAGGTCCTTGATGTAGTGCTGCTCGTAAAGACAGGTGTCTTCGTAAAACTTCTCCAGTTTCCCGTCGACGATGCGGTTGATCACCGCCTCGGGTTTCCCGGTCGCCGCAGCCTGGGAACGGAGCACCTCGCGTTCGCGCTCCAGACTTTCCGGAGAAACTTCTTCCTTGCGGATAAATCGCGGGTCCGTGGCACAGATCTGCATGGCGAGGTCATGGACGAGCTGTTGGAACTCCCCATTGCGGGCCACGAAATCCGACTCGCAGTTGACTTCGACAATCACGCCGATTTTTCCGCCCGCGTGGATGTAGCATCCGACGCTGCCCTCGGAGGTCACGCGCCCGGCCTTCTTGGCCGCCGTCGCCTGTCCGCGCTTGCGCAACACCGTAAAAGCCTTTTCCAGATCCCCGCCGGCTTCCTCGAGCGCCTTCTTGCACTCCATCATGGGGGCGCCGCTCATATCCCGAAGCTTCTTGACCACCTCAGCCGTAACACTCATGCTTTCCCAAAACCTCCGAACACGAAAAAGGTAGGCGCCGTGGTTCCGGTTCGCCTACCTGATTGCCGATATCATGTCGAATCCCGCCTCAGGATGACGAGTTTTCGGAATCGATCCCCTGCCGATCGGAGGACTTTCTGCGGATCTTGGGCACTCGCACCCGGCCGTCCGCGGCATCCTCAGCGGCCTCCACTGAGAATGGCTCGTCCGGCAACGGCACCTCGGCAGATTTCCCGCCTGTGTCCGCCGCCCCCAGCGCCGCCGCTTCGCGCTCCGCCTCGATTCTTTCGGCTTCCCTTTCGGCAGCCAGCTTTTCTTCCTCAAGTTCCTTCTGTAACGCGGCGTTCTTCCCTTCCAGCACTGCGTCGGCGATTCGGGAGGCGAACAGCCGGATGGCGCGCAGCGCGTCATCGTTGCCGGGAACAACGTAGTCCACCAGGTCGGGGTCGCAGTTCGTATCGACGACCGCCACCACGGGGATACCCAACTTCACTGCTTCCTTGACCGCAATATCCTCTTTGCCCGAGTCCACCACGAAGATCGCGTCGGGAAGCCCGGACATGTCCTTGATGCCCGCCAAGTTCTGATCCAGGTGCTTGCGCTCCCGTTCCAAGCGCAGGACCTCTTTCTTGGTCAGCAGTTCGTAGCGGCCGTCCCGGCTCATCTCCTCGATTTCCTTCAGGCGCTGGATCGACTTCTGGATGGTGGCGTTGTTCGTCAGCAGCCCGCCCAGCCAGCGGTGATTGATGTAGAACATGCCACAGCGGACCGCCTCCTCGGCAATCGCTTCCTGGGCCTGGCGCTTCGTCCCCACGAAGAGGATAACCTTCCCTTCGGCGGCCAGGTCCGCGACGAACTTGGCGGCTTCCTTAAACTGCTTCAGCGTCTTCTGGAGGTCGATGATGTAGATACCGTTGCGCTCGCCATAGATGAATTCCTTCATCTTGGGATTCCAGCGGCGTGTCTGGTGGCCGAAGTGAACCCCCGCCTCCAGAAATTCCTTCATAGTGATGTTCGACAAAAAGCCTCCTCCGTACAGTTACAAGTGACGGGTGACGAGTGACAGGAAACAAGTGCGGCCGAATCTGCTTGCTCGTCACTTGTCACTGGTCACTCGTCACTGCTCTTACCGCTTCGAGAACTGGAAGCGCTTCCGAGCGCCCTTCTGGCCGTACTTCTTCCGTTCCTTGGCGCGCGGGTCGCGCGTCAGATAGCCGCCCCGGCGCAGGCGGGGACGCAGTTCCGCGTCAAAAAAGATCAGTGCCTTCGCGATCCCCAGGCGCGCCGCGCCCGCCTGCCCGTGGATTCCTCCGCCGTGAGCGGTGATGAAGATGTCGAACTTTCCGCTCTGCTCGGTCTCGACCAGCGGTTGTTGGACTTCCGCGCGCAGCGCCTCCGAGAGGAAATACTTCTCTGCCGGACGCCCGTTCACTTTCACCGTGCCGCTTCCCGGCCGAAGGATGACCCTGGCCACCGAAGTCTTGCGGCGCCCCGTGGCGCAATACTGGACTGAATCCGTCACACTTGCTCCTCAAAAATAGGTTTTCCAACCCGGGAAATTGGATTAGGGCTTAGGGGAGAGCGCCGCCGGTTTCTGCGCCTGATGCGGATGAGTCGTTCCGGCGTAGACCTTGATTCTCCGCGCCAGACGGTCTCCCAGGCGAGACTTGGGCAGCATGCCGACGATCGCATCATGGACCAAACGGTCAGGCCGGGTCTCCATGTAACGGCGGGCCGTCATCTCTTTCAGGCCGCCCGGATACCCGGAGAAATGCCGGTACATCTTGTCGTCCAACTTCTTCCCGGTCAGGCGAATTTTCGCCGCGTTGATCACGATCACGCCGTCACGATGATCCGTGTGCGGCGTGTAATCCGGACTGTTCTTCCCCATCAAAACGACCGCAGCCTGCGAAGCCAGCCGGCCCAGCACCCAACCTTCCGCGTCGAGCACTCGCCAGCTGATCTTTCCCCGCCGCGTTTTTGCAAAGTAAGTCCCCACTCCACTCTCCGTTCAGACAGTTAAAATGCAAATTTCTATTTTCCGCGCAAAAGTGTTTTTTTGTCAACAGCTTTCCCGCTGTAGCGCGGGTCTAGGACCCGTGGTTCTCCCCCCAGAATCTTGAATTTCGCAGCTCATCCTGCGGCGCTACAGCGTCCGCACGTACTCGGCGAGGGCTTCTTCCCATCGCCGGGGCAGCGAAAACCCTGCATCCTGAAGCGCGTTCATGGCCATCACGGCGTACTTCAGGCGGGGCGTGCGCCGGCCCATTTCTGCGTCGGGCTTGCCGATCACACCAGCCGGATCGAGGCCGGCGATTTCGGCAGCCTTCACTGCCAATTCGTACCTCGTACAGGCTCCGTCATTGGAGAGATGGTAAAGGCCGAACCGGCGGGCCTCAACTACTTCCATAATTTTCGCCGCGGCGTCGATGGTGTAGGTCGCCGAGCCCGTCTGGTCTGCGGCCACCGCGTAACTCTCACCCGCCCGAAGCTTGCGCAGACCGCGCTCGATGAAATTGATTTTCCCCGGACCGAAGAGCACTGAGACGCGAAAGATCCAATGTGCCGGAAGTGTTTTGACAACCTGCTCTCCTCGCAGCTTGGTGCGTCCGTATACCGTGGGCGGAATGGTGGCATCCGACTCCGTGTAGGGTTCCGTCTTCCTGCCGTCAAAGACCGCGTCGGTAGAAATATAGGCAACGCCGGCGCCCACTTCGCGCGCCGCTTCCACCACATTCCGCGTTCCGTGGAAATTCACCAGGAAAGCCTTGGCAGGGTCGGCTTCGCTTATATCCAAATCCGGAATCCCGGCCGGGTGAACGACCACATCGGGCTTGATGCGGGCAAAAACGGCTTGAAGCTGCTCGGCAACCGTAAAATCCGCATCGCTTCTTACTAGCGGAAATATTTCGTGCCGATTCCCGAAAACATCTACCAGTCCGCAGCCAAAAAGCCCTGCCGAACCTGTTATGGCAATTCGCATCATTCTCTTCTCGCCTCTCATCCTACCACACACTTTTTTTGTCGATTTGGTAACGCAACCCTGCCGGGGTGCATCTAGAGAAACAAGTAGATTTTTCAAGGAGGATTAGAAAATGGACTTCATAAAAGCAATCCGGAACATGGCGCTTGTGCTCGTGGCTGCGCTCACCATGGTCGCTGCCGGCTCACTGGCATCCGCTCAGGAGCCCGCGCAGGATCGGGAGCGGACCCGGGATCGGCTGAAGGATGAGCTTCGCACACTCGATCAGCAGCAGAAACAAGATCGCGATCGACTCCACGATCAAACCAAACAATACGGCAAGAACAGCGCGCCGGCTGGCGAAGCTCGCCAGCAAATGGAACGAACCAAAGAACAAATCCGCAACAAGAAACAGGAAATGAAACAGGCGAAAGCGCAAGCGAAGGAACAGCAGAGGGCACAGGATCGCAAGCGCATTCATGAACCCGGCACCGGCCAAGGTACTCCCGGCACGGCAGGCGGTCAGCAAGGATCGATGGGCCGCAGCGGGTCCGGTGGTTCAGGATCTCACGGTGGCGGTGGCGGCCGTCGTTAATCTATAATCTTCATACCACAAAGTCACTCCACTGCGGGACGAAGATACCCTTCGTCCCGCAGTCTGAATCCATTGTGGAGGTTGTTATGAGAAGGATGTCTTCATGGATTGAAATCATGCTCCTGGGAGTTGTGCTTCTTTGGGCAGGCGTGATGGGTGCGCATGCCCGGAGCGCCCAGCCCGACGCGCAAACCGGAACCAAAATTACGGCCGAGCAGCAACAGCAACTCGACCGCCTTGCCCAGTTGGACGAGCAGCTTCAGAAAAGCCGGTCTGCTCTCCACGCCGCCATCAATGATTACGGCTGGGACAGCGAACAGGCTGATGAGGCCAGAGAGAAACTTGTAAACGATCGGGCCGAGTATCGGAAGCTGCGCCGTTCCCTGGTGGCATCCGGGGTGTCAGTCCCGCCGCCCACGGGTTTGGGTGCGGGAGGCCCCGGTAGAGGTCCCGGCCCCGGGATGGGCCGAGGGCAAGGCCGTCATCACGGTTGCCATCATTGTGGTGACTGCGGAAACTGGTAGTCTGAACCAATCAGACAGACGCGAGGAATTCCTCAATCCCCGGCCGGAACGTTACGTGCGTGTAGTCGTAGCCGTTGATCGAAAACCGGTCTTCCGGGGAAGGGCTCACGTCGTCCTGGCGGGAGAGCAGCATAAAGCGGCTGATCTGGTAGTCCTCATCCCAAGCCGAAAACAGTGCCTCGACCTCCGGCTTCGACAGGCCAAACCGCGAGAGGTGGAGCGGCAAGTTGAACTCGCCCGTGTGTTCGAGGTAGGTTTTGACCGCCGCAGCGAGATTCATAAGTCGCGCCGTTCGATGGGGTTTGCGTCGACGGACGCTATTCGAGCTTGCGCAGCGCTTCGAGGACTTCCGCCTCGTCGGGCTGCTGGCCCAGTTGGTAAACCTTGGCCCAGGCAATCTTTCCAGCTTTATCCACGACGAAAACAGCGCGCTCGTTGATGCCAAGTTGAGGTGCCTGGGCGGCCGGGAAAATGCCGTAAGCCTTGGCGACTTCACCATAGGGCCACTTGTCAGAAAGCAGGGGATAGGTCAGGCCGCCCAGCGACTTTTGAAATGCGACGTGGCACGCGATCGAGTCTGTCGAAATGCCCACCACTTCGGCATTCGAGCTTGAGAATTTCTCGAGATTCTTCTCGAATGCCGGCATCTCGAGGGAACAAACCGGAGTGAAATCGAGCGGGTAAAATGCCAGGACTACATTCTTCTTGCCCCGGAAACTGGAGAGTCGAAAATCTCCCGCCTTGTCCCCCGTGGTTGAGGGAAGCTTGAAATCCGGAGCCACGTCGCCAACCTGGAGAGCCATTCACTACCTCCTGAATATTATGAGAACAGGCGAACTTCGGGTTTCGTGCAAATTGGCACGAGCACGGAACATCGCGCATGGGCACTCTGAGGCCTGCCTGCAAATATGATAGGCAGGAAAGGAAATTCAGTAAACCGTAATCTGTCCGGGCAATGTGCGACGGGGAATGCTAGGCGTGCGCTTTTTCTAGATCCCTCCACGCCTTGAACCCACCCTGCAAAACCCGCGTGCGGCGGAAGTTGAATTTTTGCAGGCGCTCGGCCGCTGCGTCAGCGCGCCCGTCGGCCCCTCCAAAAACTACGATGTCGTCTCCCCATACGAACTCGTGGACGTGAAAGAGTAGCTCACTCAATGGCACCGACCTCGCGCCCGGAATTGAGCCGGAATCAAACTCCGCCGTGTCCCGGACATCGAGCAGAACCACCGGGCGATGTTCCGCAAGCCAGCTTCTCAGCTCGCTGGCAGAGATCTCCGATGGGAGAGCGACCTGAGCAGGCTTCACGCCGCAGAACACCTCGTAATCCGGCAGATCACGCGTGATCGTCGGATGCGTTCCGCAGGCCACGCAGTCGGGGTCTTTGCGAATCTGAACCTCGCGGAACTTGAGGTTCACTCCGTCGAAGACCAGCATCCGCCCGATCAGGGGCCTTCCCTTCCCGACAATCAGCTTGATGACCTCGAGCGCTTGAATGCACCCCGCAACCCCGGGCTGCACGCCGAGGATGCCCCCCACCGAAAGCCGTTGGACAAACTCGAGCGGCGGTGGCTCGGGATGAACGCAACGGTAGCAGGGGCCACTCTTGGAGTCAAAAACAGTGATGTGGCCTTCGAACCGGAATACGCTCGCGTGCACCAACGGCTTTCCGAGCAGAACGCAAACATCGCTCAACAGGTAACGCGTCGGCAGGTTGTCGGTCCCGTCCACGACGATGTCATAGTCCTGGACGATCTCGAGCGCATTCTGGCGCGAGAACCGCGCGTTGTAAGTCTGAATATCCACGTGCGGGTTGATTTCGGCCAGCGTATCGCGGGCTGAATCGACCTTGAGACGCCCGACGTCGCTGGTCCCGTGCAGCACCTGGCGCTGAAGGTTCGAAACCTCCACAACGTCCAGGTCCACCAGGCCGAGCTTGCCCACGCCCGCCGCCGCCAGGTAAATGGTAATCGGCGAACCGAGGCCGCCCGTGCCGATCTGCAGGACTCTGGCCTGCTTGAGCTTGAGCTGCCCGGCCATGCCGACCTCCGGGGTGATCAAGTGGCGCGCGTAGCGGGCGATTTCTTCCTCGCTGATTTGAACGGGGGCAACGAGATTTGACGCAGGCATAGTGATCCCCTGAGTTGATTGACCGGAAGGAATGGGCCTGGGCTCTCGGGAGCCCTTGGGCGGGATTGCATTCCCCCAAAACCTTTTGCGAGGGTCGGGTCTGAGGGAAATGGAAAGCTAGTGCCGTTCCAACTTCAAGAAGCAACATTTTCCGCCCCTTCCCGGTATAGCACGGACTTGCAGCGGGGATTACTGGAACGAGTCGCAAAAAGTTGGAACGGCACTGGCGCCTGCAGGATCGATATCGCCGCGACGTGTGCTACGCCTGGCCGCAGCCCCCGGCGATCGTCGGGACGATGGCGAGAACGTCACCGTCGTGCAGAGGCGTGGCGTCCCGCTGTAAGAACCGGACGTCCTCATCGTTCAAGTAAACATTGACAAACGTCCGGAGCTTGCCCGCCTCCGTAAAGAGGTGCGTGCGCAGCCCTTCGGATTGCGCCGCGAGCGCAGTCAGAGCTTCACCAACCGTCGCGGCTTCCACGGCGATTGTATCCTGGGATTGTGTGTACTGCTGAAGCGGAGAGGGAATACAGACTTTGACACCCATGAGGCCTCCAGAAGGAGTATGCGCCAGTGTATCGAAGAGAATCCTTATTAGTCCATTCGACACAACAGGGGAAAGGGATCGCTTTGATCCCCGGATAACTCAGGCGAGGTATTCGGGTGTAAATCGTGGGGCGGGAGGTTATTCGCTCTCGGCCCAGAAATCTTCGCTCAGATAGCGGTCGCCGCTGTCCGCAAAGACCACGACGAAAACGCCTTGCCGCGTTCGCTGGGCAACGCGCAGGGCGGCGACAGTGGCGGCGGCGGACGAAATGCCCGGCAGCACCCCTTCGTCGCGAGCGATTCGCCGGGCCATGGCATAAGTCTCCTCGGTCCCGACTTCGAGATTCTCATCGGCGAGGTGCGAATCGTAAATCCCCGGCACGATGGCCGTGGGCATATGCTTCAATCCTTCCAGGCCATGAAAAGCCGAGTCGGGCTGCACAGAGATGCATTTCACATCCGGCTTGAGCTCCCGCAGACGCCGCGTGGTCCCGGTAAAAGTTCCGCTCGTTCCCAGGCCCGCCACAAAATGCGTAACGCGCCCGTTGGTTTGCTCGAAGATTTCGCGCCCGGTCGTCTCGTAATGCGCCACCCAGTTCGCGGGATTGTTGTACTGATCCGCGAAGAAGTAGAGCTCGGGGTTTTCCTGGTACAGCTCGCGCGCCTTGCGAATTGCGCCGTCAGAACCCTGCAGGGGGTCGGTATAGAGCACATCAGCGCCGTAAGCTTTGAGAATCCGCTTCCGCTCCAGGCTGGCGTTGGTCGGCACGCAGAGCTTCAAGCGGTAGCCGCGGGCCGCGCAGATCATGGCATAAGCGATGCCGGTATTGCCGGAGGTGGAGTCGAGCAGAATCTTGTCGCGGGAGAGTTTGCCCGTACGCTCCGCTTCTTGGATGATGCTCAGTGCGGCGCGGTCCTTTACGGAGCCGCCGGGATTCGCCCACTCTGCCTTGGCGTACAGCTCCACGCCGGGCAAGTCTCGCGTAAGGGTCTTCAGGCGCACCAGCGGCGTGTTGCCAACCAGCGAAAGCACATCGGCCGCGAGCGAGGTCGCCTGTCGGCTTGTGCCCTGCTTCGTCCCCTTCTCCGCGATTTTTTCAGTTAACGTAGCCATTTATGACTAGACCTAGATTCCTCTTCGGAATCACATCCCAAAACCACTTACCGCAAGCAAATAACTGAGCTTTGTTTGATTATAACTTGATTAGGTGAGTCGCCTTAGAACGTCGCGCCCTGTCCAGGCGGACATTCCAGGCTAACTACAGATACAGCAGATGATTCGATAATTGGCGAGACTACGGCCCGCAGGAAGGTGGGATACGAAATTTGGAGAGGCCGTGTTCATGCTTCTATTAACCACCGGGGCCTGCGTCAGCCCCAACTAACCAGTACAAATATAGCGCCTTTGGGTTCCGGTGTCAATCGGAATCATGGACACTTTAGCGCCGGCCTGTGACCGGCGTCGCGGGTCCCTTCCTGCGTCAGGGCGGGCTCCGACCCGCCCCACAGAGGCCCGATCAGTACTTCGGGACACTCGAATCCACCTGGTCCGACCAGGCCAGGATGCCACCCCTCAGGTTATGGATCTTCTTGAAACCGGACTGCATCAACAACTCCGCCGCTTTCGCGCTCCGCATCCCGGACTTGCAATGGACGATGATCTCGTCCGCCGAATTCAGCTCGTTCATCCGACGCGCAACTTCGCCCAGCGGAATCAGCTTTGAGCCGGGAATACTGCAGATCTGGTATTCGTGCGGCTCGCGCACGTCGATGAGCACGAACGGCTTCTTTTCGTCCATCATCTTTTTCAGTTCTGTCGCCGTCACTTCCGGCAGTTTGACAGCTGGCGCGTGTTCCTCGCCCCGGATTCCGCAGAATTGTTCGTAATCGATCAGCCTGGTCACGGTCGGATTCGGCCCGCAGATCACGCAATCCGGATTCTTGCGCAACTTGAGCTCACGGAATTTCATCTGCAGAGCGTCGAACAGTATCAGGCGGCCGATGAGCGAATTGCCCGCGCCAATAATCAACTTGATGGTTTCGAGCGCCTGCATGCACCCGACGATCCCCGGCAGCACACCCAGCACCCCGCCCTCGGCGCAACTCGGCACGAGGCCCGGCGGAGGCGGCTCGGGATAGAGGCAGCGGTAGCACGGCCCTTCCTTGGCGTAGAAGACCGAAGCCTGTCCCTCGAAGCGGAAGATGCTGCCGTAGACGTTCGGCTTGCCCAGCAGCACGCAGGCGTCGTTCACAAGATACCGCGTCGGGAAGTTGTCGGTACCGTCAGCGACGATGTCGTAGTCCTTGAAGATTTCCAGCGCGTTCTCAGAAGACAACCGCGTTTCGTAACCCACCACTTCGACGAATGGATTGATGTCGTGAATCGTCTCGCGCGCGGAAGCGAGCTTGGGGCGGCCCACATCGTTGGTATCATGAATGATCTGCCGCTGGAGGTTGGTGAAGTCCACCACGTCGAAATCGACGATGCCGATCTTGCCCACGCCCGCCGCCGCAAGATAGAGCGCCAGAGGCGACCCCAGGCCGCCCGCACCGATGCACAGCACCTTTGCCTGCTTCAGCTTCTGCTGCCCGTCCATGCCAACTTCCGGCATGATTAAGTGGCGGCTGTAACGGAGGATTTCGTCTTTGCTCAATTGTGCGGTTGGAACAGTTGATGTTGCCATGGTCCGTCTCAATTCCGAAATTTTCTGCGCCGGTAGTGCCAACGCCGCAGTGCCCTCAAATCAAGGCCTGCTCGCTCGGGAAACAGGCGACCCACAACGCTTCCTGGCTCTCCGCCTTCAGCGGAAAACCAGGCTATTTACAGATGCAGTGGAGATCCTCGCCGCCGGCGATCGATGGAACGATGCTCAGGACGTCTTTATCGTTCAGAGGGGTCTGGTCTTTCTGCAGGAAGCGGATGTCTTCATCCCCGAGGTACACGTTCACGAAATTGCGGAGCTTGCCGTCATCGGTAAACAGGTGGCGACGAAGGTCGGCATACTCCGCCGTCAGGCTCTGAAGCGCCTCGGCCACGGTCTTGGCTTCCACCACGACGGATTCTTTCTTGCCCGTGTATTGCCGGAGCGGGGTCGGGATGAGCACAGTAACTGGCATTCATTCTCCTCGATTGAGTGACATTTCCGCTGTCAGGCCCTGATACCCTCTCTATTTAGATGCGCCAACCACTCAGGGGTTACAGGACTTCGACCGGTTCGGGATCAAACTGCCCGCGATGCTCAGCAAGAACCCAGCTGGTCAGGTCGGCCGGTTCTCCCTTGGCGACCGAAAGGATGAGATAAGAATACCACGGCCAGGCATGCTCGCGGTCGTAATTTGAGGGCCGCGCCGGATGGTCGGGATGGGAATGGTAGTAGCCCACCACGTCCAACCCCCGTGCGCGCGCATCCTTTTCCACGCGCATCTGCTCGCGCGGGTCGATCAGGAAGCGGTTTCGTTCCGATTCCCTCCCCGGAGATTCGAGCGGCAGCAGCTTCTGCGCCTCTTCGGGAACCGTGCGCAGGTTGCGGAGCGACACGGCTTCGACAACTTGTTTCCGGCCGTCGTCCGCATGGCCCAGCAGAATACCGCAACATTCATTGGGATAATCGCGGGCGCCATGCCCGCGAATCGCGTCGATCTCGTTTTGCCGAATGCTTAGTCCCATGTAATCACGTCCGCTTTAGCGCGGCGCGGCGCCTGCCCCGCAAAGCGGGGAGCCGCGACTTCGCGGATCATAGACCCGCGCTACAGCGCTTGTCTTTTCCGCCTCGACTGCAATAAACTTTCATTCTAGGTTTCAGACCAATGGGTGTCAATTCAGGGAGAAGGCCTTTGGCAAGAGGAGCAGCAGAATTACGGAAAGAGTTTATTGACGCCGGATTTGAGATCGTAGAAACGCCCGGTGGAAATGATTCGTTCACTGTGAAGAAAGGGCGTTGCAAAGTACCGCTCGTGCCCGGCACGGGCGGCGCATGGCAGCCCGCGGGGCCGCCTACTCTGACCGTCCGCGGCGTCGATTGCCGCCTGGAAGACCGCGGCTACCAGAAGTTCTGGCTCAGCGGCGACCGCCGCATCCCCATCCGCGTCTCGGACCTCAAAACGCTCCACAAGTTTGACGAAGAGGTCCGCGCGATCCTCGGAATGCCCTCCCTCTACCACGAATCGCTGGGCACGCGCAGCGCGCGCTCGGCCTACGACCGCCTCACCGGCCGGCCGGATCAGTAGCGACCTTCAGGCCGCCATCCCCGAGCCACTTCTTTCTCGGATCGCCTTCAAACCATCCCAACCCTGTCATCCTGAGCGAAGTCCCGGCCCGGCCGGGACGGAGCGAAGGATCTCTGCATTTCGAAAACAAACAACTGCCGGGATCCTTCGTCGTCCCGATGCACTTCATCGGGACTCCTCAGGATGA
>Ga0209343_10008504_pt1 | contig 11934 bp, 8 predicted proteins | sample RifCSPlowO2_02_FD_184026 | JGI IMG/M metagenome (GOLD analysis project Ga0209343, IMG submission 184026) | Groundwater microbial communities from Rifle, Colorado - Rifle CSP2_plank lowO2_0.2 (SPAdes) (version 2) | ecosystem: Environmental > Aquatic > Deep subsurface > Groundwater | place: Rifle... | reverse complement strand
TCGGACCCAGTGGAAAGCAACTCTGACTCGGATCCAATGCGTCAATTCCTTTATCCCACTCACTCCTTAGAGGTCCGCTCCGAACGGCCTTATATTGCTCCGCGGCCCAGGGCAGCATCGGCAAATCCTCTTTCGTAATGGTCCAGGTAGAAAATCCATCGGGATCCTTGCTGGTGTCGAACCTGTACCAAACTCCAGTGAGATCCGGGGTAACGCTTGTTTTTGCAATGGGCTGCTGGCCGCTCTGTGCAATCAGTAGGCTCCCGACACCGAGAACTCCAAAAGCAATCGCTAAAGCAAATAAACGATTTCGCATCGTACTACCTCCCAACCATACCTTGTCAAAGCACGACACACCCGAACGAGCCGTTCGCCCAGCCTGGACAACTCGTATTCCTTTGCAGACATAACATTGATACTCTACCGCCTTCAGTATTTATAATTCACTATCAGATACGCCGGGTTCGACATGCCGTTGCCCCATTCTGGGTGGGTGTGTGGCGGCGAGTTGTAGACTCTTATCTGATATCTTCCCGGTCTTCTCAGATAGCTTTCATCAATATTGACCTGCAGCTCCGTTCCACTCACACGCTTGTACGGCATCGGAATATTCTCAAGAAACACCTGAGTTCGAGCGAAGAAATTGAATCCCTTGAGAGTCAGGGCCAGCGCCGGACTTCCTTCTGTGACTATGTAAGGAGAAATGGTTTCAATTCCAGGAGGCGCCAGCCTCTCTCTGCCTGTATTTGGCCCCGCCCCTTGTCCTCCTCCCCCCGTTACCGTTGCCTGCTTGACGGCCACAGCCCAGGGCAACTGGTCCACGACAGGATTCGTATTGGGGGAATTACCGCCGAAGGGAGTTCGGTACCAGGAATGGAAGGTCCGTTCCACCATCTTGCCATTGAAGATCACTGAATCAATCTTCTGCATGTTTCTGGAGTCCTGCAAGGGGTCTTGCGTAAGGAGGACAATATCGGCGAGCTTCCCCACCTCGATCGTTCCCAGGCGGTTCAGCGCTTGGGCGGCCTCCGCGGGCCACTTCGTGGCCGATTGGATGACCTGCATCGGTGTGAATCCTCCTTCCGCCATGATCTCTACCTCATGGTGGAAGCCTTTTCCGACCGCCGCATTGGATGGGCTGTCCGATCCGATCAACACACGCCCCCCGCCCTGGGCGACCCGCTGATGGAACTGAACGGCATTCATCAGCCCTTTGAGCATGCGTGCGCGCACCTCGGAAGCAAGAGGAGGCCGAGTGTAAATGCCTATCACTGACTGGATGCGGTCGTCGGGATAGTAGGAACGCAGAGACACGTCGGAAAACATCTTGCGATCTTCGAGCTCCCAGTGCGCCCACTTCTCACTCAAGCCCGCGGCGAATTCGACAAAATTGGGCTCCAGAGTGATCTTCCGCTGGATGAAAAGCTGGGCCAGCTCCGAAGCCTTCGCATCATCCAGATCGGCCCACGCCTCCACCGCGTCGCCACGCCACTTAGAGGGGTCTTTCGTAACAAAGACGCCAAGACCATCCCCGGAATGCGTGATGGCGTTGATCCCCGCCAGCACTGCGGCTTTGGGATCTACCATAGGACCAGCCGGCCTGGCGAAAACCGGCGTATTTCCCTTGCGCGCCTCATCAGCGATTGCTTGGTAGTACTCCAAGGGAATGTTCCCGTCCTGGATCACGATCATGTTGGGTTTTCCCGCAAGCAGGTTTCTCGTGATTTGTCTCGCATCCTCAGCTGACTTAGGCACTCGGCCGGGCATCAGCGGAGTTTCAAAACCCGTGCCAAGGAATTGCTGTACCGTGGTGGGGCGGGAAGAAATAAAGCCAACGCCGGTGAACGTTCTAGGGCCGGGGATTTTCCCGTGTTCGACAGCTTCGCGATGAACAACCTGGACTTCTCCGCCGACGGCCATGTCGATGAGGGACGTTATCCCGTTCACGAGCAGCGGTTCGCTCACGAACCAGACGAAATTGACCCGCGCGTCCCAGTACCCCGGAAGGATGAACTTCCCATCCGCCTTAATGACCTGGGCATTGGCGGGATAGTTCCCCTGCCCTTTTCGCGTTACGGACGTGATTCTGTTGTCCTGAATCACGATGAGAGCGTCTTGGACAGGCGTTCCGCCGTTGCCGTCGATCAGGGTGCCGCCCTCGATCACCAGTGCCCTTGGCTGCTGTACTTGCCCCATAGACCGGATTGGGCTAATGCAATAAGGGATGAGAAAACAGAACCCTAGCAGAAGCTGGAAGCGATACCGACGACGGCTCATTTTAGCTCCTTTCACCTAGCGTATTAGGATAAAATTCCACGGGTTCACCGTAGGTGAGCGCAATCGCCTGGTCAAATCGCGGTGACATCATCGCTCCGAATAGTTCGTACCAATACGCCACTCTACTCAACGCTTATAATTGACGATCAAATGCGCTTTATTCGACGTTCCGTTTCCCCACAGCGGATCGGTGCCAAGCGGCTCCGGATTCTTCACGACGATCTCATATCTCCCTGCCGTTCGCAGAAGGTCTGCATCAATGCTGACTTGGAGCTCCGTCGGGCCGGCTGCTCGGTACGAAACGGGTTTACCATCGAAGTAGACCACCGACTTGCGCACGAAATTGAATCCTTTGAGCGTGAGAGTGAGCGTTGGGCTTCCCTCCGTTACCATAACAGGATTGATCGTTTCGATCGCGGGCTGCCGTGCCAGAGCAGGGTTCGGCAACGCCCCGCCTGCCGGCCTTGAAGGCGAACCTGCACCAGGCTGTCCCGTTGGTCCGCCAAAGGTGACGGTCCTGAAGGCAACCACCCAAGGCAATCCGTCCACCGGAGGGCTTCCGCCATTCGCCACACTCAAAAACGGGGTCGTATACCAGGAATGGTAGGTCCGGTCCACTACCTTGCCGTCAAAAATCAGAGTGTTAATCTTCGCCAGATTGCCGACGCTTACCAACGGGTCTTCGTCCACGATGAGCACATCCGCCAGCTTGCCGGTCTCGATCGTTCCCACGAGGCTCTGCTTGCCAATCATCTCAGCGGGCCACCTTGTCGCCGCCTGGATAATCTGCATCGGCGCGAACCCGGCCTCAGAAAGGATCGCCATTTCATGATGCAGGTTGAGCCCTGGCGTCTTGGTGGCATTGGTGTTGCCTCCAACCACCACTCGCCCCCCTGCGTCAACGAGCATCTTATGGAATCGCAGCGCGTTCTGCCACCCTTCCATTCTCCGCTCGCGGACCGCTCCGCGGTCCCCCCTACTGAAGCTTTCCAAAACCTCCACACGCATGTCGGGCGGATAATACGCGAGAAGGTTCGGGTCGGAAAACAGCTTTCGGGCTTCCATCTCGAACCGGCTCCAATCTTTGGGATACCCGGGATATTGCATGACGAAGTTCGGAACCAGCGCCGTTTTGTGCTCCACAAGGGTCTGGATCAAGTCCTTGGCCTTCGCCTCATCCATGTCAGAATACAGGTCCAGCTCTAGCTGATCGCTCCGGCCGACCGTGGGCTTATCTTTGCCGACGGAATACGCGACACCTGCCGAATGCGTCAAACCCGATGCCCCTAGCCTGGCCGCGTCTCTTGGATATGCCACGGGTCCATAGGGTCGCATCAAGACGGCCTTCCCTGCTCTTTTGGCCTCGTCAAAGGCTGCCTCGAGAATTTCCATCGGGAGGCTACCGTCCTGGATGTTGATGTAATCAGCGCCGGAGGCAATCAGGTACTTCACATGGTCTCTTGCTTCCTGGACCGATTTAGGCACAAAGCCAGGGGTCCCCTTGCTTTCGAGACCTGTCGACCAGCGAGGTACCCTCACTCCGTCAATGCGCCCGGGACCCGTAAACGTCCTGGGCCCGCGAATCTTTCCAAGAAAAACGCCGTCGCGATGGGCCACGGAAACTTCGCCCCCGTTGCTGATGTCGATGGTTGAGGTGATCCCGTGGTTCAGCATCGCTTCCCCAAAGCTCCACGTGTAAGACACCTGGGCGTCAATCAGTCCGGGAAGGATGAACTTCCCATCCGCTTTGATGACCTGGGCGTTTGCGGGGTAGGACCCTTGTCCTTTGCGCGCAACGCTAGTGATCTTGTTCCCTTGGATGATGATCACTGCGTCAGGGACAGGCGCGCCTCCATTGCCGTCAATTAGCGTGCCCCCTTCAATCACCAGAGCCGCTGGCTGCTGCGCTTGCGCAGATCCAGTGGAAGCGACTGTCCCGAGAAAAAGAGCCAAGCAAAGGCAAAGCGAATTGCAGTTAGATTTCCGCACAGAATTCCTCCTCAAACGATAAATCAGATCGGGTCTCAGGTGGTGTAGGCTCGCCACTTTGGCGTAGGCCTCGTTCTGGATGAGGCAGCGCCAGAAAAACTCTCCGCCCAGGTCTTCCCGTCAAATCCAGCTAGATTATGGGACATCTCCGAATGTATTTCAAGTTTTTCTTTCCCCCCGAGATGACTCGGCGAGGGGGCTTGATTCGAGAGGGAATTTTGGATATAAGAGTATCGGCCAAGGGAAGGCGGAATCGGGAAACTCCGCTGAGGAGAGAACCTGGGGGCGCACCACCATGGTTCGAAACGGCAGAGTTTTTCCAAAAGGCGGAAATTGAGTTGAAATCATCGGGACCAAGCAAATCGCCAAGGATTTCGGAGGCTAATCATGACAATCAAGACTGACTATTCCAGTTCGGCATTCAAGCCCAACAGACACCTCATTGGGTGTTTGCTGCTGATCATCGGATGGGCCTCCGGATTCCGGACCGCGAACGCGTGGACGCAGCAAACGCCGCCAACGCCACCCAGCCAGGTTCAAGTTCGGACGATTCCTGTCGCGAATGGGGTCTATCTAGTAGTTGGAAGGGGCGTAAACATCGGCGTGTTCTCGGGAGAAGACGGAGTCGTGATGGTAAACGCTTCGTCTGTTCAAATGAATCCGAGAATCGTTGAGGCGGTGGCAAAGATCAGCAGCAAACCGATTCGTTATGTCATCAATACGGATTCGCATGAGCCAAACACCGGGGGCAATGCGCTCCTGGGGAAACTCGGGCTGACCATCGTGGCCCATGAGAATGTCAGAAAGCAACTGAGTGTCGAGAGGTTCAACACGGCGGGAACCGAAAAAATCCCTCCCCCTCCCCGGGAGGCCCTGCCAGCGGTGACGTACACCGACAGCATTACCTTGCATTTCAGTGGCGAGGAAATTTACATTTTTCACCAGGATTCGGCTCATTCCGACAGTGATTCAGTGGTCTACTTCCGCCGGGCAAACGTTCTACAGACAGGGGACCTGTACTATCCAAACAATTACCCCTTTATTGACCTCCAAAGCAACGGCACGATCAACGGAATGATCGCGGCTGTGGACCGGGCTCTGAAAATCGTTGATCCGGGCGCGAAAGTGATCCCGGGCCGCGGTCCCGTCTCTACTGTAAGAGAGTTGACGGAGTACCGAGACATGTTCGTTACGGTGCGGGACCGGGTCCTGAGCGGGATTCGAGCCGGCAAGACGCTGGAGCAGATCGTCGCTACGAAGCCGACAGCGGAATTTGACGAGGCCAGGAAGGGCAGTGGCGAGCTCAACGTCGAAAGAACCGGCGCAACTTTCGTGAAGTGGTTTTATGATGACTTATCGAAAACAGTCCGGTAGGATCATCTCAGGACCTCCAGCATTCCTGCTCGATTAGTCCAGAGCTTCGATCTTGATGAGAGCAGCTCCGTGGTTGTTGCCGATCCACAAACTGACAGGGTTCGTCGAATTATCAACGTCCACCATTCGAATGTTTGTACTGCGAGGAAGCAGGTACTCGACGATCTCCCCCGTCTTGGTGTTTAACCGCGTAACGCGATCTGCTGTCATCCCCCCCGTCCAGGCGTGCCCGTTCTTGTCCAAAACCGCGTCATAAGGGCCGCTGAACGGGGTAGGCAGTTCCCACTCCTGGAACTTTTTGGTCCGGGCATCGAACATCCCAATTCTGTTGCCTTGGTATTCGCCAAACCACAAGCGGTCTTGTTTGTCCATGTGCCCGCGCCGGGGGGCAGAGTAGCTGGTCGGCGTTTGGTGGAGAGCCGTTTTCCCGGTTCCGGCATCAATTTTCCCGATGTACTCGCTGTAGAAGTCCGTCAGATAAACGTTGTTCTGCGTGTCGGAGTAGATGTCGTAAGCAAAGTGCGGCAGAGTCGCGGCCGGCGAGTCCTTCGGAATATCCGGGAACAGGCTGATGGCATCGCGCTCCCACTCTCCCGTCCGCACATTCAACTTTTCGATCTTCCTAGTGGCTGGCTCTACGATCCACACTTTGCCATCAATGTTGAGGAAACCGAGCAGCATACCAAAGGCCTGGAGGTCCGTTTCTTGTGGCATGTTCCAGGATCGGAATTTCTCTGTTTTTCGGTCGAAGGTTACAACGGCCCCCTGGGCCCCCATGCTCAGCCAAGGGTTCCCCGCCTGATCGAGCTTCAGGAAATGGATTCCGGTTGGAAACCCCGGCTTCGTCACTGGCACAGGATACTCCACCACCGTTGCGGTGTTGGGATCCAATCGCCCCAAATATTGTTGCGCGTGGTCGGAGTACCAAACCATCCCCTCAGAATCCACGACGGCGTCATGCGGCATTGCGTGTGGTCGCGGCAAGTCGTACTCGGTGATGATGACCCTTGTTGCGCTGCCCTTGGGCCGAGGGAAGGTTTTCAGCGGGTATTCCCATTGAGAAACAGAACTGAGATTAACGGTACTCACCCATTCGGCGTCCGCAGCCGAAATTCTTTCGCGCGGAACGGCGGGCATGGGCATCAGCAACTGTGGGCGTTCCGCCGTGGTGCCCTCATAGTACCTTCCCATTCGCCGCACGACGTTCATCATGTCGGTCGCGTTGTAACGAGACCGAAAGATCCGCTCCAGGGTGTGGCAATGTAAGCAATTCAACAGAGCCTTCTTGTGTTCCTCTTTTCCCGGCGCGCTCCAAAGCCATTCTGCATTCGTGAGGTGAGAGGCGAGATTCTGCGTCTTGCTGAGTCTAAGATCGAGCTGGGCCGTTGTCTGCGCCGTAACTTCGACGGAACTCGGAGCGTTGAGCTCGTATCCCGCCGCTCGGATTCGCAGAGAGTACCGGCCCGGCGCCGATTTCGTCCGCGGAAAGGTGTACCGCCCTTGGGCATCGCTCACTACCGTGAGGGTAACCGTGGAGCCGTCCCTTTTGGCGCTGACCAGCACGCCCTCCATCGCGCCCTCTTCCTGCGAACTCACGCGCCCGGCCAAAGCGACAGCCGCTTGGGCTTTAACGAGGTTCGGTACGCAAAGCGTGGCCGCCGGGATCAACAGAATCGCCACCAAACTTTTCATTTTTACCATGACCGAACCTCCGAATGTCTCCAGCCCGTCTAAGCACATCGCCGTACCATTCTAACAGAGTCATTCATAGGTCAGACCTCACTCGTCGCAACGCATCGTTACCGTTACGGTTGCTCCCCTTGGCCTTCCCCTTCCGGCCAGCACCACCCGGCGCAAACTGCCGCGGAGTCAGCTTCGGAGCGGATTTCGCAACGCGCCCCTCGGTTTGTCTTGTTACGTTATTCTTGCGACCGGGGACTACGGCCCAAACCGGACCAGCTTTGCGGCGGTTTCACCGAGGATTGCCCTGCGGTCAGCGTCGCTTAGCCCGGGCGTTTCGAGCACAAGATCAATGGCTTCACGACCCCAGCCCCCGGGGGCGTCCGTTCCGAGCACGATCTGGTTCACGCCAACTTCTGCGATTAGGTGCCGCAGGCCCTCACTGGTAAAGATCAGGGTATCGTAGTAGAGCTGCTTGAGATACTCGCTGGGAAGCTTCTTTAACTCTTTACATTCCTCGTCGCCGTTCTTCTTGCACTCGTCAGTCCGGCCGCTGTATGACGGCAGGAAGCCCCCGGCATGGGCCGCGAGAATCTTGAGCCGGGGAAACCGGTCGAGCGTCCCTTCCAAAATCAGATGCGACAACGCCACAGTGGTTTCGAGAGGGTTCCCGATCACATTCAATAAATTGCCCTTCCCCTTGAACCGCGCGTCGCCGGCCGGGAACCTCTGGGGGTGTATGAACACGAGCGCCTGCAACTCTTCCGCCTTCGCCCAGAAAGGGTGAAACTTTGGATTCGCGAGCTCTTCCCCGTTCACACTGCCACCGATGAGCGCCCCCCGAAACCCTAGGTTCTTGACGCCTTCCTCCAGTTGCTCGGCAGCCAACTCGGGATGTTGCAACGCGACCGCGCCGAGTCCAACAAGCCGGTCGGGGTGGGTGGCACAGACCTTCGCGAGTGCCTCGTTTCCAACCTTGCAAACTTGGCGCGCCAGATCTCGATCCGCCCAGTACCAGTTCGGGGGATTAAAACTAAGAACCGACACGTCGATCCCACGCTCGTCCATCTGCGCCAAACGATTTTCTATCCTGTGCAGATTCATATAGCGGGCCTGATTCTCCCCGCCCAGCGGGTCGGTCCGACCTGTCGCATTCAGGGGACCGGTAAGCTCCTTCTGGTGCTGCTTCAACAGGTCCCACATCTCAGGCACGTAACAATGGCTGTGAGCGTCCACCGTCCTGACGCGACGCCCCCCCAAGGTTACTTCCCAGCGCTTGCGCGCGCCGCTGGCCTGCACGGCTCCGAACGCCGCATCCACAAAGCCGCAACTCGTCAAGAAGACTCCAGCCGTTGCACCGGCAACCTCTTTGATGAACTTCCTACGATTGGACATGGATTTCTCCTTATCTCTATGCTTCCCAGCCGCCTCCTGAGGAGGGAACTTGTCTGTGCGGAGGGGATTTCCCACAGACGCAATCTCTTCTGGGGTCAACGATATTGTGATTTGCTACGCCGCGCCCGAGGCATACTCCCTGTCGAGTGCTCGAAGCACCTTCCCGGCCAACCCCTGGATGAGCTTCCCGGCGCTGCTCCACGTCAAACGCCTCTCCGCAGTGCAGGTCAGGGAGTTTGCCCTGAAATCAGAAAGTGAATTTCATCCCTAGCTGCATCTGCCTCGACTGCGAGGCTGTCGTGGAAATTGTGGCCGCGTTGCCGGCATACTGCCGACTCGAGCTGAATATCTGTATGTTCGTCAATCCAAAACTGGGGTGATTGAACAGGTTGAAAAATTCAGCGCGAAACTCCAGATTCCTGGACTCGCCAAGCGCCGTGTTTTTCAAGATCGTGAAGCTCACCTGGTTCCAATTCGGTCCATCAATCGTGTTCCGCCCCGCGTTCCCCCAGGAGCCTGCCGGAGGTAACCCAAACGCGCAGGGATCAAACCGGCGGTTCGGAGTTCTCAGCTTCTCACCTCCCGGGATGACTCCCCCGCACCCAACCGTTGCTCCGCTGGTGGGGTTATTGCTGGCTCCCGGCAACACATTGGGCCGGTCTGCGGCTGAGGCCTGGCCGCTCCGGGAATTGTTGAACGCCGTCTGGACATTCAGGGGCATTCCCGAACCATACTGCCAAATCCCGTTGATTGCCCATCCTCCGAACAGGGCTTTTACCACCCCGCCGGTCAGGTAACGGTCCCACGGCATCCGGTACTGGCTGTTGAGCACAAACGCGTGCCGCTGATCGTAGGAAGAACGGCCGTAGTCCAAGCCCGGGTCGTCTTTGTCCAGGGAGACGAAAGAGCCGCCGTTGTCAACGGTCCTGTTGGCGACGCCATCAGCTTCCGAGAGACCCTTGCCCCACGTGTAGGAGGCGCCAAACATCAGACCCGAACGGAGAGCCTGCTGGACGGTTGCTTGCAAGGCGTTGTAGTTGCTTACGGTATCGGCGCGGCGCTGCACGATATTAATGTAGTTCGTATTGGGACGCGGAAATGAGGTTTCCCAGAACTTCGTGCCGTCGGCCAGTATCCGGGGGATTCGGATGTTCTGTTGGGTGGTACGAGTCATGTTGTACCCATACGACCCGACGTATCCCAACCGAGCGCTCAAGGTGGACGTCAGTTGCCTCTGTACATCCAGGCTGTAGTGGATGACGGTGGGCGTATCAATGGGCCACTGCGAAGTGGTCTCGCTCCGCGCTGACGGGGAGGGATTTGCGGGAAGTCTCGGATACGTTGGCGGGTTTGCTACGACATAACTTAACGCCGCATAAGGATCCGAATTCGTGCTCTCTCTTGGAGCAATCTGGTTGTGATACACGCCCGCTCCCAGCCGGACCGAGGTCCTGCCGTTTCCGGTCGGGTCCCACGCCAACCCCACCCGGGGGGCAATATTCCGCTTTGACAAGTTCATCGCTGGACCGAGCGTGGGCGCGGGATCGGTGATGTTGCGGAGGTTTCCGCTATTGCCATTCACCTCCGTCGGGTCGGTGAGGAATTCATGGCGGAAGCCCAGATTAATCGTCAGGTTCTGTCGGACGCGCCAGTCGTCATGGACGAACCAGCCGAACAAAGTTTGCCGCATTCCGCGCGCACGAGATTTGCTGGGATCGAGCACGGTGCCTTCTAACTGGTACGGGCGAGCCTGCAACAACTCCTCCAGGTTATTGAAGAAAAACTCTCCCCGGGTGCCGCTGAGGCTGTTGGTATTCTCTTGTGTGCGCTCGAGGTTGACTCCAAACTTCAGAGAGTGCGCTCCCCGGATCAGGGTAAACGTGTCCGTGGCTTGAAAGAGATTCAATGCGGTATCGTTCGCGCGAAGGCCAGAGTTTCCCAGTGGTGTCAGTTGCCCCAGTTGTAGTATGTTCTCATTGAACCGAATCTGTCCAAATCCTTGCCCGGGGTTGAAATCCAGGGATGGATTGTAATCAATGAGCGGAATGCTGTCGGATCCCCTTTGTGTCCGATTGAATCCGAAGCGGAATTCGTTCAACGCTGTTCCGGAAAAGATGTGCGTCTCGCTCAGCGTCGCAAAGTGGTTGGTTGCCATATCAGTCATCATGAAATTCGGCATGGGACGGGCCCGGAATCTTTCCGACGGGTTCGAGATATATCACAAATAGAAGTTATCATTATCGCCCAGACGAAAGTCCATCCTCCCCATACCAAAATTTTCGGTCAGAGGAAGGGACTGATCCACAATGTATTGCCCCGTGCCGTCGCCAAACAGGCGGTCATTGGGCAACGGCCACAAAGTCAGGTCGTTGAGGTAGGGAGCGATCAGAGGACTCACGTTCACCTGACGTAATTGACCGGGCCTCGCCGGATCGGGAAGCAATCCCCTCCGGGCATTGGCGTCCGGGACACTCGTGACGTAGCTCTGTGCCAGCCGCTGCCGCAGCCCTTCGTAGTTTGCGAAAAAGTGGATGCGGTCCCGGACTACCGGCCCTCCCGCCGCTGCCCCGAACTGGTTCCGCCGGAAGGGGGGCTTGCCTTGTCCACCCCGATTGTAAAAGTCGCGGGCGTCAAAGATGTTGTTCCGCACAAACTCATACAGGCTGCCGTGAAACTGATTGGTCCCAGAGCGCGTTACCAGGCTCACCACGCCCCCTGAGTTCCGCCCGTATTCCACGCTGAAGTTGTGGGTGAGGACCCGAAATTCGCGGACGGCTTCCACGCCTAGAGTCGCTCCGGAAGACGTCGCGGCGCCACCAGTTCGATCCGTCGCGTTTATGCCATCGATCAAGTAAAGATTCGACTCCTGCCGGCCGCCATTGATTGATAGGCGCGGCCCCATGCCGTCCGATGGAGAGTTGCCCGTGGTGCGGTTATAAAACACACCGGGATTCAGCAGAGTCAAGTCAGTCAAGCTTCTCCCATTCAATGGCAGGTCGCGGATTTGTTCCTGGTCCACTAACCCCGAAATCGTTGCGTTCGTTGTTTCGATCGCCGCAGCCTCGCCAAACACTTCCACGGTCTGCGTCACGGCCCCGACCGACAGTTCCAGGTCCACGACCGCTTCCCGCCCCACCGTCAGCACAATTCCGCTTCGAACCTGAGTCTGAAAGCCTTGCAGGGTGGCCGTCACCTGGTAGTCGCCCAGAGGCAGCGAGG
>Ga0209343_10008501_pt1 | contig 11935 bp, 10 predicted proteins | sample RifCSPlowO2_02_FD_184026 | JGI IMG/M metagenome (GOLD analysis project Ga0209343, IMG submission 184026) | Groundwater microbial communities from Rifle, Colorado - Rifle CSP2_plank lowO2_0.2 (SPAdes) (version 2) | ecosystem: Environmental > Aquatic > Deep subsurface > Groundwater | place... | reverse complement strand
GTCGCCTCCTCTCGCCGGGCTCGACCGGCCGACCGCCGGGGCGCGACTGCGCTGGGTGGTCCTGGCCGCGCTGCCGGCCAGCCTCACGATCAGCGTGACGACGTACATCTCCACCGACATTGCCGCCATTCCCCTCGTGTGGGTCCTGCCGCTGTCGCTGTACCTCCTGACGCTCGTCGCGGCGTTCGCGCGCCCGGGCAGCGGACGGATCCTGCGATTCGTCGCACCCATCGTGATCCTTCCGCCGGTGGCCGGCATGCTCACCGATTCAACGCGGCCCGCGTGGGTTCATGTCCCGGCGCATCTCCTCGCATTCTTCGTGGTGTCCCTCGCGTGCCATCAGGCGCTGGCACGAAGCCGGCCGAGCCACGATCGGTTGTCCGACTATTACCTCTGGCTGGCGCTCGGCGGAGCGGTCGGCGGGATGTGCACGGCGCTGATCGCGCCGCTGATCTTCCGGACTCCGGTCGAATATCCGATCGGACTTCTACTGGCGTGTTATGCCGGCACGGTCCGGCTGGAGTCCCGCTCGCGTCCCGGGTTGGTCGACGCGGCCGCGCCGGCACTCACGGCGGCCTTCGTCGCCGCGCTCGCCGCGCTCGCCGGACGGCTCGGCTGGGCACCCAGCGCGCTCGCGACGCATGCCCTCACCTTTGGTCCAGCGCTGCTGGCCGCGGCCTTGTTCTGGCCGTGGCCCCGCGCCTACGTGCTGGCGCTCGGGGCGATGTTCATTGTCGGCGGCGTGGCCACCGGCGTTGCACGGCAGACGCAGCTCGGCGTCCGGAGCTTCTACGGCGTGCATCGCATTCAACTCGATGATAGCGAGCGATTTCGCGTGCTGCTGAACGGGAGCACGATTCACGGCATTCAACCGATTGACCCCGCGCGGCGGCGGGAGTGCCTCGCGTATTACTCGCGCATCGGCCCCGCGGGGCAGGTGTTCGCGACCATGACGGGGCGCCCGGACGGGGCCAGGACCGCGGAGATCGCGGTACTCGGCCTGGGTGCCGGATCGCTCGCCTGCTACGCCCGGGCCGGAGAGCGCTGGACGTTTTTCGAGATCGACCCGGCCGTGGTCACGCTGGCGAGCAGCGGGAAGCATTTCACTTACCTCGCAGACGCCGCGGCCTCGATCTCCGTCGTGATCGGGGACGCGAGGCCGGCGATCGCGCGGTCGGCTCCAACGCTGTACGACCTCATCATCGTCGACGTCTTCAGCTCCGACGCGATTCCCGTCCACCTGCTCACCCGGGAGGCGCTGAAGGTATACGTGGAGCGCCTGGCGCCGGAAGGCCGAATCCTCGTTCACATCTCGAACCTTTACCTGGACCTGCGCCCGGTGGTAGGGGCTGTCGCTCAGGACGCCGGGCTCGTCGCTGTGGCGAACAGCCACCAGGTCGACCCCTCGACCGCAGCCGAGGGCGTCTTTCCCTCCGAATGGGTGCTCATGGCGAGAGATAAAGCCGATCTTGGGCCGCTCGCGCTCGATTTCCAGTGGCAGGCCGTACCCGGATCGCCGTCCCGAATCTGGACCGACCAGCACGCCTCACTGGCGTCCGTCCTGAAGCTGAGACGATGAAAGAGCGGAAGGCCTTAAGTGGTATTGTTGACCTCTTCGGTACCACCCCATAGTCCGACTGGCGCGTGGGGGTTCCCGCCGTATTTCCCGGGTTCCTCCGCCAGATAACAGGGTGCTTAGACGTTGGTTCACGCTGGCGGCGTCTCCGATGTCGGTCGTGTTCGAAAGACGAACGAGGATTCGTTCGTCTCCGATTCCGAACTGCGGCTGTTTGCGGTTGCCGACGGAATGGGCGGCCACGGCGCCGGCGAGGTCGCGTCGCGGCTTGCGATTGAAGCCGTCAGCGGCTTCATCCGGCGGTCGGCCGAGGACACCGACTTCTCCTGGCCCTGGGGCATCGACCGGAACCTGTCGTTCGACGGCAATCGGCTTCGCACCGCGATCTATCTCGCCAACCGCCGCATCTTTCGCGCCTCGGAGAGCAACGACGAGTACAGCGGCATGGGCACCACGGTCGTCGGGCTCCTGGTCAACGGGACGCGCATGTCGATCGGCCACGTGGGCGACAGCCGCATGTACCTGCTCTCCGACGGGAAGCTGGAGCAGGTGACGCACGACGATTCGTGGGCGGCCACCATCCTGGCGCACGATCCCAGGCTCGGTCCGGCCGACATCGCGCACCATCCGATGCGCAACGCGCTGACCAGCGTGCTCGGTGCGCGCGAGCACGTCGACATCCATCTCACGGAGCGCGATCTGAAGGACGGTGACGTCCTCCTGCTGTGCAGCGACGGGCTCCATGGTGTGATGGACAGCGACGCGGTCCGGGAGGTGCTGGTCAGCACCCCGGACGTGGACGCCGCGGCGCACCGGCTCGTCGAAGCGGCGATGGAACGCGGCAGCCGGGACAACGTCACGGCGCTGGTCGTCCGGTACGAGGCGGACTCGTAATGGCGACCAAACGCGTGGACGTCGAAGTGTTCATGACGCCGCGGCGAGCCTGGCGTCCGCCTCTCAGGTCTCATCACTCTTGAGACTTGAGCCTGGAGACTTCAGACTGGAGGCGAGCGGCGCCAACATCCGCGTCGCGCCGCTCGGACTCCTACGCTTTCTACCTACCCCTGACTCGCGACCACACTAGTTCGATTGTTTTCCGACAATCTGCATGAACTGGTCATTCGGCCCTGGCTGCCCGTGGAGGGGTACGTGCTGTGCGACGTCCAGCTTCAAGCGCTGGATGTTCTGATTCAAGGACCTCATGTTGGCGTTTGGAGCCGGAGCCTGTGCGCCCTGAGCGGGTGGCGTATACAAGTCCGCATTCACCAGGATCTTTTCCTTCGGGAAGTACGCAATCAGCATGTTCGGGTGGTGATTGAGGCCCTGCACGGGGTAAAGGTCCACGTTCCGCACGCCGTCGCTCAGCACGAACTTCTGGTTCACTGTCTCGAAGGGGAGGGGCCGCCTGCCCGCGCTGAAGTAGGGATAGAACGTCGAGAACCTGTCGGGTTGCAACGTCCGGGGCGCCGGGTTGAACAGCACCTGCTCGTAGTATTCGCGATTCCTCTGATGGGTGACGATGGTGGCGCCCTGGGCGAGATAGGTACGGAGTCCGCCCGAGTGATCGAAGTGGTGGTGGGTATTCACGACGTAGCGAATCGGCTTGTTGGGAATGAGCCTGCTCACTTCCCCGAGCACGGCGAGGGAGCGTTCCTCGTTCAGCGGCGCCTCGATCACCGTGACAAAATCCCGGAACTCGACGGCCAGGCTGTTATGAGTGCCCCCACCGACGAACCAGATTCCGTCCGCCAGCTTCTGCGACTCCGCACGAACCGGCGGCGCGGTTGCCGTTCGCACCCCGTCCGGTACGGGGACCGCGGGGACGGTGACGTTCGGCTGCACGCTGCTCAGCGTGACCTCCATGGAGTTGTGGGCGACGCTCAGCCGCGGGTCACCGTGGTGGATGTGGAGCGTCGTCGGAAACTTCACGCCGCCGAAATCCTTGTAGTTCGTGTAGCGCAGCTCGTACAGCATGTCCCCGTAGACGGGGTTGGGAATCCAGGTGTGGACCATCTCGAGCAGATTCTGGTCGTTGAACGTCCCAACGACTTTGTACTTCCCCATCGCAGTGAATGAGACCAGCGTGGCCTTCCCGTTCTGCGTGATGGCGCCCGGCGAGGCCGGTAACGTCAACGAGACAGCCGTCGGGTTGCCGGCCTGTGCGGCCCTGAGGAATCCGTGCGGCGTCAGCAGGATATCGAGCTGACGGAGCTCCGCGACCGGGATCCCGGCGAGAAAGAGGCCTGGCTGGGGCACGGGCTTCCCGTCCTGCATGTTCCAGGCGTAGGTGCCGCTGACGATGAAGACCTGCTGCTGCTCACCCTGAATCGGCGTGCCGCCGCCCCCGCGCGGGGGATTATTTCCCTGTCTGCGAGTGAACTCTTCCCGCGAGGATCTGGCGTCGTAGTCGATGGTGCGTGTGTAGCGCGTCACCTCGAACCGCGGCCAATCCTCCTCGGGGCCGAAGCTCTGACCCACTGCAGCGTTCCAACCCGTTCCGGTGATCTGGACCGATTTCAGCGCACCCATAGCCTTGGACGCCGCCGTCAAGACCGCCTTGGCATCCTGCGCGGACGCCGTTCCGACCGTGAACGCCAGCACTGCGACGAGAACACACAGCTTTCGTGTCATAAGACCTCCTGCGACTTCCCTTCTGCCGGTACGCGGCGCGTCAATTCTTTAAACCAGTTCATACGACCTTGACTTGTTGCGAGGCCGTCGTCGCGTGTTTGAATTCTGCGAAAGCATGCCGGGGCGTCGGTCCGCGGTTATGTGCGCACGTTCGGCGAAGCCAGATCGCTTGAAGCGTCGGGGGCTCTGCTGCAGGCCTCTAAAGATCGGCAGTATGCTACACCTGCAGACGCCAGCGGCGAGAACATTCTTCTCCGGCAGGTCCTGCGCGTCACAGAGGCATGACAGCGCCTGGCTCCGGGTTGTGCTTTTCCTTCGCCCGGTGCGGTCGGTCGCCTTCGCTGCGACCCAGACGAAGCCGCCAGCGTCCAGATCCGCTGGACCATCACGGTAAGGTGGCGAATTCGCCCTATCGGCCGCGTTGACGCAGGGCCAGATGCTGGCGGGCGACGCCGTGCATGTACCCTCCGGCCGCCGCGTACCGGTCTGCGGCAGCCGCCCTGATGTGCTCGAGCGCCTCGGCCGTGCGTCCGAGCGCTTCGAAGTACAAACCCACATACAGGTGCGCGTAGAACTGCGATCCGGCGCCCGCGCCGGAGGTCGCCAGCACTTTCTCCGGACCGACCGCGCCGCTGAACATCTGGTAGACCTCGCGCATCGGCGCGCGGGAGTCCGGTCCCACCGGGAGCAAGGCGGCCCGGGCCTTCTCGACCGATTCCGCCCGGGCCACGCAGAGAAAATGCCAGGCGGCGTTTTCGACGTCGTTCGGGTTCACGGTCCGGTGGGATTCGAACTGCGCGCGGCAGTCGCCGTAGCGGCCCGCATAGTACAGGGCGATGCCGCGCTGCCAGAGCTCGGGGGCGTACTCGGGCGCGAGCCTCGCGACCGTGTCGAACTCGGCCACGGACTCCGCCACCCGGCCGGCTTGGAAGTGGACGATCGCGCGATCGAGCGCACGGTCCGCCGCCGACTGCGCGTGGAGGGCGGCGACCGACGCCGCGATCGCGGTAAGGGCAAGTGCGCGCCACATCATCGACGCAGATCGAGACATACAAGCGTATTGTCGTTCCGCACGTAGACGAATCCGTCGGCGATCGCGGGGTAGGCCCTCACGGTGGACGGCAGGACCTGCGCGCGCGCCAGTGGCCGGAACGCGGCGGGCGAGGCTTCGGCGATCACCATCTCGCCGCCTTCCCGCAGAATCAGCAGCCGGTTGCCGGCGAGCGTCACGCTCCCGGCGCGGAAGCGATCCTCGCTCCAGCGAACCGTGCCGGTCCCCAGTTCCACGGCACGAAAGCTCGGGCCGAACTCCTGACGCCCGTGAAATCCGTACAGATGCCCGTCGTGGTAGACGCTCGTGGCGTAGTGATTCGACAGCGCTTCGTCGGACGCCCACAGATCGACCAGCTTCGAGCCGTCGACGCGCAGAAGGGCGGCGCCAGGTCCGTACTCGGCCGACACGAAAATCCTGTCTCCGATCACGAGCGGCGTCGCCGCGTTGACCGAGGCCGCCTGGCGCGCCCGCCACGCGCGCTGAAACTGCACGGCCCCGGTCGCCGGATCGAGCCCGACCAGCCCGTTGCGGGTCAGAAAGATCGCCGAGCGACGGCCGGCCAGCGTCGCCCCGATCGCCGACGAATAGCTGGCCGCATCGTCGGTGGCGGTCCAGAGCACTTTGCCACTCTTCGCATCGAAGGCGACGATGCCGGCTTTCGGACCGCCGATGTTGGCCAGCAGCGCGCCGCCCTCGACCAGCGGCGATCCGGCGGCGCCGAAATACCCTTTGGGCACGCCAAACCGCGCGGCCGTGTCCTCGCTCCACACCCGCCGCCCATCCGCGAGGCCGATGGCGTGCAGCTGTCCTTGCGCGCCGAACGTGTAGACGATGCCATTCGCCACGACCGGAACCGCGCGCGGTCCTTCATCGAAGCCGAAATCGTCGCGGTACGATGTCGGGTAGGCATATCGCCACTGGCTTGCGCCAGAGCGCGCGTCGAACGCCTCGACCACCTCGCTGCCGGCCACTCGATGGAACAGAATCAGCCGGCCCTGCACGACGACGGGCCCGCTCAACCCCGCGCCAATGGATTTGCGCCAGACCACGCGCGGCCCCCCGGGGCCCCACGTCTCCGCGAGCGCCGGGCCGCGGTAGATCCCGTTCCGCTCGGGCCCGAGAAATTGCGGCCAGTCGTCCGCCGCCGCGCGCGCCGCGACAGCAAGCGCAATCACGATCAGCGTCGTCAGACGGCGGTGACTCGACATCGTTATTTTCACTGGCGCTGGGGCCCCACCCCCAGCGCGACCTGACGCCGATGCTCGCCCTCGGCGTCCCATGGCCTCCGGCTCGCATGGCCGCAGGCGCTTTTCTCACTGGCACCCCGGCCCCACCCCCAGCGCGACCTGACGCCGACGCTCGTCCTCGGCTATCCATGGCCTCAGACTCGCATGGCCGCAGGCGCTCTTCTCACTGGTGCCCCGGCCCCACCCCCAGCGCGACCTGACGCCGATGCCTCACTGCGGCTTTACCTGGGCCGCAGCACATCAACGCGGGCGGTTCGGACGACACCGGCAGACAACACCCGGTCTTCTTCTGGAGCCGACGGGCGTCGCGCCTGAGGGTCTCGAGGTGACCGAGCGTGTGTGCGACCGCCTGCCGAATCGCGTGCTCGACGGGGTCTTTCGCGCCGGCGAGCCGGTAGTATACCCAGAGGCCCTGGCGGCGGGTGTCGACCAGGCCGGCCCGGCGCAGCGACGCGAGGTGGCGCGACACTTTCGGCTGCGACAGCTGGAGGCTCTCGTGAATGTGACACACGCAGACCTCGCCGGTCGACAGCAGACCCAGAATCCTCAGCCTGGTGGCGTCGCCGAGCGCACGAAACAGCCGCTCCACCGCAGCGACGCGCTTGTCCATATATTCGCGTTGACAAATATAACACGGCGCGCCTAATCTTACTTATATACGCTAACGCGAATAAAGGAGGCGGCGGCCATGTCCGACCCGGCAACCCACGACGCGGTTCGCGAGAAATACGGCGCGATCGCCAGGTCCGTCGGCGGAGCGACCTGCGGCGGTCCGGCCGCCTGCGGCTGCGACGACCCCGTCACGTCCGGCCTCTATTCTGACCAGGAAACCCGGGACCTTCCCCCCGACGCGGTGGCCGCCTCCCTTGGCTGCGGCAACCCCACCGCGCTCGCGGCCCTCGAGGCGGGCCAGACGGTCCTCGACCTCGGATCGGGAGGAGGCATCGACGTCCTGCTGTCGGCCAGACGGGTGGGACCGACCGGCAAGGTGTATGGCCTCGACATGACGGACGACATGCTCGCGCTGGCGCGCGAGAACCAGCGAAAAGCCGGGGCGACGAACGTGGAATTCCTCAAGGGCACGATCGAGGCCATTCCGCTCCCCGACGACTCGATCGACGTCATCATCTCGAACTGCGTCATCAACCTGTCGCCCGACAAAGACGCCGTCCTGCGCGAAGCGTTTCGCGTGTTGAAGCCTGGCGGACGCTTTGCCGTGTCGGACGTCGTCGTGCGCGGCGGGATGCCGCCCGAGGTGCGGCGACACATGGAGTTGTGGGTCGGATGTATCGCGGGTGCTCTGGAAGAAACCGAGTACGTGTCGAAGCTCCGGGCCGCAGGGTTCGAGGAGATCGAGCTCGAGCCCTGGCGGCGGTACCGGGCGGAAGAGGCCCGAACCTTCCTGACCGCGGCCGGGCTCGACGCGGAGCGGCTGGCCTCCGAGGTCGACGGCCGCGTCGCCAGCGCATTCGTCCGGGCGCGCAAACCGATCGCGAGGAACGTCTGAGGCGAACCGGGGCCATCGCTGACGCCGAAACGCCTGAAGGACCCCGCGGAATTAGCGGCGCGGCTCCTCCTGCAGCCGTGCCCCGGGGGCGACCGGGCTCCCGTCCGGCCTGGTAATCGTCGCGCAGCAGATGCCGTGTGTGCCTTCGGCCCTCGACGGCTGGCCCGCGACTTTGATGTCCATGCCGGGCTTGAGCGTGTCCGGCGTCCATCCCGTCCTGGCCAGATTCAAGGGCGAGCCCAATTCGATCTGCCACTCGATGGTCTGCCCGCTTCCATCGGTCGAGTTGAAGTACAGAAACGCGTGCGGGTTCTTGAACAGGAATTTCGTGACGGTGCCCTGTGCCTCCACCTTCCGGCTCGCGTCGTAGAACGCGGTCGTCGCGTGATGGGCGACGAGGGGCGCCGCCCGCTCCAGCACCGCTATCGCTGCGACCGCGCCCGCCGCCACCATCCACCGCTGAACGTTCATCACTCACCCCTCCTTATTCACGGGTGACGTCTATTTGTACTTGGGGACGAGGAACTTGATCGAGGCCCTCGCCGATTCCTGATCGCAGTCGAAAGCCGCCAACTTGTATCCGCTGGGCGCAGGCACCCACCTGGTCGTGTAGGAAGCCGGCTTCCTCAGGAACATCGGATCCTCCACCGTGATCGTGGCCCGCAGCTCGCTGCCTTCACGCCAATACCGCTCGATCACGCGCTTCTGCTGCGACGAAGGAATCCCGTTGTAGTCGTCGAAGCCCGTGATGTCGAAGACAAAATGGTCCGTCTCGACGATGAGCGCGTTCGTCTCGTACCGGCCGACCGAGAATCCCTGGAGACCGAAATCCTGGACGGTCGCGCGGCGTCCGTCGAGCCAGACCGTGCGCAGCTGATCGTCCTTCTCGTACCGCAGCAGGACCCGATCCGGCCACTGCACGATCTCCATCATATATGGGTCGTACTCGAGCGCCGGAGGCGTCGACGGCTGACAATCGTACTTCGGCGAGACCGCCTCGTCGAACACCTTCATGTACGCGAGCGCCCTCTCGTTCACCTCGGGAAAGTTGGCCTTGCCCCATGGGATCGTCGCGCTGTTGGGCGGGCGGACCTTGGGAGTTCCGTCCCAGATCCCGGCCAGGTCGGGAACGGCCCCGGCCGGCGGGGCCGACTGGGCGGTCGGCGCCGGTGGGATCCCTGCCGCCAGGACCGTCAGCACAACCGCGCATCCCGCGGGGCTGAAACGCCGCCCTCGAGTGATACGGCTGATGGATCGCCTCATAGTCGCTCCTTCCAGTGAGCCGCCCGGTTGGTGCCTATTGCGACGCCACGCCTCCACGGTGGACGATACGCCAGATCCTGCCGTTCACCATGTCGGACACATAGATCGATCCGTCGGATCCCTGAGCGAGGCCAGAAGGCCTGGCCCTGGCTTCCTCGCGCTTCAGCAGTGGCGTGACACCGGCGAATCCGTCCGCGAAGACTTCAAAACTGCCAGATGCCTTGGCGCCGGCGAATGGCTGGAACACCACCTTGTAGCCGCCCGCCGGCTCCGGCGCGCGATTCCACGATCCCTGAAAGGCGATGAACGCGCCGCCGCGGTACCGGGCAGGGAACTGCGAGCCCGAGTAGAACAGCAGCGACCCGGGCGCCCAATGGCCGGGAAAGGCGGCCGTGGGGAGCGGATACCTCGCGCAGTCGCCGACCTTCGTGCCGTCGCCGCCGTACTCGGGGTTCTGCACGCGCCTGCCCTGCTGCCAGTCGTGGTAGCAATACGGCCAGCCAAAGTTCGCGCCTTCGTCGACACGCAGCAGCTCCTCTGACGGCAGCTCGGCGTTCTTCTTCGTGTCATAGAACTGCGGGAACAGCGTGTCGAGCTGGTCGCGTCCGTGCTGCACGGCGTAGAGCGCTCCGGCGTTCCACGCGAGCGCATAGAACTGGCGCATGCCCGTGGCGTAACGGCGGCCGCCGTTGTCCTGAGACTGACCGGCCTTGTGCTCGTCGAACCGCCAGATGCCGCCGTGCTTCTCGAGCAGCGGGCACGGATTCTGGCCGGGCGATCCGGCCGTGCGGTCCATCTCCTGACAGGCATTCGACGGCGCGCCGACGTTCACGTACATGCCGCCCTTGCCGTCGAACGCGACGCCTTTCGCCGTGTGTCCCCGCTGCTCGGGGAGCGTCGCGATCACTTCGGCCGGACCGGACGGCTTCAGCTCGCCGGCCTTGATCGGGTAGCGCACGATGGCCGTTTCCCGCGCGTGATAAAGGTAGCCGTTCCGCAGCGCGATGCCCGTGCCACCCCGGTCGCCGAACGTTTCCTGGACGTCGAACTTGCCGTCGCCGTTCGTATCGCGCAGGGCGAGGACGGCGCCCGGCGTCTGCGGATTCCGATCGCGCAGCGACACGAAGAGATCGCCGTTGGGCGCCACGACCATGTGCCGGCCGATGCCGAGATTGTCGGCGGCCACGAGGGCGCAGAAGCCCGCCGGCAGCTTCAAGCCGGCGTTCTCGGGGTCGCAGGCGGGCAGCGCGCCCGTGCGCGTTTGCGCAAACAGCACGAGCGCCGAACCCGCAACCAGGACGGCGGCCGAGCCGCCAGACACGATTCGTTTCATTCTGTACTCCTCCCGGGACACGTCGATATCATCTTAACCCGCGGGCCGAGACTTCGTTGAAACGCCCGGGCGACAGCGCGGCCGGGCCGGTATTCGGGATCCCGGCGAAGGACGACCCGCGACGGGGCGGCGCTTCGTCTTGAGCGAACAACAACTTTCGTGGATTACACGGCCCTGGCGGGACCATCCGGGCGCGCAGACGTGAGCGTCGACCTATTCACTTCCCGGGCATACCCTCGCGTTCAAGCCCGGACCAGGGAAGCTTCAGATTCCCCTTCCCCGCCTCTTCCTCCATGTACGCGTAACACTCGTATTCCAGCAGCCGCAGGTTTCGTTCCTGACGCCGATAGAGCGGCATGCTCATCTTCCACGGGCGGCTGAACACCTTCGGATCCTCGATGGTCGCTTCGTAGGACATGTGGTCGGGACCGGTACGCGTGAAACGCTCGGTCACGTGCAGCGCGTCGCTGTGAAAATTCCCGGCCCGGTCGAACCACGTCTGGTCGTTGAAGTTCGCCACGTCGACGACGAGCGTGTTGCCCTCCCAGCGGCCGCGCGAATCCCCCATCCAGAAGTCGATCACATCGGGATCGGGATGCTTCCCGGTCAGGAAGATCGAGCGCGTGACGCCAAGGTACTCGTAGACGATCACGACTTGATCGGGGAACTGAAGGATTTCGAAGGGGAAGGGCATGTACGTGATGCGGGGAATACCCGGCAGATAGCAATTCCTTTCCGGGTCCGCCGTCGCGCGCTTTTCGAAATTCTGCTTCTTGATCGCCAAGGCCGCCGGCAGATACGGGATTCGGCCACCCTCGACCACGCCGTAGCCCCCTGGCGTTCCGAGGCCCGGCGAGTGGTCCTCGATGTCGGCCGCGGCCGCGTTCACGGCCTGCCACACGCCCTGCAAATCCGGCTGGCCGTTCGGCGTGCGTGGCGGCGCGTACACCTGAGCGGCCCCGGCCGGCGCCTGGCTTGCCCCCGTGCCAGCCGTCACGACGATCACGGTCGCGACTGCGGCAGTCATCGTCGCGATCGCTGTGACTCGACGGCTCATCCTGCTATCCCTCCTCGGAACGGGCGACCCGCCTCCCCCTTCGACTACCGGTAACCGCTCTCGTCGCCGGCGGGCTTCTTCTCGGAGGAGTTGCCGACAGACGAGGCCAGAGACAAATCGCGGCCATCGGGAAGCGTGATGATGCTGCCGTTTGCCGTCGTTGACCCGTCCTTGGCCCGATAGCCTTTGACAACAATCTCCAGTCCGATGGGAATCGAATCCTTCCGGACGCCCTGTCTCGCCAGCGCGTTGGGGGCACCCGTCTCG
>Ga0209343_10008498_pt1 | contig 11941 bp, 8 predicted proteins | sample RifCSPlowO2_02_FD_184026 | JGI IMG/M metagenome (GOLD analysis project Ga0209343, IMG submission 184026) | Groundwater microbial communities from Rifle, Colorado - Rifle CSP2_plank lowO2_0.2 (SPAdes) (version 2) | ecosystem: Environmental > Aquatic > Deep subsurface > Groundwater | place: Rifle... | reverse complement strand
CGGCAGGCGGATCGCGAAGCGCACGCCCCAGCCCAGCTGGCTGGCCACCTCCAGCTTGCCGCCGAGCACCCCGGTGACCAGGTTGTGCACTATGTTCAAGCCCAGGCCGCTGCCGCCCTGGCCCAGGCGGGTGGTGAAGAAGGGGTCGAAAATCCGCGGCAGGTGTTCTTCGGCTATGCCGCGGCCATTGTCGGAGATCGCCAGCTCGATCCAGCCGGGTTCGTAGGGGAAGGCATAGAGGCCGATCTTGCCGTGCTCCAGGCCGCTCAGGCCATGGATCAGGGCGTTATTGATCAGGTTCACCAGGACCTGGCCGAGGGCGCCGGGGTAGCTGTCCAGCTCGATGCTGTCATCGATATTGCTGTCGATCACGAAGGGCGTCTTCTTCAGCGTGGGGCCCAGGGTGATGAGGATCTCCTTGACCACCTCGCTGAGCTGGAAACGCCGGCGCTGGGAGCTGGCCTGGTCGACCGCGACCTGCTTGAAGCTGGTGATCAGCTCGCTGGCCCGGCGCAGGTTGCGCACCAGGATATCGGTGGCGGTCTTATTGTCGAGCAGGAACTGCTCCAGCATCGAGCGCTTGAGTGCGCCCTTGCCGACCGCGGCGGCTATGTCCCGGCCGTAGTCTTGCAGGGTGCTGGCAGCCATCAGGCCATTGCCGACCGGGGTATTGAGTTCGTGGGCGATGCCGGCGACCAGGGAGCCCAGGGCCGCGAGTTTTTCGCTCTGCACCAGCTCGGTTTGCGCCCGTTGCAGGCTCGCCATGGCCTTGCTCAGTTCTGCGTTGCTCTGGCTTAGGGCATTGGTGCGCTCGGTCACGCGCTGCTCCAGGGTGGCGTTCAGTTCGCGGTAGGCCAGCTCGGCGCGTTTCTGCTCGGTGACGTCTATGTCCATGCTGACGAACTGCAGGCGGCCGTCGGCCGCCGGAATGCTGAAGGTGGTGGTCAGCACGCAGATCTTGCGCTCCGGGCTGAGCTGCAGCTCACTCAGGTAGGGGCCCACGGCATGGCCCTTGGCCGCCTGCTCGAGGCTGGCGAGAAACATCGACTGTTGCTTCGGGCCGTGGAACAGCTGATCGAGGGTCTTGCCCAGGGCGTCTTCCCGGGCGATCGCGTAGATGCTTTCGCTGGCGTGGTTCCACAGCAGGATATGGCCGCTGGCATCGAACCACTGCACGGCCACGTTGGGCGTGTACTCCAGGGTGGCGAGCAGGCGGTCCTCGCTTTCGCGCAGACTCTGGGCGGTATCCAGCAGGGCCTGCTCGCGTTCATGGATGGCGCCGACCATGCGCTGCAGGCTGGCGCGCAGGGTGTTCAGCTCGCTGATGCTGCTCTGCTCCATGGGCCGCGCATAGTTGCCGTTGGCGATTTCGCCGACATGCCGGGTGAACTGCGAGATGCGCCTGGCCAGGCCCCAGCTGGTGCTGCCGGCGATCAGCAGGGCGATGCTCAGGGCCAGGCCGAGGGCGACCAGGATGCGCCGCCAGGTGGTGTCGATCAGTTCGCGGGTCTGCTCCTGGGGTTGCGCCACCAGTACCTGCCAGCCCGGGCCGTTGACCTCGCGGGCCAGGCCGAGCAGCTGCTGGCCGTCGAAGCTGAACTCGCGCACGGCGGAGTCATACAGCACGGGCAGGTGGCCGAGGTTGAGTTGTTGCCCGGCCTGGGCGCTTTGCGAGTCGGCGATCAGCTGGTGCTGGCGGTCGAGCATGCGGATCTGCAGGCTGCCATCCTGGCTGAGCTGGCGCGCCAGTTCCGGCAGCGGGGCGATCGCCACCTCGCCAACCAGGGTGCGCAGGCCGACCGGCTGGGCCAGGGCCACGGCCAGGCGGGCGCTGACGGTGGAGAGAAAGCTGTTGGACCACACGGCCTGCTTCTCCAGCTGCGCCTGGCGCACGAAGTCCCGCGCGGAGATGTCCAGGCCGAACAGGTTCTGCCGCAGCTTGCGGCGGCCGGCGGGCAGGCCGATGGCATTGATGCGGCCGTCGGCGTCGGTGAGGTAGATGGCCTCGTAGAAGTCCGAGCTGTCGGCGTAGGCATCCAGCAGGGTCTGGATTTGTCCCTTGTCGAGCTGCGGGCTGCTGTGGAACAGCTCGGCCAGGGAGTTGAGTTCGCGGTTGGCGATGCTGAAGTGGCGCTCCAGCTGGCGGGCGATGGAGTCCGCGGCAAAGCCTTGGCGCTTTGCCACGTCGGCGCGCATCAAGGGCTCGTAGTACAGGCGAAACAGCAGGCCCACGGTCAGCACCGGAATGCAGGCGACCAGGATAAAGCGGCTGGCCAGGGTCAGCAGCAGCGGGCGGGTGCCACGCAGTTTATTCAAGGCTGCTAAAACGGCCATCGCGCACCACCATGGGGTAGAGCCGGCTGTCGCTGTCGCCGAAGTCATCGAAGATGATCGGGTATTGCAAACCCTGGAACTGGCGAATACGCAGCAGGGCTTGCTTGGGCTGCTCGCCGGGCTGGCTTTGCTGCAGTGCCGAGAGCAACACCTGGGTGGCATTGTAGGTGGTCATCGCCGCGGTATCGATGGGCTGGCCGAAGCGCGCGCGATAGCGCTGGGTGAAGTCGATAAAGGCGCTGGACTGGTCGTTGATGTCGAAGGCCTGGGCGGTGATGATGCCCTCGACGGCGCGCCCACCCAATTCCGGCAGGGCATCGGCCGCCGCCCAGATCGGGGTGGCGAGAATCAGCTGCGGGTCGCGCTGGCGCAGCTGGGTGGCCAGCAGGGCGGTGTCCAGCGCGCTGCTGATCAGCACCACGGCTTTCGGCTGGTCGGCCAGGGCCGCTTGCGCCAGGCTGGCGAAATCGGTCTGCGGGTCGCGGTTAAATTCCACCACCTGGCCCAGCGTGCCGCCGGCGGCGCGCAGATGCTGGCTGAAGTCGGCCAGCCAGGGCCGGGTATAGCTGTGGTTGCTCAGTTCGATAAGCACATTGATGCGCTGCCGGCCATAGTGGCGTTGCAGGTAGCCGGCGATATTGCGGGCATCCGGGTTGTTGTGGCTGAGGATGCGGAAGAACTGATCATCGCGCCCGGCCAACAGCGGGCTCAGCGGCGTGCCGGCCATCAGCAGGATGCCCGCTTCGGTGAATTGCGGCGCCAGCTGCTCGGCAATGGTGCTGGTCATGGGCCCGAGCACGGCCAGCACCCGCTCGGCGATCAGCTCGCGGGCGGCTTGCTTGGCTTGCGCCACGTTGAAGCCGTCATCGCGGAACAGCAGCTCGATGGGCCGCCCCTGAATGCCGCCGCTGGCGTTGGCTTCCTCCACGGCCAGCTGCATGCCGTTGCGCCCGGAAATCCCCAGGCTGGCGCTGGGGCCCGAGACATCGACTATCACCCCCAGGCGGATGGGCGGCGGGGGCGCGGGCTGGTCCCCGCAGGCGCCCAGCAGCAGGCCGGCAGTGAGCGCCAGCAGGCTGCGCCATGGGGCGTTAACGCACATAGTCATACTGGCCGTTGCGGATAACCGTCAGGTAGCTGGGGGTTTGCGTGTCGCCGAAGTCGTCGAACTGGATCGGCCCCTGCAAGCCCGGGTACTCGCGCTGGCGCAGCAGCGTTTGCTTCAGGGGCTCGTCGCGCGCCTGCCCGGCGATGGCCAGCAGCAGCACCTGGGTGGCGTTGTAGGTGGTCAGGGCGGGGAAGCCGGGTTCGAGGCCGAAACGCTGCAGATAGGCCTGGCGAAAGGCCTGAAAGGCCGGCTGGCGGCTGTGCATGTCGATAAAGTTCGGCACTATCACCCCTTCCACCGCCTTGCCGCCCAGCTCCACCAGGCGGCCGGTGCCGGCCCATTCCGCGGTAGCCAGCAGGGTCGCCGGCTGCAACTGGCGCAACTGGTTGCTCAGCAGGGCCGCATCCAGGGGGCTGGTGATCAGCAGCACCACCTGGGGCTGGCCGTGCAGGGCCTGGGCTGCCAGGGCGGCATAGTCGGTCTGGGCGGTGGAGGTAAAGCCGACCATCTCCTGGGTGACGCCGCCGTGCGCCTGAAAGAACCCGGAGAAATGCCGGCTCCAGGATTCGCTATAGGCCTGGTTGCGCAGGTCCAGCACCAGGTTGGCGCTTTTCACCCCGCGCTGCAGAGCCAGGTACTGGGCCAGCTGCCGGGCATGTTCGACGTGGGTGCCGATGGTGCGGAAGAAATAGTCATCCTGGCCGCTCAGCGCATCGGTGCTGACCGTGCCGGCCATCATCAGCACCTGCGCCTCATTGGCCAGCGGCGCGACGGCCATGGCCACGGCGCTGGTCATGGGCCCGAGGATGGCGGCGACGCCTGCGTCGAGCAGCTCGCCGGTCACCTGTTTGCCCTGCTCGGGGTCGAGCCGGTCGTCCTTGATGATCAGCTGCAGCGGGCGGCCCTGGATGCCACCGGCGGCGTTGGCCTGCTCCACGGCCAGCTGCACGCCATTGCGCCCCGCCGTGCCGAGATCGGCATTGACCCCGGACAGGCCGCCGATAAAGCCCAGGCGAATCGGCTCCGGCTCGCCGCAGCCGCTCAGGCTCAGACTCAGGTTCAGGCCCAGCGCGATCAGCAGCGCCCGTGTTCTGGTCGCCAGCATGCGGGGCATCCTCAGCTCGCCGGGGGGCTGATAAAGCTCAGCAGCGCCGGCAGCTCGAGGGGCTTGGCGAACAGATAGCCCTGGCCCTCGTGGCAACCCATCTGCTTGAGCGTCGCGGCCTGGTCTTCCTGTTCGATGCCTTCGGCTATCAGCTCCAGCTGCAGGCTGCGGCCGAGCTGGATAATGGTTTCCACTATGCGCCGGCTGCCGGCGCTCTGGGCCATCTGGCGGACGAAGCTGAGGTCGATCTTCAGGCGGTCGACATTCAGGCGCTCGAGGTAACTGAGCGAGGAGAAGCCGGTGCCGAAATCATCCACGGCGATGCTCACCCCCAGCCGCTTGATGCGGTTGAGCAGGTCGATCATAAAGCCGGCATCCAGCGCGGCCACCGATTCGGTGATTTCCAGCTCCAGCAGCCCGGGATCTATCCCGCTGTCGTGAATCGCATGCTCCAGGCAGTCGAGGAAATTGGCCTGGCGGAATTGCACCACCGAGACGTTGACCGCCATGCGCAGCGGCTGGCCGCTGTGCTGGATGATCTGCTGCAGGTCGCGGCAGGCGCTGCGCAGCACCCATTCGCCGAGGCCGACGATCAGCCCGGAACTTTCCGCCAGGGGAATGAACTGCGCCGGGGCGACCAGCTGGCCGTCATCCTTGCGCCAGCGCAGCAGGGCCTCCACCCCGATCAACTGGCGAGTGACCAGGGACACCTGGGGCTGGTAGACGACAAACAGGTGCTCGCGCTCGAAGGCGCTGCGCAGCTCTTGCAGCAACTGCACGCGGTCGCGGGTCTCCTGCTCCATGACCCGGGTGAAGTGGCTGATGCGGCCGCGCTGGTGCTGCTTGCCGTGCTTGAGGGCGATATTGGCCGCCTTCAGGGCCTCGCTGCCGTTGCCGTCGATCTGGTCCAGGCAGGTCAGGCCGATGGTGGTGGTGACGCGCTGGCTCAGTCCGGCAAAGCTCAGGGGCTGATGGAACAGGCGCTCGAGGGTCGCGGCGTTGGCCACCTGGTTGCCGGCGAGAATGCCGAACACATCGCCGGCCACCCGCGCCAGCATTGTGCCGGGCGGCAGCTCCTGCTGCAGGCGCTCGACCACGGCGGCGAGCAGGGCGTCGCCGTGCCGATGGCCGAGGGTGTCATTGAGTTCGGAGAAGCCATCGATATCGATCAGGGCCAATGTGCTCTCGCCCGGCGCCGCGCCGCTCAGGGCGCGGTCGAGGGCATGGATCAGCGCCAGGCGGTTGGGAATGTGCAGCAACTGGTCGTTATAGGCGTGGTCCCTGAGCTGGCTGAGCAGCAGCACGTTGTCCAGGGTGATGATGATATTGCTGCAGAACACCTCCAGCAGCTGCTGGTCCAGCTCGTTCAGCGCACGCTCGGTTTGCAGGTAGGCGGCCATATGGTGATGGCCCTGGCCGGGGAAGAACAGGGTGGTGGCATCATTGCCGAACAGGTTGCGCCGCTCATCCAGGGTCTTGCTCAGGGCGTGGGCGACGGCCTGGTTCGGCAGCTCGTCGAGCTGCTTGTGCATGCAGTCGGTGAGGCTGCCGGCGGCGGCCACTATCAGGGCATGGGCGGGGGAGGACTGGTTGTCGTAGGCGCACACCACGCCTTCCGGAGGCAGGCCGAGCAGGCCGCAGATCTGCGTGATGATGCCGGCGGCGAATTCGCTGACCCCCTGGCGCGCCAGCAGATTGCTGCTGGCGCGGATCACCATGCCCAGGCCGCGGCGGCTGGCGTTGATGGTGTGGATCTGGTCGTAGGAGCGGATGGCGGCGGTCAGCGCGGTATACAGACGATTGCGGGTCAGCTCGGACTTGGTCTTGTAGTCGTTGATGTCGTAATCGCGGATGGCCTCTATCTCGGGGGCATAACCGGGCTGGCCGGTACGCAGGATGATGCGGGTTTCACTGTTGTGCAGCTCCTCGCGGATGCGCCGCACCAGGTGCAGGCCGGCGTGTTCCGACTCCATCACCACGTCCAGCAGGATCACCGCGATCTGCGCCTGTTCGTTCAGCAGGTTGAGGGCTTGAGCCGCCGAATAGGCATGCAGGAAGCGCAGCGGGCGGCCGAGGATTTCGCTGTTGGCCAGGGCGAAACAGGTGGACTGGTGCACGTCCTGGTCATCGTCGACTATCAGGATCTGCCAGCAGGGCTTGGCAGTGCCAGCATCCTCGAGGTGGGCCTCATCGTCGAAGGAGAACAGCTCGTCTTCTGCGGGATCGCTCATCTGTCGGCCTTATGCAATGTGGCGTTCGTCCTGCCTGGCAGGCGGGCGAGGCCGCTACGGGATCAATGTCATCGGCCATCCTGGGTGGCGTTGCCAGGCGAATGATGGGCTCGGCTTGCCGAGGCGTTGCGCCGTTCGCGGACATCCTCGGCGCTACCCTCTACAGTCTAGGTGAAAAATTTGCCGGCACCGGGGCCGTGCTGCAGATGGCCCCGGGCGCGACATCGGGGTGATGCTGCGGGCAGGGGTGTCAGGGGCGGCTTTGCTGATTCTTCAGCAGGTCGCGGATTTCGCCGAGCAGTTCCTGTTCCTTGGTCGGCGCCGGCGGCTCGACAGGTGCGGCCTGCTCTTCGCGTTTGAGTTTGTTGAGCAGCTTGATGCCCATAAAGATGGCGAAGGCGATGATCAGGAAATCGATGACGCTCTGGATGAATTTGCCATAGGCCAGGCTCACCGCGGCGGCATCGCCCTCGGCGGCCTTGAGGACTATGGCCAGGTCGGAGAAGTCCACGCCGCCGATCAGCATGCCCAGCGGCGGCATCACCACATCGCCGACGAAGGAGGAGACTATCTTGCCGAAGGCGGCGCCGATGATGATGCCCACGGCCATGTCGACCACATTGCCTTTGACAGCGAAGGCCTTGAATTCACTGATGATGCTCATGTTGCTTTCCCTGTGAGGTGCTGGTGCGGCGAGTGTAATCCAGGGGCGGGCGCTTGCCAGCCACCTGGCTGCGGGAAGCCGCGCGGGGTGGGGGCGCCAAGGCGGCTTTGCCCGGCCGCATCCCAGGGCGCCGTCGCCTTGCACTGCAGCTGCAGGCGTCGGCAGAGCGCGCCGGGCTGGTCTAGGATGAAGTGAGGTTCGTCATGAGGATGTCGCTATGCCACTGGAACATCATCCGCTCAATCGTGAATTCCCCGAGCTGAAAAGCCAATTGCGCACCATGTTGGCGGCAGACGGGCACTTCGCCCGCCTGGCCGAGGAGTATGAGGAACTCGACAAACGCATCTACGAGGCGGAAAGCGGGCGGGTCGCCATGGATGAGATGCTGCTGCTGGGGTTGAAGATGCAGCGGGTCAGCCTCAAGGACGAAGTCGCCAAGATACTGAACGACGGCGCAGGCCGATAAGGCCGGATTTGCTCGGGGTCAACAACCGCACGGGCGGCAGGGGGCGCGGTTGTGTACCGCGCCCCCTGCCGAGCGGCCTGCGGGTGACCCTCGACTGCAAGACTCTCCCGAACCGCGCGGCGCCTGCAATGCCCGACTGGGCACTGCCGTGGCTGCGGCAATGGCGATAAGGGCTGAGGCGCTAGGGTGCTGTCTCAGAATACTGATGCTGACAAAATAGTTCGGATAGCGCGCTGTAGGAGCCAGCTTGCTGGCGAGCTTTGCCCTCTGTTGGCGGATCGCCAGCAAGCTGGCTCCTACAACCCCGGTGACACCCTGCAGGCAGTGGCTCGATCGGGGAGACGATTATTAGCTGACAGAACGCTAGGGCTGAGGTAGTAGGCTTGAGGCGCTAGGGCTGTAAATATATCCAGCTATTTCGTATGATCCGGGCTCAGTTTTCCGAGGAGTCCGGCATGGCCAAGGCCAAGCGCATGTACGGTTGCAGCGAATGCGGTGCGACCTTCCCCAAATGGGCCGGCCAGTGTGGCGAGTGCGGGGCCTGGAATTGCCTGGTGGAAACCCTGCTGGAGGCCCATGCGGCCACCCCCAGCGGGCGTGCCGGCTGGGCCGGCGAGCAGGCGCAGCTCAAGACCCTGGCCGAGGTCAGCGTCGAGGAAACCCCGCGCTTTTCCACCGCCTCCGGCGAGCTGGACCGGGTGCTCGGCGGCGGCCTGGTGGACGGCTCGGTGGTGCTGATCGGCGGCGACCCCGGCATCGGCAAGTCGACCATCCTGCTGCAGACCCTGTGCAATATCGCCACGCGCCTGCCCGCGCTCTATGTCACCGGTGAGGAATCCCAGCAGCAGGTGGCCATGCGCGCCCGGCGCCTGGGCTTGCCGGAAGACAAGCTCAAGGTGATGACCGAAACCTGCATCGAAAGCATCATCGCCACCGCGCGGGTGGAGAAGCCCAAGGTGATGGTGATCGACTCGATCCAGACCATCTTCACCGAACAGCTGCAATCGGCTCCCGGCGGCGTGGCCCAGGTGCGCGAGAGCGCGGCGCTGCTGGTGCGTTTCGCCAAGCAGAGTGGCACGGCGATCTTCCTGGTCGGCCACGTCACCAAGGACGGCGCCCTGGCCGGGCCGCGGGTGCTCGAGCATATGGTCGACACCGTGCTGTATTTTGAGGGCGAGTCCGACGGCCGCCTGCGCCTGCTGCGCGCGGTGAAGAACCGCTTCGGCGCGATCAACGAACTGGGCGTGTTCGGCATGACCGACAAGGGCCTCAAGGAGGTCACCAACCCCTCGGCGATCTTCCTCACCCGGGCCCAGGAGGAAGTGCCGGGCAGCGTGGTGATGGCCACCTGGGAAGGCACCCGGCCGATGCTGGTGGAGGTGCAGGCGCTGGTCGACACCAGCCATATGGGCAACCCGCGCCGCGTCACCCTGGGCCTGGACCCGAACCGCCTGGCCATGCTGCTGGCCGTGCTGCACCGGCATGGCGGCATCCCCACCTACGACCAGGACGTGTTCCTCAACGTGGTCGGCGGGGTCAAGGTGCTGGAGACCGCCTCCGACCTGGCCTTGATGGCCGCGGTGATCTCCAGCCTGCGCAACCGGCCGTTGCAACATGACCTGCTGGTGTTTGGCGAGGTCGGCCTGTCCGGCGAGATCCGCCCTGTGCCGAGCGGTCAGGAGCGCCTGAAAGAGGCGGCCAAGCACGGCTTCAAGCGCGCCATAGTGCCCAAGGGCAATGCGCCCAAGGAGGCCCCGGCCGGCCTGCAGGTGATAGCCGTGACGCGCCTGGAGCAGGCGCTGGATGCGCTGTTCGAGTAGAAGCGGGGCGTAGGTTGGGTTAGCGGCGGGGGTATTTATCCTGAGTCAACACCGAATCCTGGCGCCGCGTAACCCAACGCGGCGTCGGCAGGTTCGCCGCCGTGATGGGTATCGCTGCGCTCAACCCATCCTACCCGCTTGCAGCTTGCAGCTTGCAGCTTGCAGCTTGCGCTCAGCCCTCTTCGCCGAGGGCCGCCAGCTCGCGCTCCAGCAGGCTGTCATCACCCAGGTTGAGCTCGACCAGGCGGCGCAGGTGGCTGATCGAGTCGAGGTCGATATGCCGGCAGACGAATCCGAGCAGGTCGTCCTGGGTGCGGGTCAGCACCACTTCCATGCGCACGCGGGTGTCGTCGGCCAGCTGGATGCTGGCCTCGAAGGGGAGATTCGGGTCGCCGTTCCAGCCGCCAGGGCGCTTGACCAGCAAGCCCTTCAGTGACACGTCGTGCAGCTCGACCGCCCAATTGCGCTCAGCTTGAATGAGCTCGGTGGGGGCATCGAACGCGATGCGATGAAAGCGTCGCCGTTCGTTGGCTGTATCGCTCATGCAAAAAACTCCTACGGGGGTTTAATCCACTATAGCCAAGGCTGCTGCCTATGCCGTGGTTTTATCTGGGGCTATGCCTTGGCGCGGCCAGCCGCTGGACCTGCCTACAAAAAAATGGCCGGGAGCCATTTTTAACGTCGCGCAGCGACGGCCCGCAGGGTGGCCGCCATGGATGGCAGGCCATAAAAAGCCCGCCGGGAAGGGGCGGGCTTTCAGTGGCGGGTCAGAGACTGTGGCTTAGTTGCCGTACACCGGGAACTGGGCGCACAGCGCCTTGACTTGCTCACGCACGCGCGCTTCCACTGCTTCGTCGCCCAGGTTGGCGAGGATCTCGCAGATCCAGCCGGCCAGTTGGCGGCATTCGCCTTCCTGGAAGCCGCGGGTGGTCACGGCCGGGGTGCCGATGCGCAGGCCGGAGGTGACGAAGGGCGAACGCGGGTCGTTCGGCACGCTGTTCTTGTTCACCGTGATAAAGGCGCGACCCAGGGCGGCGTCGGCGTCCTTACCGGTGATGTCCTGCTTGATCAGGGACAGCAGGAACAGGTGGTTCTCGGTGCCGCCGGAAACCACGTCATAGCCGTTGTCGATAAATACCTGGGCCATGCTTTGGGCGTTCTTGATCACTTGCTGCTGGTAGGCCTTGAACTCGGGCTGCAGGGCTTCCTTGAAGCACACCGCCTTGGCGGCGATCACATGCTCCAGCGGGCCGCCTTGGCCGCCGGGGAAGACCGCGGAGTTGAATTTCTTCTCCAGCGCTTCGTTGGCGCGGGCCAGGATCAGGCCGCCGCGCGGGCCGCGCAGGGTCTTGTGAGTGGTGGTGGTGACCACGTCGGCGAACGGCACCGGGTTGGGGTATACACCCGCGGCGACCAGACCGGCGACATGCGCCATATCGACGAACAGATAGGCGCCAACCTTGTCGGCGATGGCGCGGAAACGGGCGAAGTCCAGCACCTGCGAATAGGCGGAGAAGCCGGCGATGATCATCTTCGGCTTATGCTCCACGGCCAGGCGCTCGACTTCGTCGTAGTCGATCAGGCCGGTAACGTTGTCGATGCCGTACTGCACGGCGTTGTAGATCTTGCCGGAGAAGCTGACGCTGGCGCCGTGGGTCAGGTGGCCGCCGTGGGCCAGGCTCATGCCCAGCACGCAGTCGCCCGGGTTCAGCAGGGCCATATACACGGCGGCGTTGGCCTGGCTGCCGGAGTGCGGCTGGACGTTGGCGTAGTCGGCGCCGAACAGCTGCTTGGCGCGGTCGATGGCCAGCTGCTCGACCACATCGACGTACTCGCAGCCACCGTAGTAACGCTTGCCCGGATAGCCTTCGGCGTACTTGTTGGTCAGTACCGAACCCTGGGCTTCCATCACCGCCGGGCTGCAGTAGTTTTCCGAGGCGATCAGCTCGATATGCTCTTCCTGGCGTTGGGCTTCTTGCTCCATCGCGGCAAACAAATCGGCGTCAAAACGGGCAAGATTCAAATCACGGCTGAACATGGCAATCCCCTGAGAAAATCAGCTGGGCGGTGGAAAGAAGGGGCGAATTCTACCCCATCCGGCGCGAACAGGCATATGAAGCTTGATCATCTGCTGGACAAGCGGGGCTCATGGGCGGGGCGTTGGGTTGTGCGTAGGTTGGGTTAGCGGCATATGCTCGATTTGGCTTCAATGC
>Ga0209343_10008497_pt1 | contig 11942 bp, 10 predicted proteins | sample RifCSPlowO2_02_FD_184026 | JGI IMG/M metagenome (GOLD analysis project Ga0209343, IMG submission 184026) | Groundwater microbial communities from Rifle, Colorado - Rifle CSP2_plank lowO2_0.2 (SPAdes) (version 2) | ecosystem: Environmental > Aquatic > Deep subsurface > Groundwater | place... | reverse complement strand
CTCGGTGGGGATGGGGCGTGAGCCGGGAGGAGCCGTCCGCCCCGTTCCGCGAGCGCGCCGACCGCGCCATCCGGGACGCCTTTCTGCAGGAGGCGCTCGCGATCGCGACGACCAAGTTCATCGGGCTGCGGCGCGAGGCGTTCGCCGACTTCCCCGAGGGGGAGACGCTCCGCGACCGCGCGCGCGAGATCAAGGAGGCGACGCTTCAGCGGCTGGACCACCACCTCGAGCGGCTCGTCGAGAGCGTCGAACGGCTCGGCGGCCGCGTGCACTACGCGACGACGCCCGAGGAGGCGCGCGCGATCGTGCTGGACATCGCACGGCGCACCGGCGCGCGGATGGCCGTGAAGTCGAAGTCGATGGCCTCGGAGGAGATCCACCTGAACGAGGCGCTCGAGGCCGCGGGCGTCACCCCGGTCGAGACCGACCTCGGCGAGTACATCATCCAGCTCGCGCGCGAGCGCCCCTCGCACATCATCGCGCCGGCGATCCACAAGACGAAGGGGCAGGTGGCCGCGCTCTTCGCGCGCGAGCTCAAGCGGCAGGTCGCCGCCGATCCGGAGATCCTCACGCAGGTCGCCCGGGGCGAGCTGCGGGAGAAGTTCCTGCGGGCCGACCTCGGGATCACCGGCGCGAACTTCGCGGTCGCCGAGACCGGCACCGTGGTGCTCGTCACGAACGAAGGCAACGGGCGGATGGTAACCTCGCTGCCGCGCGTGCACGTCGCCGTCATGGGCGTCGAGAAGGTCGTGCCGTCCATGACCGACCTCATGGTGTTCCTCGCGATCCTCGCCAAGAGCGCGACGGGGCAGAAGCTCTCCGTCTACACGACGCTCGTCCAGGGGCCGCGGCGCGCGGGCGAGCTCGAGGGTCCGGAGGAGTTCCACCTGGTGCTCCTCGACAACGGCCGCGTCAGCCAGATCAGCGGCCCGCTCCGGGAAGCGCTCTCCTGCCTCCGCTGCGGCGCCTGCCTCAACGTGTGCCCCGTCTACCGGCGGATCGGCGGTCACGCCTACGGTCACACGTACCCGGGGCCGATCGGCATCCTCCTGACCGCGATGCTGAACGGCCCGGCGTCGGTCAAGGATCTCGCGCACGCCTCGTCGCTCTGCGGCGCGTGTGTCGACGCCTGCCCGGTCCGCATCGACATCCCGCGGATGCTGATCGGCCTGCGCCGCGAGGTGGACGAGCGTCGGATCGCGCCGTGGCGGGAGCGGATGGCCTTCGCGCTCCTCGGGGCGCTCCTCGTGCGGCCGGCGCTCTACCGGCTCGCGGTCCGCCTCGGGCGGGTGGCCCTGCGCCCCTTCGCGCGGGACGGCGCCGTGCGAAGCCTGCCGTCGGTCTTCGGGAACTGGACGCGCGCGCGTGACTTGCCGGTCGTGGCGCGGCGGACCTTCCAGGAGCGATGGGCGGGGCTCGAGCGGGAGGCCCCGCCGTGACGACCAAGGCGGAGTTTCTTGCCCGCATCCGGTCGGAGATGCAGAAGAGGCGTGGTCCGTTCGCCGCGTCGACGGCGCCGCGGCCGGCGAGGCCGCGAGAGGCGGTGGCGCTGATCCGCCGCGAGATGGCGGAGCGCTGCCCGGAGACGCTCGCGCGCTTTCGCGCGGAGTTCGAGCGGGTCGGCGGCGTCTTCCACCGGGCGGCCTCGCTGGCGGAGGTGCCGCACCTGGTCGCCGGGATCGCGCGCGAGCGCGAGGCGCACCGGCTCGTCGCCTGGCACGCGACGGCGCTCGGCGGTGATCTGGCGCCCGCCCTCACGGCGCGGGGCCTGGACGTGCTGCCGATGCCGCCCGGCGAGCTCGCGGACGCCGGCGAGCGGCAGGCCCTGCGGGCGCGGATCGCGCAGGCCGACCTCGGCCTCACCGGCGTGGACCTGGCCATCGCGGAGACCGGCACGCTCGTCGTCCGGTCGGGCGCTGGCCGGCCGCGCTCCACGTCGCTGCTGCCGCCGTGCCACGTCGCGGTGTTCGACCGGAGCACGCTCGTCGAGTCGCTCGCGCAGGCGGGCGTCTTCCTCGAGGCGTGGCACGAGGCCGCCGCCCAGGTCGCCGGCGCGGTCATCAGCTTCATCACGGGGCCGAGCCGTACGGCCGACATCGAGCTCACGCTGACGCGCGGCGTGCACGGCCCCAAAGAGGTGCACGCCGTCTTCGTCGAGTCGGAGGTCCATGGCTGAGCGATACTTCACACCGGACGAGGTCGCCGCGTTGATCCCCGCCCTGTCCGGGGTGATGGAAGGGGTGATGCGCGCGCACGCCGAAGCGACGGAAACGCGCGCGCGTCTCGGCGCCGAGCGCGAACGGATCGCCCAGGCCGGCGGTGGAGTGGTGGATCGGGTCGCGTGGCGCGCGGCGACGGAGCGGATGGCCCGGCTCACCGAGCGTATCCAGGCCGGCCTCGCGGAAATCACCCGCCTCGGCGGCGTTCCGAAGGACCCCGGGCTCGGCCTCGTCGACTTCCCGTGCCTCCGGCAGGGCCGTGTCGTCAACCTCTGCTGGCGGCACGGCGAGCGCGCCGTGCGCTGGTGGCACGGCCTCGACGAGGGATACGCGGCGCGGAAGCCCCTCTGATGCGCTACGCCGCGCTGCTCTTCGACCTCTTCGACACGCTGGTGCGGTTCGACCGGACGCGCATGCCCGAGATCCGGGTGAATGGCAAGGCCGTGCGCTCCTCCGCCGGAGAGCTCCACGCGTTGCTGCGTGCCCACGTTCCCGGGGTGGGGCTCGCGGCGTGCTACGAGGCGCTGATGGACAGCTGGCGCGAGGCCGAGCGCCTGCGTGCCATCGATCACCGGGAGGTCGCGGCCCCGGCGCGGTTCGCGTACTTCTTCCGGCGGCTCGGGCTCGAGGAGGGCGCGCTGCCGCCGGGGCTCGGGCGCGCGCTGATTGACACGCATCGCCGAGCGCTCGGGCGGGCCGCCGAGTTTCCCCCGCATCACGGCCCGCTGCTCAGGCGTCTGGCGGCGCGCTACCGGCTGGCGGTGGTCTCGAACTTCGACTACACGCCGACCGCGCTCGACATCCTGGAGCGCGCGGGCGTCAGCGAGCTGTTCGGCGCCATCGTGGTGTCGGACGCGGTCGGCTGGCGCAAGCCACGTCGCGAGATCTTCGACGAGGCCCTGGGGCGCCTCGGCGCCGGGCCCGGAGACGCGCTCTTCGTCGGGGACCGCGCGGACATCGACGTGGCTGGCGCCCGAGCGGTCGGCATGGACGCGGCGTGGATCAATCCGGGGGCGACCCCGCTGCCGGCCGCCATTGCGCCGCCGACGTTCGAGATCCGCGACCTCGCCGAGCTGGAGGCCATCCTGAACCCGTGAGGGGCGCACCCGTATCTTAGGAAAAGGAGGAGCGGGCGGCGTCACGGCCCCCGCGACAATCAACTCATGGCGACGACGCGCAAGGTGATCATCATCGGGTCGGGACCGGCGGGCTACACGGCGGCCATTTACGCGGCTCGCGCCAACCTGGCGCCGCTCATGCTGACCGGCATCCAATCCGGCGGTCAGCTCATGCTCACGACGCTCGTCGAGAACTATCCCGGCTTCGTCGAGGGCATCCAGGGGCCGGAGCTGATGGAGACGATGCGGAAGCAGGCCGAGCACTTCGGCACCGAGATGCTCGCCGAGGACGCGACGACGGTGGACTTCTCACGGCAGCCGTTCGTCGTGCGCGCCGGCGAGCGGACCCTCGAAAGCCATACCGTCATCGTCGCGACCGGCGCGTCGGCGAAGCTCCTCGGACTCCCCGCCGAGGCGAAGCTGATGGGGCGCGGCGTCTCGACGTGCGCGACGTGCGACGGCTTCTTCTTCAAGGACCAGAACATCATGGTGGTCGGCGGGGGCGACTCCGCGCTCGAGGAGGCGCTCTACCTTGCGCGGCTCGGCCGGCGCGTCGACGTCGTCCATCGGCGCGGCGCCCTCCGCGGCTCGAAGATCATGCAGGAGCGCGCCTTCAAGAACCCGAAGATCGAGTTCATCTGGGACACGGTCGTCGACGACATCCGCGACGTCGAGCGGGGAAGGGTCACGAGCGTGCGCCTGAAGAACCTGAAGACCAGCGCCTCCGAGGAGCGGCCCGTCGACGGCCTCTTCGTCGCGATCGGCCACCAGCCGAACACACAGATCTTCCGTGGCCAGATCGAGCTCTTGCCGACCGACTACGTGAAGGTGAAGCCCGGCAGCACGCAGACGAGCGTGCCCGGGGTCTTCGCCGCGGGCGACGTGCAGGACCACACCTATCGACAGGCGGTGACGGCCGCCGGCACCGGCTGCATGGCCGCGCTCGAGGCGGAGCGTTACCTGGAGGCCACGCAGGGGCATTGAGAACATGGGGGGCCTCGAACGGGCCCCCCAAGCCCCCCTTCCCCCCCCAACACGGGGGGGCGCGGGTCAGGTACCGACGCGGAGGGTGGCGCCCAGCTCGCGCAGCAGGGCGATCGTGGACAAATAGGAGAGCTTGCCGGTCCGCGGGTTCTCCGACGGCACGTTCTCGATCTCGACGGCGAGCCGCCCGAATTCGCCCTCGACCGTGATCCGGTGGGCGTTCCGCTGCTGCCCGGGCACCGCGTAGAGCCGGATCCGCGTCTTCTCCGGCCCGATCCCGGCGAGGGACAGCGCGGCGAGGACGTTCACGTTGGCGGGGAAGGCGCGGCACGCCTCGGTCGCCGGCCCCTCGAAGATCAGCGTCTCCTGGCGGATCGCGGCGAGGTCGAGCCGCCGCTCCACGACCCACGGCGCCCCGGCGAGACCCTCCGGCGGCTTGCGCGTCTCCATCGTGACCGACGTGATCGTGCCGACGCGCGCGCCCTTGACGCCGTCGAGGCCGGCGATGGCGCCCGACGGCACGTGGATGCGGCAGCCGGTGCTGGCCGCGAGGGCCACCCAGTCCTGACGCCCGAGGAGCCCGCCGCATGACAGGACGACCAGATCGCGGCCGGCGCCGAGCGCCTTCGGCGCGATCTCCTCGAGGTGGGCCTGTGTCGACGCCTCGACGACGAGGTCCGAGCGCGTGACGAGCTCGTCCAGCGTGAGGAACGGCACGGGCGTGCGGAGCCCCGCGAGGAAGCGCTCGCCCTTCGGCCGGTCCCGCGCCGTCGCGCCGGCCAGCGCGAGGCCCGGCAGTCCGGCATCGAGCGCGCGACAGACCGCGCGGCCGATCACACCGAGCCCGACGACGCCGACCCGCATGCTGGCGCATGGTATCATGCGGCAGGCGTGCGAACCCCGGCACCCGTGACGCTGCGGCGACCACTCGAGCAGCTCTATCGCGAGTTCGACTACGCCGGGCGCGTCGGGCTCGACGCGATCCGCTTTCCCCTCCGTTACGCCGAGCCGCGCGACCGCGAGCTGGTGGGTCTCCTGACCGCGTGCCTCGCCTACGGGCGCGTGGATCTCTTCGGACGGCAGCTCGAGGGCGTCCTCGTGGCGATGGAGCCGTCGCCCACGGCATTCGTCGCGGGCTTCGACCCGCGCCGCGACGCGCCGGCGCTGGCCGGCTTTCGCTATCGCTTCAACCGGCCGCCCGACCTCGTCGCCTTCTGTGTGGCCGCACGCGAGGTGCTCGCGCGCTGGGGGACGCTCGAGAAATGCTTCGTCGCGGGCGACCCCGCGGCTGGCGGGCCGATCGGCCCGGCGCTCGAGCGATTCGCGCGCGCCTTCCTCGAGGCCGACCTCCGCGAGGTGTTCCCGCGCGGCCGCCTCTCGCGCGGCTACCGGCACCTCTTCCCGCTGCCGTCGGCCGGCGGCCCGTGCAAGCGGCTCCACCTCTTCCTCCGCTGGATGGTCCGCCGGGAGCCACCGGACTTCGGGCTCTGGACGTCGGTCTCGCCGGCGCGCCTGTTGATCCCGGTGGACACGCACGTCGAGAACATGAGCCGCGCGATCGGCCTCACGCGGCGCCGCTCCCGCACCTGGCGGATGGCCGAGGAGATCACGGCGGCCCTGGCGCGCGTCGACCCGGCCGATCCCGTGAAGTTCGACTTCGCGCTCTGCCACAAGCGGATGTCCGGCGAGTGTCGCGACCGGCGCGACGCGTCCATCTGCACGCCCTGCGGTCTCAAGGACGTGTGCCGGCACTGGAGGCGGGCGCGGCATGAGCGCTGAGCTCGCCCTCGTGCTCGGAGGCGCGGTGCTGGGTGGCCTCGTGGCCTGGCTGCTCGTGCGCGGCCAGGCGCGCGCGGTGTTCCAGGCGCGGGTCGCCGCGCTCGAGGCGCTGGGCGACGAACTCCGAAGGCAGCTTTCCCGGCGGGACGTGGACCTCGGGGACCTCCGCAGCGCGCTGGAGGTCGAGCGCGCGCGGCGCGCCGGATCGGAGGCGCGTCTGGAGGCGGAGCGCGAGAACCTCGAGGAGCAGAAGCGGCTCCTCGAAGAGGCGCGCGAACGGCTCTCCGAGACGTTCAGCGCGCTCAGCGCGAAGGCGCTCCGCGAGAACAGCGCGGAGTTCATCACGCTGGCGCGGGAGAGGATCGAGGGCCAGCTCGAGCGGCGCCAGCAGGGGATCGAGGCGCTGATCGCGCCGCTCCGTGAGTCCCTGACCCGCTACGAGCAGCAGATCAGCGCGCTCGAGGCGAGCCGCAAGGAGGCGTACGGCGGCCTGCGCCAGCAGCTCGAGAGCCTGTCGTCCAGCAGCGCCGAGCTGCAGCGCGAGACCGGCAACCTCGTCACCGCGCTGCGGGCTCCGCATATCCGGGGGCGGTGGGGGGAGCTCACGCTGCGCCGGGTGGTCGAGCTCGCCGGGATGGTGCCGTATTGCGATTTCGTGGAGCAGGTGTCCGTCGAGACGGATTCGGGGCGGGTGCGACCCGACATGGTCGTCCGTCTGCCCGCCCGCCGCGAGATCGTCGTGGACGCGAAAGTCCCCTTGGCCGCCTATCTGGACGCGATCTCCGCGCCGACGCCCGACGAGCGGGCGGCCGGCTTCGCCCGGCACGCCTCCCAGGTTCGCCAGCACATGGCCACGCTGGCGGGGAAGGCGTACTGGGAGGAGTTCGGCAAGTCGGCCGAGCTGGTCGTGATGTTCATTCCGGGCGAGGCCTTCGTGTCGGCGGCCGTCGAAGCCGATCCCACCCTGATCGAGGACGGGATGACGAAGCGCGTGGTGGTCGCGACCCCGACGACGCTGATCGCGCTGCTTCGCGCGGTCGCGTACGGCTGGCGCCAGGAGGACCTGGCCGCGAACGCCGAGCAGATCAGCGAGCTCGGGAAGCTCCTCTACGACCGACTCCGCACGGTCGGGGAGCACTTCAATGACATCGGCCGCAACCTCCTGCGGGCGACGTCGGCCTTCAACCGGGCCGTGGGTTCCATGGAATCCCGCGTGCTCCCGGCGGCGCGGAAGTTCAAGGACCTCGGCGCCGCGACCGGCGCGGATCTGCCCCGGCTCGAGAGCGTGGACGAGCAGCCGCGCGAGCTGACCGCCCCGGAGTTCCCGCAGCAGCTCTCGACGGACCCGCCGCCTCGGGACGCGCCGGCGTGACCCTGACCGCCGTCGACTGGGCGGTCATCCTCGCGTACTTCGTCCTCTCGCTGGTCGTCGGCGTGGTGTTCTCCGGGCGCGCGGGCACGTCGTCGACGGAGTATTTCCTGTCCGGGCGCTCGATGCCCTGGTGGCTCGCGGGCACCTCGATGGTCGCGACGACCTTCGCGGCCGACACGCCGCTCGCCGTCACCGGGCTCACGGTGAAGCACGGCATCGCCGGCAACTGGCTCTGGTGGTCGTTCGTCATGAGCGGGATGCTCACGGTGGTCTTCTATGCCCGCCTGTGGCGCCGTGCAGGCGTGATGACGGACGCCGAGTTCGCGGAGCTGCGCTACGCGGGCCGGCCCGCGGCCTTCCTGCGGGGCTTCCGCGCCTGCTACCTGGCGCTCGCCGTCAACTCGATCATCATCGGATGGGTGACCTCGGCGATGGCGAAGATCGTGGGACTGACCATGGGCGTCGACAAGTGGCAGGCGATCGTGGTGCTGTTCCTGGTGACCGGGCTCTACTCGACGCTCTCGGGCCTCTGGGGCGTGGTCGTCACGGACTTCTTCCAGTTCCTCCTGGCCATGACGGGCTGCATCGTCCTGGCGGGCTTCGCCCTGGGCGCGGTGGGGGGGCTCGACGGTCTCCTGGCCGCGCTCCATGCGCGCTATCCCGACGACGCTCCGCTGCGCGTCGTCCCGGGGCTCGACTCGGAGTGGATGCCGGCGCTGGCGTTCTTCGTGTACCTCGGCGTCAACTGGTGGGCGTCGTGGTACCCGGGCGCCGAGCCGGGCGGCGGCGGCTACGTGGCGCAGCGCATCCTGTCCACGCGCGACGAGCGCCACGCGCTGCTGGCCGCGCTCTGGTTCAACATCGCGCACTACGCGCTCCGGCCGTGGCCGTGGATCCTCGTCGCGCTGACGTCGATGGTGCTCTATCCGGGCCTGGCCGATCCGGAGCTCGGGTACGTCCACGTGATGGTGGATCACCTCCCGCCCTTCTGGCGCGGTTTCCTGCTCGCCGCCTTCTTCGCCGCGTACATGTCCACGATCTCGACGCAGCTGAACTGGGGCGCCTCGTACCTGGTGAACGACGTCTACCGGCGCTTCTGGGCCCGGGCGCGCTCCGAGGCCCACTACGCGGGCGTGGGCCGTCTGGCGACCGTCGCGATGATGGCGGTCTCGGGGGTCGTGACGCTCTCGATCGAGTCGGTCGAGGGCGCGTGGAAGTTTCTGCTGGCGCTCGGGGCCGGTACGGGGCTCGTCTACCTGCTGCGCTGGTACTGGTGGCGCATCAACGCATGGTCGGAGGTGAGCGCGATGGGCGCGGCGCTCGTCTTTTCGCTCGCCGCGCAGTGGGGCCTCGGGCTCTCGAGCGACGACCCGCGCGGCTTCGCGCTGCTGCTGCTCACCACGACCACGGCGACCACGGCCGTCTGGCTCGCCGTGACGTACCTCACACCGGCCGAGCCGCGCGAGACGCTCACCGCCTTCGCCGCGCGCGTGCGCGCCGGCGGGCCCGGCTGGCGCGCGATCGCGCCCGACGCGGCCGGGGGCCAGCGGATCGGCGCGGGCCTCCTGCTGTGGGTGCTCGGCTGCGCGGTCGTCTATCTCGGCCTCTTCGGGATCGGCGGCCTCCTGCTCCGCCGTCCGCTCCAGGGCGTCGGTGCCCTCGCCGCGGCCGCGGCCCTCACGTGGTACCTCGTGCGGGCGACGCGGGTCGCGCCCGAGGCCGGAGACCGCGTGGTATGATGCGCCTGATGACACCGATTCCCATCCAGGTTTACGGAATCAATCTTCTCGTGCGGCTGATGCCGGAAGGTCCCGCGGACGTGCGGGTGCACTGCCCGAAGGGCTCGCCGATTCGCTACGGGGAGGTCGTCGCGCGCGGGGACGGGTTCGACGAGGGCGCGAACGCCTTCCGGGAGATGCCCGATCTGAAGACGTGCGTGGCGTTCGAGGAGTCGGCGGAGGAAGTCGAGGGCCACTACTTCTACATCGCGGGCGAAGAGTATCGCGTGATCCGCCTCGACTCGGTCATCCTGTCGTTCCCGCACGAGTAGATCGCGCGTCGTGGCTCGGCGCTCCGCGGTGATCCTCGACGCCGCGCTCGCGCGCGTCGACCAGTCCGAGCTGATCGAGCTCACCCGAGATCTCGTCCGGATCCCGAGCGTCGTTCGCCCCGACCGGTCCGCCGGCGAGGGAGAGGTCGCCCGCTACGTCGAGCGCTGGCTCCGGCGGGAGGGCCTGGCCGTCGAGGTCCACGAGGTGGCGCCGGGCCGACCGAACGTGATCGCGTGGTTGGGCGACAAGGGTTCCGGGCGGAGCCTGCTGCTCGAAGGGCATACCGACGTCGTCACCGAGGGCGATCCCAGCGAGTGGCGCCACCCACCGTTCGCCGCCGCGCTCGCCGACGGGCGGATCTACGGGCGCGGGGCCGCCGACATGAAGGGCGGTCTCGCCGGCGCGATGATCGCGGCCGCGGCGATCCGGCGGAGCGGGGTGCCGCTGCGCGGACGGCTTGTCGTCGGGGCGCTCGTCGACGAGGAAGCCGACATGCTGGGCGCCCGCCACTTCTGCACGACGCCGATCGGCCGCGAGCTCGACGCGGCGATCATCTGCGAGCCCGAGCAGAACGAGGTCTGCCTCGAGCAGCGCGGCGTCGTCTGGGCGCGCGTTGCGATCCGCGGTCGGATGGGCCACGGCGCCATGCCGGAGGCCAGCGTCAACCCGATCGGCGCCGTCGGCGCGTTGCTGCGCGAGGTGCCGGCGCTCGAGCGCCGGCTGCGCCGCTTGTGCCGGCGGAGCCGTTACCTGCGGCCCCCGACGGTGACGCCCACCGTGGTCCAGGCGCCGGCGCTGGGCATCGGGCAGTCGAACGTGATCCCGTCGAGCGCGCGCGTGGTCCTGGACGTGCGGCTGACTCCCGGGCCGGACCATGCCGAGGTCGGGGCGGAGCTCGACGCCGCGTGCCGGCGCGCCATGGCGCGGTGCCCCGGCGCCACGGTGGAGTGGGAGCCGGTCAACGGCTTCCGCTTGGCGACGCGCGTCGAGCGGCGCGAGCCGCTCGTCTCGGCCGTCGCGACCGGCGTGCGCCAGGCGACGGGACGGGCGCCGCGCTTCGGCGGCGTGCCGGGCTCCACCGACGGGACGATTCTCCGGATGAGCCTCGGCATCCCGATCGTCACGCTCGGCCCGGGTCACCGGCAGATTCCCCACCAGGTGAACGAGTACGTCGATACCGGTGAGCTCTTCGATGCGGCGCGGATTTACGTCGCCGCAGCGCTGAATTTTCTCTAGCGATGGCCGAGTTCGCGCCGCGGCTGCGCCACGTCGACGCCTTCCCGGTCGAGCACGAGGGACGGCCCTGCATCGCGCTGCGCGACCCGGCGGGCTACACCGACTCGGTCGTCCTGCTCCCCCGGGTGCTCCTCGAGATCGTCTCGCTGTTCGACGGCGCGCACTCGGTGGCCGACATCCAGGCGGCGGTGATGCGCCGCCACGGCGAGCTCGTCCCCCGCGAGCAGATCCAGGGGATCGCCGAGTCGCTCGACGCGCACGGCTTCCTCGACAGCGAGCGCTTCGCTGCGCGCCGTGCGGCCGTCGACAGCACGTTCCTCGGGGCGCCGACACGACCCGCCGCCCACGCGGGCGGCGCCTACCCGGCGGAGCCGGACGTCCTGCGCACGACGTTCGACGCGTTCTTCACGCCTCCGGCTGGCCCCGGGCGGGTCGACGGCTCCGCGGCCCCCGCCGAGGCGGTCCGGGGGGTGATCGCGCCGCACATCGACTTCCATCGCGGCGGACCCGCGTATGCCTGGGCCTATCGCGATGTGGCGGAACGCGCCGCGGCCGACGTCTTCGTGGTGTTCGGCACGTGCCACGCGGGCATGACCGATCCCTTCGCGCTCACGCGCAAGGACTACGACAGTCCGCTGGGCCCGGTGCCGGTCGACCGGGACTTCGTCGAGGCGCTCGCAGCGCGCGCGGGCCAGGACTGCTTCCGCTCCGAGCTCGCGCATCGCAGCGAGCACTCGATCGAGTTCCAGGCGGTGTTCCTCCGCTACCTGTTCGAGGGCCGCCGCGACATCATGATCGTGCCCGTGCTGGCGAGCTTCGCCCACGAGGCGCTGCTCCGCCAGCGGCGGCCCGAGGACGACCCGCGGGTCCCGCGGTTCCTCGACGCCCTCGCCGAGACCGTGGCGGCGACCGGCCGGCGGGTGGTCTTCGTCGCGGGCGCCGACCTCGCTCACGTCGGTCCGCGCTTCGGTGATGCCGAGCCGGTATCGCCGGAAGCGCTCGAGCGCATCGCGGGCGAGGACCGCGCGATGCTCGAGGCGGTCGAGGCGGGCGACGCGGCCGCGTTCTTCGAGGCGGTGGCGCGCGACGACGACCGTCGGCGGATCTGTGGATTGTCGCCGATCTACGCGCTGCTGTGCGCCCTCGGCGGCGGGCGGGGAACGCTGAGACGATACGGTCAGTG
>Ga0209343_10008490_pt1 | contig 11948 bp, 14 predicted proteins | sample RifCSPlowO2_02_FD_184026 | JGI IMG/M metagenome (GOLD analysis project Ga0209343, IMG submission 184026) | Groundwater microbial communities from Rifle, Colorado - Rifle CSP2_plank lowO2_0.2 (SPAdes) (version 2) | ecosystem: Environmental > Aquatic > Deep subsurface > Groundwater | place... | reverse complement strand
TTAATTTTATTACAATCCATCTTTACTGCTTCTTTTTCTCTCATATGCGGATAACTGTCTTTTCAATGTCTGTCTTGCTGTATAAAGCCTGGACATAACTGTGCCCACTGGCACATCCATAATCTTGGCTATTTCTTTATATGAAAAGTCCTCAGCATAGAATAGTATTATCGTAGTGCGAAGTTCCTCTGGCAGCCTATCAATCGAGGATTTGATATTCTCGCTAAATATCTCCTCTTGAGCGCCGCTAATTTCTGGAAGACTTATAAAATCCTTTACCTCCTCAAACTCTATCATCCCGGGTTCTTTCATCCTTTTACGATACTCGTTAATGAAGATGTTTCTCAATATGGTAACTATCCAGGCCTTAAAATTTGTCCCTGGCTTAAACTTGTCAAAATAGCGATATGCCCTTAGAGATGTCTCCTGCACCAAATCTTCAGCATCTTGCTCATTCTGCGTCATCCGGATTGCAAGATTATAAAGAGAGTTGCAATGTTCTAATATTTTCTTCTCAAACTCTCTTTTTAAACTTTTATTTCTGGCCCAAGAAAACACGCTTTTCCTTTTAGCTTTAGATTTACCTTTCTACTTATAATAACAAAATTTTCCCGGATTTATTCAAAAATTTTAAGATTTTTGTTTTGGAGGGCATTTAACAGTGCCGTATGAACAGAATACGCAGCAATCTCCGTCCTTGGGCTGTAAAATCTTTTTACAATTGCTGCACTCATAAAAGTGCTGGCAGGAATTAACAGACATAGCCTCTTCTTTTACGTATCCACAGAATGGGCATTTTATCTTAGAGGTTAAAATTATGCTTTTTGAAAGCGGAATTGTTTTACAACTCTTACATTTTATTTCTTTAAGGAAGTTCAGAAAGGCGCCTGCCAGAAGCAGGAATAGTCCGGCATAGATTAAGAAAGCCATAAATTTTATATAGAAAGCAAGGAATATTAAAAGTGAGCCGGCCGCATTGAGAAGTAATGGTATTTTCCTCCTATGCTTTAGAAAAGAAACGATGCTGCCAATAAAAACAAGTAATACCAAAGCCAAAAATACATAGATCATTACGCCCTCATACGGCCTTAAGAAACTAAGACCCAGCGCGGAACCAACCACTGCTAATAAAGGAAAGCAGGCCGGGCAAGCAGAAGCTGCCAGTAATGCGCCTATTGCCGCAATTTTATCCAGAAATATTATTTTCATTGTCATCTTCTCGAAATAAAAGCCCTCTTAAAAAGAGGGCTTTTATTTTAACCGAAAATTGCCTGCTTTGTTTCTTCTAAGCTTGGCTTACCCACAAACCTGATTTTTCCATCCACAACTACCGTGGGCACAGCCTTGATACCATAGCATTTTGCCGGTTCACAGCATACTGTGCCGGAGCATCTTCTTTCGATAACCTCGCACTCCGGACAGCTTATTTGCTTGATTGCCTGAAAGGTGTCTTTGCAAAGCGGGCAATCAGCGGTAAATACTTCAATTCTTTTCATTCTAATCCCCTCCTTCCTATTATTTTGCAAACTTATAGATGATATCCATCAATTCGCTGTATATTTCTTCCTGCCTTTCTTTTCTTCTTGACTGCATTGCATCGGTGGCGCATATTTCTAAATAATTGCGCATAATCACCTTACTTACTCCGCGCAAGGCCTCAAATATTGAAGAAACCTGCTGGAGTATGTCCAGACAATAGCGCTTATCCTCAAGCATATTTTTTATTCCCTTGATTTGGCCCTCAATACGGCTTAAACGGCCTGTAAGTTCTATTTCTCTTTCTCTGGTAATGCAACCTTTTTTCACTGGCATAGCTTACCTCCTTTATAGTCCTACTCCCTACCACTATAAGTATAGCACAATTCCAAATTCTGTCAAGTAAAGATGGTAAATTAGCTGACAGCGATAGGATAAAAAAACCCATACTTTGCCAAGTATGGGTTTTTAAAGGATAATTAAATTTTAGAATAGGATGTTCTTAAACCGCCTCAACGCTTTTTACTTCCGGGACCTCCTGTTTGATGATGCGCTCAATGCCCATTTTCAGGGTCATTGCGCTCATCGGGCAGCCGCCGCAGGCGCCGGTCAGCCTCACCTTGACTACGCCGTCAGCAGTGATGTCCACAAGCTCGGCTGAGCCGCCGTCAGCAGCCAGCATCATCTTAACTTTTTCCAGCGCCTTCTCAACTTTGTCTTTCATTATAATCTCCTCCTATGTTAACGGTCCATAACTTTCTCTTCCCTCTTTAATTTTTGTCAATTTTTGCTGATGACTTCTGCAAAATCTTCCTGATTTAATCTGCACCCTGAGCAGATCCTCCTGCCAGTGGGCATTAAAAAGACGGCAGGATTTATTTTCACAGAAAGGATTGCCCGTAAGCTCAAAAAATATTGCCTGGGCAATGTATCCTTTTAAAACCTCGGTTAATCTCGGGTCGCGATAATCAATGAATCTATCTTTAAATTTCTGCTTGACTTCTCTCTCTTTAAGCTCCCAGGCCTTAAGCAGGCTGTATTTTTGCTTTGCTAAGTAATATTCCTTTGGCTTGGCAGGCGCTTCTACGATACCTGGCGTAGAAATTACTGAAGGCCATCCGAAAATAGCTGCCCTTAAATGCAGGCGCCTATCGTTCTCTTCGTAAGTAGCAATCAGCTTATCCGTAACGAGCACATCTATGCATCCGCGGTCATCCGCGTGTCCTGCGCGTTTATCCTCGTTTGATTTTATCTTTTCAAAGAGCTTCTGGGTATAGACAGGCTCATAAAGCAAGCCCTTTGTTTGAACTATACTTTCTTTTAATTTTTTTACTTTTGCCGCAAAGCCAAAATTGTCTTTAACAAAACTGCTTATTTTTTTAAAATCAATGGTTTGACTTCGCTCAGGGCTAATCTTTTCCTTGGACTCAATGTATACGCAAACTGTTTTATCCACATTTGCTCTTTTATAAAATTTTCAGCGCTTCAACCGCTGCCTTCTTGCCTGATAAAAGCATTGCGCCGAAGGTTGGGCCCATCCGCGGCAGGCCAAAGGTTGTAGTGGTTGCCATACCGGAAACGATTAAACCCGGATGCACTTCTTTGGTATATTCAACTACCAAATCCTCAGAACGCTCAACCCACATTGCCCCAAAGCCCGGCATCTTGATTAATCCCCGCTCCGCCAATTTCCTTACCACGCAGGCATCGTGCCCTGTAGCATCAATGACTAATTTTGATTCCAGGGCCACCGGATCAACGCAGGTAATCTCCCTGGGTAAAGCCGTAACCGGAGTCCAGTTAATCACTACCCCGGCAACCCGGTTATTCTCGCGCAAAACCAAATCGTCAAAAATTGACATATTGGCAAACTTCGCTCCGGCATCGCAGCTAGCGGCAATCAGCTTAGAGCAGGCATGGGGGCCGTCGGCAACATAAAGCCCCTTGGTATATAAGGAATAAGGGATGCCTAATTCTTTTAAAACTTTCTCGCCCGGTGAGCGCACGGTTAATTTATTCATCAAATAACCGCCGATCCAGAACCCGCCGCCTAAATAATTATTCCTCTCTACTATCAAAACCTTAACCTTTTTACTGGCTAATTCCCTGCCTGCCATAAGCCCGGACGGCCCGGCGCCAATGATAATCACATCCGAATCAACGTATTCCCTGAACTGCTTGGCAAACTCATCAACAATTGCCCGGGTTACCTCTTTTTCTCCCACATCTGAAAATATTTTATGTTTGGTCTTCATAACCATTCCTCCTTAATGAGCCCCTGCTGCTTCGCTTTGCTGCGCCTGTCTGCCGACAGGCAGGCAAAAGCGAAGCAAAACGGCAGGGGTGAACTTACAAGTTTCCATTATTTTTTCTCTGGCGATAAAGCTCATAACAAAAAATAGCCGCGGCCGTACTTACATTAAAAGATAATTTTGCCTTTTGCATCGGGATGGTAAGTTTAAGGTCAAGATGTTTTAGCAATCCCTGCCTTATACCTTTGGCTTCCGAACCGATTACCAGGCCCAGGGGGAAATTTAATCTTGCCCTTCTTAAATCCTCGCCGGCTTCTACTACCGCTCCGGCAATCCAGTATCCGGCTCCCTTTGCTGTTTCCATAGCCCAGGATAAATTATTCACCTGGATAACGGGAACGTAATTTTCACCGCCCTGGGCCACCCGTAAAACCGCATCCGTAACCTCAACCGAATCGTATCTTGGCAGGACCAGCGCGAATCCGCCAAAACAGGCAGCGCTGCGCAAGATGCCTCCTAAATTCTGGGGGTCGTTTAAATTGTCAAGGAACAGCATAACCGGCAGATTTTCTAACGGCTTATCCAGGACATCTTCAAGAAGAGAATACCTGAAACGCTCTACTTCTAGAATAATGCCCTGCGCGCGGATGTCTCCGGAGATATGCTTAAATTCTCTCTCGGGAATATAACAGATGGGGATATTTTCTGACTTACAGAGCTGTTCAATATCGCCTGCGCGCCCGCCCTTTTCTATCAAGAGCCTTTTAATACTCTTAGGATTTTCCTTGAGCCGTCCGATACAGGAATTTCTGCCGTATAACCGATTGAATTTTATGCCTGAAGCCATAATTACTCAATCACATTACCGACCACTGACTCAACGCTAACCCCTGCCTTTTTCAAAAATTCAATGCCGTTATCTAAATCCTGCTCTTTACCCTCTAATTCCAGGACTAACTCTCCGATGGTCTCGGTAACCTTTGCCCGGCGGATATTAGGCATTATGTTAAATTTTTTTGCCATCTGAAAAGTCAGCGGTTCCTTGACTAATTCCTTGAGAAAAGTAAGCTTGACAACTCTCTTTGCCATCATCAGCCTCCGTTATTTAATAGAACAATCCCTCTTTGCCTTTAAACTGCAGAATTCCTGATAATCAATGAGCTTGGTGATCCGGGGATGCTCGGAGCAAACTAAACAATCTTTATCTCTGGGAACCTTGACTATTCTAAAGGTAGAATCCAGGGCATTAAAAATCAACAGCCTGCCTACGAGCATCTCGCCAATACCTAAGATAAATTTTAGCGCCTCATTTGCCTGCAGCACTCCCAGAACTCCCGCTACCGCCCCGAGTATCCCGCCCTCCTGGCAGCTTGGCACAGCGCCCGCAGGAGGCGGCTCAGGGAATAGACAGCGGTAACAGGGGCCTTCTCCCGGTAAAATTGCCATAATCTGGCCGTCATAACGAAAAATCCCGGCGTGGATAAGCGGCTTTTTGGCAATAACGCAGGCGTCATTGACTAAATAACGGGTCGGGAAATTATCCGAGCCGTCAACCACTATATCATAGTCCTTGATAATTTCTAGAATGTTACTTGAGTCCAAGCGCAAGGGATAAGTGACAATTTCAACTTCTGGATTTAAGGCATTGAGGCGGGATTTCCCGGAATCAACTTTTGGAATTCCGATATCGGCTGTGGTATGCACAATCTGCCTTTGCAGATTATTCAGCTCTACCTTATCCGAATCCACCAAACCAATCTTACCCACGCCTGCCGCGGCCAGATAAAATCCGCACGGCGCGCCCAGGCCGCCGGTTCCGATAATCAAAACTTTAGCTTTAAGGATTTTGTCCTGGCCCTTGCCGCCGACATTGGGTAAGATTACCTGCCGGGAATAGCGCTCAATCTGTTCGTTAGTCAAAGCCATTTTAATTGTTAACCCTCGTTAACCTACGAGGTTAACGAGGGTTAATCCCTCCTGCTATCGCCGGAATTATAGATACCTCTGCGCCATCTGATAAAGAGGTTTCATCGTGTTTTAAAAAACGGATATCTTCGTCATTAACATAGAAGTTGATAAAACGCCGGATTTTGCCGTTTTCATCTAAGAGCCGCTCTTTTATTCCGGGAAATTGCCTCTCTAAGTCAGTAATCAGCTCCTTTATATTTACCGCCTCACAGATTACTTCTTGCTTATTCTGGGTAATCTTTTGCAAGGGCGCCGGAATCCTCACTTTTACCTTCGCCATCATTTCCTCCTTAAATATAATACTCAATCACCTTATTTTCCGCAATCTTCTGTTTCTCGCCGTTTTTGATATGCTCTTCAAAGCTGGCTAAACTGGGCTTAATCTTAATCAGCCCTGGCAAGGCCTTGACTACCGCCTCTTGCGTCTTCAAGCCATTACCGGTGATGCAGAGCACAATGGATTCATCCCTGGGAATAAGTTTTTGTGCAATGAGTTTTTTAGCTGCGGCCAGGGTTACCCCTCCGGCGGTTTCAGTAAAAATCCCCTCGCTCTTAGCTAATAACTTTATCGCCTCAATTATTTCCTCATCGCTTGCCTCTTCACCATAGCCGCCTGATCTTCTTACCGCATCCAGGGCATAATAGCCGTCAGCAGGATTACCGATGGCAAGAGATTTGGCTATGGTCTTAGGCTTAACCGGTCTTATGATGTCAGATTTTTCTTTAATTGCGGTAACTATCGGCGCGCACCCCGCACCTTGCGCGCAATGAACTCTGGTTTCTACCTGAGCCACAAATCCCAATTTTTCCAATTCCTTAAAACTCTTCCAGAGCTTGGTAATCAGGGAACCTCCGGCCGAAGGCGCCACAATATGTTGAGGCAGCTTCCAGCCCAATTGCTCGGCAATCTCATAACCCATAGATTTAGAACCCTCGGCATAATATGGCCTGATATTAATATTCACAAAAGCCCAGCGATATTTGGAGGCAATTTCAGAGCAGAGCCGGTTAACCTCGTCATAGTTTCCTTCAATACCGATTAAATTGGGATTATAAATGAGCGAGCTGACCACCTTGCCTGATTCAAGGTCAGCAGGGATAAAGATATAGGCCTTCAGGCCGCAGCTGGCGGCTTGCGCGGCAACGGAATTTGCCAGATTTCCGGTTGAGGCGCAGGCAACCGTATCAAAGCCGAATTCCCTGCTCTTTGAAATGGCAACTGAAACCACCCTGTCTTTAAACGATAACGTAGGATGATTCACTGAATCGTCTTTGATGTAAAGCTCTTCCACGCCAAGCGCCCTGGCTAAATTATTAGCCCTGATTAAGGGCGTAAAACCGGAATCCAGGCCCACTGTCGGCTCTTTGTCTAAAGGCAGAAGCTCCTTATAGCGCCACATTGTCTTAGGCCGCTCTGAAAGCGCCTTCTTGGTAAAAAGCTTTTTGATATTGGCGTAATCATAATCCACCTCTAAAGAGCCAAAACAATATTCGCAGACAAATAAAACGTCTTTGGGATATTCCCGGCCGCATTCCCGGCATTTTAGGCCTAATACGTAACTCATCATTGACTCCTGTATCAAAAGTTTACTGCTTAAGCCGCTTATTAACTATCAACCAACTTTTTTACCAGCACCTTATAATATCCGTCTTCCTTCTTAATCTCTAAAATTTCCTGTCCGTCATTTTTGAGGCTCGCCGGAACATTCTCAAGCGGCTCTCCTTCATCCAGAGAAAGCTCAACTATTTGTCCAATTTTAACATTTTCTAAATATAATTTTGCCTGCACGTAATTCAGCGGGCATTTTACTCCCTTGAGGTCCAAGACCGCATCTACCATGGATTCTTTTGCTTCCGGGCTTAGAGTTTGTCTAAGAGCGAATTTAGGAAAATTAAACGAGGGCTCCATATTTTTATAGAGCTCTTTTACATGCTCAAAGAATTCTTTTGCGTATAGAAATTTTTCTTCTTTTTCTTTTAGGCCCAGACCATCTGCGAGAGAATTGTAAACTTCTTTCAGATTGGAAAATTTAGGATTGGCCAGGCCTGGGTTAATAAATTTCCCGATAAAATCACCGATGGCGCTCAATTCATCCTTCGGGTCCACCCCCCTGACTATCAAAAGCGCGCGGGAACTAAAAAATAAGAGTTTTCTAATTTCTGCGGGATTATGCTTATCCTTTACGGCTGCCTCTAAATGAATTCGGGCATCGGCTAAGTCCGCCTCAATCATATCCATAACTCCGGCTCCGCATTCGCCGGGGCCTAAGCCATCAAGAGAAAACTCGCTCTCATTTCCCCAATCAATATAATAGTCCCTATTCTCTGAATAGCCGGGGACATATGCGTATTTTACCGCGATTTCTCTGGCTAAGCTTGCGCCATATTTATTAATATAATCGTAAATGTCGGTATCTTCATCTATCGCGCTATTTATACTATTCACAAAATCCTTAATAAAAAGAGGAATACTTTTTGCCGGCAGGATTATCCTGCTATCCCCTGCCAGTTTCGTATGCGGGACCCCTTTTCTCCCGCCTAAGAGCAATTTATAAAATGGAACGGGCCGGCCGCCGATCCGGCGCACCATTCCGTGCAGGGCGATGAGCCCCAGGGGATGCTGTCCGCAGGCATTAGGGCAGCCGTTTATTTTTATATTCAATTTGCCTAAGGCGGCCTTACCGATAAAATTATCTTTAATTACCTCTTCCAACTTCTCGGTCAAACCCGGAGAATTGCAAAGGCCGAGATTACAGGTAAGCGCGCCCTTACAACAGGCCACATCCTGCAGGGTAGCCGGATAAAGGAAGTCCTTGAGAATTTCCTTTAGCTTCAAGAATAGCGCATGGGTATCCTTCCTCTTCACATTACAAAGGCAAAGATTCTGGTTGGCGGAGGTGCGAAATTCTATTTCCCCAAAATCATTTCCTAATCCTGCCAATGCCTCTAAGCTTGCCGCCGAAATATCTCCCCGGGGAACCCTCAATTCAATGCTTACCAAACCATCCTGTCTTTGCCGAAGTAAACTGTACTTCAGGAATGCTTTGAAATCTTCATCCTCTGCTCTGGGAATTCTACCGGCGCGAGGGCTTGAGCGGGATACCGGTTCTATTTTTCTTAAGGCAATATATTCTGTCTCTTTTATTGACTTTAATTCTTCCCGGTACCATTGCTTGAAATTAGCCATACCGGAGTCCTGGATTAAAAACCTCATCCGGTTATGGTGTTTATTCCGGCGGTCGCCTTTTTTATAAAAGACACTCTTGATCGCTGCCACGCAAAACCCGAGCTCTTCCGCGGGGATAAACTCCTCAAGCAAATTGCCGACTAATGACTCCGCACCCATCCCGCCGCCGACAAAGACCTGAAAGCCTTTTTGTTTATTTTTCTCCATTGCCAGGAGGCCGAGATCATTGACTAATATTGCGGCGCAATCTTTAGCGCATCCTGAAAATCCGATTTTAAATTTTCGCGGCAGATTATAAGAGGTATCCCGGGCTAAAAGCTCTTCGCTAAGCGCAATTGCATAGCCCCCCACGTCAAAAGCTTCATCTTTGCATACTCCCGCATAAACGCAGGCGGTGACATTCCTCACCGTGTTACCGCCTCCGCCTCGCGGCGAAAGCTCGTAATCTTTCAGATACTCAATCACCTTTATCGTATCTTCTATTTTAACGGCGTGAAGCTGGATATCCTGGCGCGTGGTGATATGGGTCATCCCATTGCCATAGGCGCGCGCGCAATGCGCAATGGCTTTGAGCTGCTCTGCTGTAGTCTGCCCCGCAGGAATTCTGATACGGTTCATAAAGACCTTGCCGCCTCGGTGGCTGTAAATTCCCCAGGGCACCCGCATCCCGGTAAAACGCGCCGGGCTGGTCTTGCCGCTTTGCAGGTCCTCTAATGAACTCTTATAATTCCTTATTCCCTCCTTGACTTCATTCGGCAGTTTAAACATACTATGCCTCGAAATACTGCTGCATTGAAAAATATCTTTCACCCGTATCCGGGAATATCACCACTACTGTTTTACCCCTGCCTAATTCTCCTGCCACCTGCAATGCTGCCTGCGCCGCAGCTCCGCTGGATATGCCGACAAATAACCCTTCTTCCTTAGCCAGCCGACGGCTTATGTTAAAAGCATCGTCATCAGATACCCGGATTATCCGGTCAATTACTCCTCTATTTAAAACTTCCGGGATGAAACCCGCGCCTATCCCTTGAATTTTGTGCGGCCCGGGTTTACCGCCGGAAAGAACGCTGGAGGTCTCTGGCTCAACCGCCACAATTTTTATTTTAGGGTCAATTCCCTTAAACACCTCTCCCACGCCGCTTACGGTTCCGCCGGTTCCTACCCCGGCAACCAAGGCATCAATATTCTTTCCCACGGCATTGAGAATCTCTCTGGCTGTGGTTTCCCGGTGAATCCTGGGGTTGGCCTGATTCTTAAACTGCTGGGGCATAAAACTATTCGGCGTATTCTTAAGCAGTTCCTCCGCCTTTTTTATCGCGCCGCTCATCCCGTCAATTCCCGATGTCAGCACTACCTCGGCGCCGTATGATTTTAAGATAAAAATCCTTTCTAAAGACATTGTCTCAGGCATAGTCAGGATGACCCGGTAACCCCTGACCGCGCCCAGCATAGCCAGGCCGATACCGGTATTGCCTGAGGTTGGTTCAATGATAGTTGAGCCGGGCTTAAGCAGGCCTTGTTTTTCTGCCTCCTGGACCATTGATAAACAAATCCTGTCTTTTACCGAGCCCCCGGGATTAAACTGCTCTAACTTTGCGTATATAGCTGCCGAATCCCCGGGAGCGATGCGGTTAAGTTTTACTATCGGCGTGTTGCCGATAAGCTCTAAGACATCATTGGCAACCCTGTCTGAAAAAGGCATCCCCCCGCCCATAAAATAAACAAATTCTATTTTATCATTATCCTTTACCGTTGTCCGGGCAAATTCCTGGCGCGTAAGGATGCGCTCATTCAACTCAATTGTTACCACCTCCTGCCGGATATTTTTTTTCTTTAATAATTCAGAGATGGAAATTTCTTTTTCCAGTTCTTCATATTTACCGTTTAAGGTTATTTTAATCATTGCTGGCCTCGCTATTTATTCTATCGTATATTCTCAATTCAGGCGGCTCAATGCATAGGTAACCGCATTCGCCGTATCATTCAAATCTTTATCTGAATGCGCCGATGAGATGAAACAAACCTCATCTGCCGACGGTGAAAGATAGACCCCGCAAGACAATAACTGATGAAAAAACTTCTTAAACTTAAGCTTGTCCCGAAAGCAGAAATTAAACATCGGGCCAAAACGGTTTAAGCATACCCCAACACCGCTTGTTTCAACTGCCTTGTCTAATCTTCTATAGAATAATTCGCTTTTGTCATTGAGCTTTTTATAAAAGCCCGGGGTTTTAAGGAGCTCTAAGGTCTTCAGCCCGGCGCGGACTGCAACCGGATTTCCCGATAAAGTGCCTGCCTGATAAACGTTTCCTTCTGGCGCTAAGCAGCGCATAATTTCATCTTTACCGCCAAAACAAGCCAGGGGAAAACCTCCGCCAATAATTTTTCCTAAACAGGTCAAATCAGGAATAATTCCAAAGACATTCTGCGCTGCGCCAAAACAAAAACGAAATCCGGTGATTACCTCATCAAATACGAGCAGGGCCTTATATCTTAAGGTTAATTTGCGCAATCCCTCAAGGAAACTCTTTTGCGGCAAGAGCAAACCGCTATTTGCGGCAATGGGCTCAACGATAACGCAGGCGATGTCGCGGTCTTCGCTCAGTGCCAGCTCAACCTGCTCTAACTTATTATAATCCAGATTGAGCACATCCCGGCTTAAATTTTCTGGTACGCCGCGCTTACCGGCTAAAAAATAATCGCCGTGGCCATGATAACATTCCTTGAATTTGATCAGTTTATTTTTTTTGCTATAGCCCCTGGCCGCCCGCAGCGCTGACATTGCCGCCTCTGTGCCGGAGGAAACCAGACGGATACGCTCCATTGAAGGGACTGCCTTAGTAATGCGCCGGGCAAATTCGGTCTCAATCTTCGTAGGCGCCCCATAGCTGGTTCCTTTTTCAACTGCCTTTTTTACCTCAAGAGAAACATCCCTATGAGCATGGCCCAGGAGCAATGCTCCCCAGGAAAGACAATAATCAATATATGTTTTACCGTCTTCGCCAAAAATCTTAGAGCCGGAAGCTTTCTTTATAAATACCGGCGCGCCCCCTACTGCCTTA
>Ga0209343_10008489_pt1 | contig 11948 bp, 11 predicted proteins | sample RifCSPlowO2_02_FD_184026 | JGI IMG/M metagenome (GOLD analysis project Ga0209343, IMG submission 184026) | Groundwater microbial communities from Rifle, Colorado - Rifle CSP2_plank lowO2_0.2 (SPAdes) (version 2) | ecosystem: Environmental > Aquatic > Deep subsurface > Groundwater | place... | reverse complement strand
CCAGTACAAACAACACAACCAGTACAACCAGTACAAACAACACAACCAGTACAACCAGTACAAACAACACAACCAGTACAACCAGTACAAACAACACAAACACCATCGGTACAAGAACAGGCACGAAAACAAGAACTGGCACGAAAACGAGCGCAAAAACTATTACAAGAATTACAAGTACAACCACATGAACAAGCACTAGCACAAGAACAAGCACTAGCACAAGAACAAGCACTAGCACAAGAACAAGCACAAGAACAAGCACTAGCACTATACCAGGTCAAAAATAATACACATGAAAACATATACAACAATTTACACGTCTCTCCCGACAACTTTTACGTGTATGATAACGACGAGATTAATATTATTGGATTCGTTCACGAACAATATATATATTACTACGATACTGTTATCGTTAATGACGATAATATGACTATTATGTTTAATGATGTAATAATTGGATATATTGACAATGAAAAATATCTTATTATCAATAGTTCGGACATCGTCGTTGGGTATGTATCCGATAATAATTACTATCATCTACGGGATGGTTACATTCTTGATGATGACATATATAATAACATCAACCAACAATTAGAGAATTACTGGATATCAGATAATGATAATAATATCTATGATTTAGAACACAATATTGTTGGTATTTATGATAATTACAATAACATATATTTACACGACGGGCATGAACCCCCGCCCAAAAAAAAAGGGAAATACCAGCGTGGTGGTGTATACATAGAAAATTCATTAGCCAATTTCATTTTTAATGTTATGCCATTAAAGTTAGTGAAATCTATCTTAAATATATATGAAGAAAATGATCCAGATAAAGATACAATTGATATTAACAAACTTTTTGAACATATTATCAATTTGATAGAAACAAATGGAATAATACCAATTTCGGCAGATGCCCCTATAATTAAAAATTTACGAGAAATTATACTTCCATATTATCGTTTATATATCACATTGGTTATAACAGAACTTAAACAATTACTAGACACTTATCTATATTACATATATACTCAGAGTAAGAACATACAAATAATTGTTATGTGTCTATGTCAACGTGGATTTATAGATAGCGCAAAAATTAAAGATTTAATATAAAAATATTTTATTTTTCATCTATATACTATATATATGCCGAATATTTATGCTCTATTACTAATAATTGGTATTATTTTTTTAGTATATAAATATCATGAGATCTATTATTTAAAAAAATGTGATACTACCGATATAGATAATGCTGGGTACGAAAACTTTTATGATTTAGTTGATAATGTATACGATGCGCCAAAACCAAAATTAATAAAAAAGGTAGATATAAATCCATATTTTACAGAAGTTCAGTTTCATAACGATTATCGAGATACGATGAATGCATTTACTATATTAACAACAGCATCACAAACCCAATTATTTAATCGTTCGGACTTACCAATTATAAAAATTTCTACCCCTTCAAAGAAAGAAGTAAGTTATTTAGTTAAAAATTTTATAAAAACAGTTAACACTACAATAGATACAAAAGTTTCTTCGGAATTAGGCAATAACGATTGGAAAAATAATTATGGTGAGAAAAATATTAAATCTGGATGGGATAAACAACAAGAGAAACTTGGCTTGCCTGGTTCTATATATACATTACCAGCCAAAAAATCACATATAAAACTAGTTAAAATAGATCATGCCGAAAAATTCGAGACAGAGAACGAAATTCGATATTCAATTTTTATGATTGTTAAAAAACCAAATGTTGACGACCAAATGTTAGTTAAAGTTAATTTTTATGCAGATAAAAGCGATTACAATGCCGATAGAGAGTTCTTTGATAAAAACAAAAATGCTTATGAAATAGTTATCAAACTAGAAGAAATATCTATTATTGGTTATTTCACTAAAATTTCATTTGGAAAACCTAGTGCCAGAGACGATTACAATCATTTTAATGAAGATGATGAACATATGTTTACTCAAAAACAAATATTTAAAGAGCTTAATAAAAAGAGGAAGCAATATCACACGGAAATCATTGGTTGAGGATACATATGTTGGAACGGTATAGGTGCCTGTTGATAAAATGGCGATATAGGAATATATTGAATATTAGATGTTTGATTGTTAACATTTCTTAGAATTAAAAAAATCACGAAAACTAATATCGCTGTAATAATCGATATAGTTTCAAGAGACCAAAAACTTTGACCGAACTCACGAAATTTTTCTTTTTTATGATCATATATAATATCTGGTTTTGATATTATTATCAGCATCATTATGGTAATATATATAGCTATAATATATGACATATATATTTATAATGAGTTTATTTATTTTCAATATTATATACAAACAACTTTTGTTATATTTTCCTTTTTTATTTCTTTATATTCATCATAATCATCATTATAATATAGCTGAATGATTTTTACTACAAATGTATTATAGTCTTTCACTAACTCTTTTTTGATTGTGTTAACTAGCAGATTTAATCTTGTATGTTGATCTATTTTTATTGTTTTGTTATTATTTTTTATTTTATCTGGATTGTATCGTATTACAATAACAGATTTACCACCTATTCCGTTTACTATTTCGTTCAATCTAGCACATTCACATATATCCCCATATGTATTATGTTGATGTTCATCTATTTCCACTATAACACAATGTTTACTTAATTCGAAATATATATCTGGTCGTTTTTTTGAACATCCATCTAACATTTTACTGCTATTATATTCAAATTGTGTATCGATTTGTTTACGTAAATATCTAACAATACTCCATTCCTTTTTATTTTGTACTTTTTTACAATCATTACATACATATGTTGTTTCTTCTAAATCACACCATCTACATTTTCGTTTCAATATAGTTTCTACAGAGGAATTTGGATGATGTTGATAGCAATACTTTATATTATCTATTACAAATTCATATTCATTTTCACAATCCAGAACATTACATTTATTATGTAAATATAAGTTTATCATGTCTTTTTGTTTGTGTTCGTGACAATATTGTGACCGTTTATTTATAAAACCATATATGGCCTCATTTTTGCATTTATTATATTGACAATGTTTACTTCTAACACTTATCATATTTTCTTTTTTATGTTCAAAACAATACAATCCTCTTGTTTCTGTTGGCAGATTGAATGTTGGTTGTTTATTACAATTCGGATGTATACAACGAACATGTTTAACATCTATCATATTTTCTTTTTTGTGTTCAAAACAATACAATCCTCTTGTTTCTGTTGGCAGATTGAAATTTGGTATTTTATTACAATTCGGATGTATACAACGAACATTTTTAACATCTATCATATTTTCTTTTTTGTGTTCAAAACAATACAATCCTCTTGTTTCTGTTGGTAAATTAAAAGTAGGTATTTTATTACAATTCGGATGTATACAACGTTTTATTGTTACACAAATCATATTTTCCTTTTTGTGTTCAAAACAATACAATCCTCTTGTTTCTGTTGGCAGATTGAAGGATGGTTGTTTATTACAATTCGGATGTATACATCGTTTACTTTTAACATCTATCATATTTTCTTTTTTGTGTTCAAAACAATACAATCCTCTTGTTTCTGTTGGTAGATTGAAATTTGGTCTTGTATTACAATTCGGATGTATACAACGTTTTATTGTTACACAAATCATATTTTCTTTTTTGTGTTCAAAACAATACAATCCTCTTGTTTCTGTTGGCAGATTGAAATTTGGTATTTTATTACAATTCGGATGTATACAACGTTTATGTTTAACGTCAATCATATTTTCTTTTTTGTGTTCAAAACAATACAATCCTCTTGTTTCTGTAGGTAAATTAAAAGTAGGTCGTTTATTACAATTTTCATATATACATTTTTTAACCATAATATAATATAAATATAAATAAACTATAATTTATGTATATTATAAATTTCATTTTTTTTTTCGTTAAAAAAATTATTTTGTATTATATAAATCAGTTAATATTCTAGCCGAGGGCTCTGATATATTTCCACACCATTTTGGTAGCCAAAAGTATGGTATGACCTTAGATACTATTTCATCTTTTCCAAAATGACTTTCAAACATAATTCTATAAGTTACAGCTTCTTTACTAGGAGGAGTACAATGTTTATATTGTTTTTGATATATTTTAAATTCTTTATCATACATTCTCGTTTCCATATTATCTTGTAAAATACGGAACCATGAACGTTCAATAGTAGAACATCCGTCTGAAAAAGCTTCTTTTTTACGCCATAATATTTCATCTGGTAATAAATTAGTTCCTTCAAAAGCACTTCGCAATAAATATTTTTCCATTACCCCCTCTGGCGGTTTTCGTAAATCGGTAGATATGGATAGATATGTTTCTATAAACTTTCGACTCAAAAATGGCACTCTTGCCTCTAATCCGTTTGATGAAATTCCTCTATCACTTCGTAAAACATCAAAGAAATGAATATTATTTAATAGCCGTAAAATTTCTTGATGAAAATCATCCTTTGATGGCGCTTTTAAAGTATATATATAACCTCCTGTTAACTCATCTGAACCATCGCCAATTAATAAAACTTTAATATTTGTATATTCAGAGATCCATCTAGATACTAAATATTGTCCTATACTTGCTCGTGCAGTTGTAATATCATATGATTCTATCGCATGTATAACAGTATCTATAACATACAACCATTCTGTTTCTGGGTAAATAATTGTTGTATGATGACTTCCGATATGTTTAGCAACAAGTTCAGCATATTTAATATCTGTAGCATGTTCATCCATTCCGATACAGAATGTTTTTAATATTTTTCCATTTTCTTTACATTTTTTACTTGTTATAGCGGCTACTAAACTACTATCAAGACCACCAGATAGAAGACAGCCATATTCTCGATCAGCCATTAATCTTGATTCGACAGATGTAATAAACTCTTCTCTAATTATTTTTTTTGCTTCTTCAAAATCGTTAATAGTTTGTGGAATATTATCAAAACTCATATATGATGTAAACTTAATATTATCAAAATTATCGCCAGATGACAGAGTCAGATATGTTCTCGGAGGGAATTGTTGAACATTAGAAGAAATTGAGCACCCTTTAAGTTCAGATGAAAATATAATAGTGTTTTCATCCCATGCCACAAATAATGGACGGATACCGCATTGATCTCTACATACAAATAACTTAACTTCATTTGTTGTTTTAGAATTTTCACAAATTATCATTGCGAATTCTCCATCGATTTCTTTTAACATTGATTCTATTCCTATTTTTAAATATAAATGAATTAAAATATCACAATCTGAGCCAGATGTTAACACAATATCATATTTTTTTGCCATCTGTTTATAATTATAAATTTCCCCGTTACATATGCAATAAATATTAGATGTCTCTGTCTCCAATACAAAAGGTTGATCGGAATTTACTCTGATACCATTAATTGCTAATCTATGAAATCCCATGATTAGCCCATGATCATTATGGATTTTATAATATGTATTATCTGGTCCTCGATGCTTTAGTTTCATGAAATCAATGAAAAAGTTGTCTTTTACAAAATTAAAAGACAATTTTTTCATGAAATCATCGGAAAACTTATCTTTTACGAATCGAAATCTTTCCAATTTTGTCAATAATAACCATATACCACACATTTTTGTTATGTAATAGTTACTATATTTTAAGTAATATTTATTTTTTCATTTTTTTTTAATTTTTCTTGCTTAATAAAATGCATACAGTTCATTACAAACGAATCGAAATGTATAATCTCCCGGCGTCCTTTGGTCAACGCATAGTCAATTTCTGCACCTTTTTTAACAATCAATTGTTTTGTTTCATCAGAAATATCAGAACAATCATACAGTTTATTTATTAGATCTCTAAGTATCGTAACACTTGTAAAATTAGTAATCATTGTATTATAGAAATTATTTCGTATACTTGCATATTTCCTTAAATCTGCTTTCAATATTAATGTTACTAATTGACTAGATGAATTGATATAGCTTGTTGTTAAACTATATCCAAATTTTTTGAATTGTAGTTCCCATAGAGCTTGTCGTACATTCCCATACGAATTTTTTATAATATCAGTATACTCACCCAAACTTAGATTCATATGTTCTCTGCAAGCTACACGATATATACATTCAAATATACATTTGTCACTTGGTGCTGGAACACGTATACATCGACATCTACTTTGTAATGGATCAATTACTTTTGATAAAGAGTTACATCTCATAATGAATCTACATTTATCATTGTAACGTTCCATAGTTCTTCTTAATGCAGCTTGTGCATAAAATGATAAATTGTTTAGATTATTGACTAATACAAGTTTGAATTTCTTATTGTTTTCGAATATATTGTTTAAAGTTTTACTTTTTGCATATTTTTTGACAATATCATGTATCAAATAACGATCATAATTAGTCCCTTTTGGATTAATTATAATATGATAATTGCTTTGTTTTACTTTTTCGTTTGTTTTTTTCCATCCGCTTCCAACGACTTCATATGTTACATCTTTTGTTTTGTATGCATTTGAGCCAAACAACATACCTAAAAATATTTCTATCAATGTTTTTTTTCCACTACCTTCAGGTCCAAAGAAAATTAAATGAGGTAACCCGTCGTCTTTACTCATAATTTCTAACATATTTGATATATCCTGGTGAAAACATAAATCCTTTTTATTAGTTGGACGATATTTGTCTATTAAAAACATATTGTTTATTTAATATATATGTATTTTACTTTTATATATACAATTTCAATTTTTATGAAAATATTTTAACATTATTTATTAAGGTATGTTAGTAGGAATACATATAGACAGTAATATAAAAAATATTATGAATTCATCAAAAATCGCTTATAAAAACGGTGCGACGATCATACAATTTTTCGCAAATAATTCCGTTAAAAATAAAATAGTATACGATGAATTAAAAAAATTTTTAGCGGAAAAACAAATGAAGGCCGTTGTTCATATATCATATACCATAAATTTGTGTAAACAATGGAATAAATATAGCTGGTGGATTCAGCAGTTTATTAATGAAATGATGGTAGCAGAATATATCGGTTGCTTTGCATGTGTAGTTCATTTAGGGAAACAATTAAAATTATCCAAAGAAGAGAGTATTAATAACATATATACATCTTTAATGTATATATATCAACAAACAAAAGATATAAAAATAAAAATACTTATCGAGACCTCATCTGGACAAGGAAGTGAAATTGGATATAAATTAGAAGATTTAGCCTATATATATCGAAAATTTTCAAAACATGACAACAAAGATATAGTTGATAGATTTGGTATATGTATAGATACATGTCATATATTTGCTGCAGGATACAAGATATGTAACAAAGAAAGTAGAGAAATATTTTTTGATAATCTAAATGAACTTATCGGACTAGAACATATTAAACTAGTTCATCTTAATGATAGTAAATCGGCATATAGTTCTCATGTAGATCGTCATGAAAATATAGGAAAAGGCCATATAGGAAAAGAAGCTATATTAATTATAGCTACTATATTTAAAAATCTTGATATTCCTATAATACTCGAAACACCATTCAAACACATATATGATGATTTACAAATGTTGATAAATATACATTCATATTTGTCCTAGTGAAGCTTCCTGAACACCATTGCATACTTCGGCGCCAGGTGTGGAACCGGGAGCCCATATAGTATCATTAAAAATACTACTTTTTCCATCCCATGGCTGTGTTAGTTTCAATTGTGTACCATCACTCCACACAGTTCCACTAGAAAACTGTTGTCTTGGTGATATTTTTATATGATTTGGTGCGCCACTAAAATGTCTATATGGCACCAATTTATTCTCAGCTGGGCACCAATTCTTAGTTGGATCTTTTTTTATCATTAATATATCAGGGCTAGAATAGCCATCATTAGATTTATATCCGGGTGTCCATAATATTTCCGATTCTTCACCTGTAATATTATTTTGACAAGTAAATCCATATTCAGCCGTAGTAGTGTAATAAGGGCAATAAGAATGCCATTCTAAACTACTACATTCAGGTGATACTGTACAACCTTGTGATAAGACTTGTTCTACATTAGGCATTTCTGGACTTGGTGTTGGTTGTGGTATCACTGGTAGTGTTGCTGGTGATATTACTGGTGGTGTTACTAGCGGTGTCGTTGTCTGTTGTGATGATTTGTTTACTCGTATAATAATTACCACGATAATTATTATGATAATTATAGTGATTCCTATAATTATAACTAATTTGTTCATATATACTATATGATTTTATTTTTTTTTTACCAAACTAAAAAATTTGTCAAATCATACTTACCTCCATATTGTTCAACTTTTTTGTTTGAATATAACATAGTTCCTCCAATAGTCAGTAATATTAACGCAATTGTAATGTATATATAATATTCTTTGTTATTTTTTTGTAAATATTCTTTTTTAGCTTCTTCTATATTTTTATCATCCTGAATTTTTATATCTTTATGTTTTGTCATGTCTTGATATAATATAAATACGGCTAATGCACCAATTATAATAATATTCCATTGTAATTCTAGTTTTGTTGAGAATACAAACCATATATATCCTATAGTCGTATACATAATAATACGTTGAGTACTAAATTTACCATCCGAAATTAAAATGATTAAGGCTAACATAGTAGTTATACCCAATATATGTTGTGCAATTCTATTTTCTTCAAGAACCGTCTTTAATTGTTTAGATAACAATGGAAATAGCGCTGTACTGCTTGCTAATATATAAAATAATAATATTATTTTACTCAAAGACATTTCATATTTTTTTTCAAAAAGTCTCTCAAACATGTATATAATATAATAATATATAATATTTTTCCATTATTATATATATATGTCACTACATATTATTAAGAATATTGATCCACTAAATTGTGATAAATTTGTTAATATGTTATATATCAATTTTATGAACTTGGCACAATATCCCAATTTATTGCATAACAAAACGGAACTAAAACGTCTAGTAACTTCAAAAAATACACACATATATATAATTATGATAAATAACAAAATAGTATCATATTTAGTTGGAGAAATAAAAAAATCTAATGATAAAAGAACGGTATTTTATATCAATTATTTGTTTACCGCAAAAAGATTTCGTAAACAGGGTTATGGTGATACTCTTATGAAATATGTTATTAAAATGATTCAAGGTTCGAATTATGATGGTATATTATTAACATGTGATACTGAAGATCGGCGTGCATATCACTTTTATTCTGCAAGAGGGTTTATGCCGGATATGATACTAAGAACATATCAAAAATATGATGTGTTATTTAGAGCTTGTTGATTTGACATTATCAGTAATCCATTTGTCTCTGTCAACTATAAATTTATTTATTTCTTTGACAACATCTTCCTTTTTATTGTATGTTTCCAAAATTTCTAATGTTAATATTCTTCTTGTGTATGGATTAATACCTTGCGCATATATTTGAGTTATAATAGATGTTCTTTCAAAAATTTCATGACAATCAGGTATCATAATTGGTACCCTGATGAATTTACATGTAATCGGATCCAAAAATTTAGATGGATAATCATAATCATAAACTACATAATCATTAATTTTTTTCTCTATAACTTTCTTAATATCTGTTAAGTGTGTGACAGACAATGCTTTCAAAATAGTATCTTTAAATTCTATGATGATGGAGATTTGAGTATCAAGTTTATTATTAATTATTTCGAAACATTTCGTAATTAAGTTTTTATATCTATCAATCTCGTAAATACGAAAACAATTATTGAAATTATAATTTATATTTTGCATTATTCTCAAAACGAAAATGATATACTTTTCTTCTGTTTCTGGATAAAATGTATCTATTAATTTCTCTTCATAAATTGATTCATATATTAGTAATGTATACAGTGCTATTTCACATATCATGTTAAACAAATTCATATAATATATTTGTTCTAGGGCATTCTTAATATTTGCATTTAGTTCATTATTAAAAATATCAAATAAATCTAAACTTCGACTTATTAACTTAAATAATGTTTCTGCAAATATATATTTTGAGTTTTCATTTATGTTTACTCTAAGATGTACCATCTGTAGCAATGTAACTACTATCTTATGTTGATGAGTTAACTCTTCTTCTACAGAAACATTTAATAATTTTTTTATATCTATATCATTAATATATTTAAAAAGATTATCAAAAAGTTCTCCAAAAACAGAAAACCCTGTATCATTGTATGTATTACAAATACAATTAAATGCTTGTTCTCTACAATGCTTATTGGAAATGGTACCATCCATCCCCCCCATAATATCTGAAATTTTCTCATAAATTCCTGTATATATTTGAATATTTAGCGATTTATTTACATGTAATAATGTATATATACCTATCAGACTTTTGGCTATAGTCTCTATATTTAAATACATATGGACTTGAAAATAGTCGCATAATATCTGCTGAATCCATTCTTTTCCAATAAAATTCAAAACAATCTGTCTATTATGAGATACGGTTTTGTAACAACATTCTAATACAACATCTATCCCATATAAAAGAACTATATACAATTGGATATCTGTAGGTACATTATCAATAGAATAGTTATTAATTGCATATACATGTTTATTGTCTATTATAGCATCTTTTATATTTTTCTTATTATTTTGAATTTGATATAACCTGTATATTATTTGCAGTATGAAAATATTGTATTGTTCAGATGAACATTTTTTTTCTTTCGATAATAGCTCATTTAATGCCGTATATGGTTCGTTTAACTGAATTATTCTATGCAAATATTTAACAAGATACCTAAATGTTTCGGGATATTGCATAAAAGGACGCAATAATGTACGAGCGACATATATATAGCCATCAGTTTTATTTTGATATGGTGTTATACAAGAAAACAAGCCATAACGTTCTATATCTTGGCTAGTTTTATACTTATTAATATCAATTAGCAATAGAATTTCTCTAAATCGATTATATTTTAGTATGTATTTATTTGCAAAATATGTACATCCATTTCTATCTGTCTGTAGAAAATCTATCAATATTCGACATTGTTCTTCGATTGATAATCTATTTTTAATATGGACAAGCCAATCAGTTATATAAATTTCTAATTTATTTTTTTGTTTCGATGTCATCGTTTTTAATTCTTTCCAGAAAAATGAATATATTTTTAATGAATCTCTGTTAAAATATGATGACAGAAAATTATTAATATATTCCCTTTTGATATCTGCAGGAATATTATATGCATCATCTATTTCTTGTATTCTACTCATCGCGTTATCTGGATTATTAAATACATCACTCAATTTGACTTGAAAATCGATTAAATCCGTCATTAGTATTAACTAGTTAATTATTATTTATATAATTTATTATATAAAAACTATATATTTCAATTTTTTATTTCATAAAAAAAGCTCATCATGCAAATAACTTTTTATTTGTTTTTCTTTTGATAATCGATTACATAACGTCAATCTACAATAGGAACAATACTTTCCTACACTTGTGCTATTTCCGATATTGAAGCGACCTTGTGAACTACAACTTCGACGTTTATATCTTTTTTTCTTACGTAATTTTATATCGTTTGAACGATCACGTCCTCTTTGATATTTGATACAATCCAGATCCATCTTATTGTAAACTAGTTAGTTATTTATAATTTTATATATAAATTTCTATAATATTTGAATATTTCAATTTTTATATATAAAAAAATTATGCAAAATATCCATGTTCTTCTGTGGCATGGTGACGCCGACACACTTCTCCATCTGGTTTTACAAATTCGCAAAATATATGTGACCGACAATATC
>Ga0209343_10008487_pt1 | contig 11949 bp, 9 predicted proteins | sample RifCSPlowO2_02_FD_184026 | JGI IMG/M metagenome (GOLD analysis project Ga0209343, IMG submission 184026) | Groundwater microbial communities from Rifle, Colorado - Rifle CSP2_plank lowO2_0.2 (SPAdes) (version 2) | ecosystem: Environmental > Aquatic > Deep subsurface > Groundwater | place: Rifle... | reverse complement strand
ATTCTTGGCGGGCGTCCATGCCCGCCTCCGAGGGAAGCATCACGCATCATCGTCCATGTGATGCTTAAATCCGTTCAAGGTTAATGCTGTTGCCTTAGAAACCATTTGTCTATCTTTCTATATTGGGATTTAGGCAAAGGTTTTGTTATTGACAGTGTTTGAAAAGTCTGATTCAATTTATACATGATGGAGAAAAGGCTTGAATTAAAAGATATAGTGCTTATTGGCAGGACATTTGATGAATACTATAGAATGTTTGAACTCAGTAATATAAATTTTAAGGATGAGAAAATTCTTGATGTGGCTTCTGGAGTCAGTTCTTTCTGCTCTGAGGCAAACTCTAAGGGATATAATGTTACTGCCTCTGATAAAATTTATCATTTTTCTGCAAAAGAGATTGAAGAAAAGTGTATCAGTGACTTAAAAATGGTGATGGAAAAATTGCCTTTAGTTGCGGATTTGTATAAATGGGAATTTTTTAAAGATATTGATGCCTTGAAGAAAAAGAGGGAAAGGGCTTACAAATTATTTGTAAAAGATTTTAAAGAGAAAGGGGGCAGGCAATATATTGCTACCGAATACTCTCAGACTAAGTTTTTAGATGATGAATTTACAATTTCTCTTATATCACATTTTCTTTTCATGTATGATGAACACTTAGATTATGAATTTCATAAAAGGACCCTCTCAGAGATTATCAGGGTAACCTCAAAAGAGATAAGGATATTTCCTATTGTCAATTTAAAAGGAAAAAGGTCTTTATTTATTGAGAAGCTCATGGAGGATAGGGAGTTTAAGGATTATGAAAAGGGAATCAAGAAAGTTGATTATGAATTTGTGAAGGATGGAAATGAGATGATGGCAATCAAGGTAAGTTGAGAGAGGAAAATAATATGGCATTTGAGACCTACATAATTTCATGGAATATAACAAAGAGGTGTAACCTCCACTGTGCTCACTGCTATCTTGATGCATCCTATCTTACCCCCCCTTTCTCCCCCCCCTTTCAACCTCCCCTCTCCCCTCCTTTCAAAGGAGGGGAAAAAGGGGAGGTCAAAAGGGGGGAAGGAGGGGGGGATGAGCTATCCACAGTGGAATGTTTCAAGGTTGTTGACCAGATGGCAGAGGTAAATCCAAATGCAGTCTTAATACTTACAGGGGGTGAGCCTCTGCTCCGTAAGGATATATTTGAGATTTCAAGATACGCATCAGATAAAGGTTTTATGACAGTCCTTGGGACAAATGGGATACCTATAACAGAGGGTATTGCGAGAAAAATAAAAGAGAGTGGTATCAAGGGTGTTGGCGTAAGTCTTGATTCCTTAAATCCAGAAAGGCACGATTCATTCAGGGGTATTAAGGGGGCATGGGAGAATACAATTAAGGGGATTGAGGAGATAAAAAAAGTAGGAATAGAATTTCAAATCCAGACTACGGTTACTAAAGAAAATTATGATGAGATACCTTCAATAATTGATTTTGCATATAAAACGGGTGCGAGGGTGTTTAATCTCTTTTTTCTTGTATGCACAGGGAGGGGTGAGGAGCTTACAGATATATCAGCAGAGCAGTATGAGGATATGCTCTCCTATGTTTATAAAATCCACGATAATTTTAAAGGGATGATGGTAAGGCCCAAATGTGCACCACACTTTAAGAGAATTGCGTATCAATCTGATCCTAACTCACCCGTATTAAGTGGATATATAGGTGGTTGTCGTGCAGGGACAAACTACTGCCGTATAACGCCAGAAGGGAATGTAACTCCGTGTCCATATATGCCTGATTCAGTTGGCAATGTGAGGGATAAGAGTTTTGTTGATATATGGTGGAATTCTGATATGTTTAAAAACCTGAGACAACCTGAATATCACGGTAAATGTCAGGAGTGTGAATATAAACTCCTCTGCGGAGGGTGCAGGGCAAGGGCTTCTGCATCAAGTAATGATTATATGGGTGATGACCCGTGGTGTCTATATGAACCCGAAAAGGGCGAAAAGAAGATAATAAATCTTGAGACAGTTGTAAAATATGGGTTGGATGATACGGAAAATCCCCTATCACCCCCCTTTGATAAAGGGGGGGAGGGGGGGATTGAATGGACTGATGATGCACTAAAATTCCTTGAAAATATCCCCTTCTTTGCCAGAGCCATTGCTAAAAAGGGAGTTGAGAAACATGCGAGAGAGATGGGCTATAAGACGATTACAATGGAAACAATGAAAGAGGCGAGGGAGAAGAGGGCAGGGAAGACGAGGTTCAGGATATAGAAAACAAGGAAAACTCCTTCTCAACACCTCATGCTGCCACAACCCTATTTCTACCGCTCTCCTTTGCCCTGTAGAGAGCATCGTCTGCCTTCTTGACAAGTTCGTCATCATCCTTTGCATCTTCCCTGAAAGTAGCAACCCCGATACTTGTCGTTAAATTGCCGCCAGGTTGAGTCTCTTTCCTTGTAAATGGATATTCAAGTATAACCTTTCTAATCCTCTCAGCCATGCTCACTGCCTGCTCTTTGCTTGTCTCGGATGATATGATAACAAACTCTTCTCCTCCGTAGCGCGCTGCGACATCAGAATTGCGTTTTGTTTTTGCTATTACATCCGCAAACTGTCTTAAAATCTCATCCCCGCCCTGATGGCCGTGTGTATCATTATAGTGTTTGAAATAATCTATATCCATTATGAGAAGTGACAGGGGGCGGTCGTACCGGTCCGCCCTCTTAATCTCTTCCTTCAGCCTTGCTATAAAGAATCTCTTGTTATATAGTCCTGTCAGGCCGTCAGTAATGGCCATCATCTTTGTCTCTTTATAAAGCCTTGCGTTCTCAAGGGCGAGGGCAACCTGCTCTGCAACAGCCGACAAAAGAGATAAATCTCCTTGTTCAAAAGATTTAGGCGCCTTCTTATATCCACATAACAATCCCAGAATCTTTCCCCTCACCTCAAAGGGAACAATAATGATGCTCTGTATATCAGAACGCGGCATATCATCAGGAAGAATATCTTTCTCTGTATGAACATCTCTTATAAGCCTTGCCTTGCCTGACATAGCTGGCCAGCCATAAAGCCCCTCACCAACCTTATGTCTCTTACTGCTTGAATATTCGCAAATCTCCTCTGATAAACAGTCGGTATTTGACGCTACAAAAAGCTCCTGAGTCTTATCATCCAGGAGCATAATACTAACATCTTCTATGCTGAAATCCGAGCTTATCTTTTTCACAATCTCCTTCAACAATTGTTCTGTCTCAAAGGTTGTAGATAAAACCTTGCTTATATTATAGAGTGAATAAAGTTCAAAGATTTTCCTGTTAAGCTCCTTTCTCGCCTCTCCAAGGGAGGATGCCATATCATTAAATGCACCAGCAAGTTCTTCCAGTTCATCGCCGGTATTTATATGAAGCCGATATCCAAGGCTCCCCTTTGCAATGATGCCTGCCCCTTCATACAACTGATGGATAGGTGTGGTTACAAATCTTCTTAAATAATAATAGAGCAGTAATGCAGAGAACATTAATGCGACTAAAATAATCAACGCATATATGCTGCTCCTCCTGGTATCCCTGTCTACATCTTCTTCCATCTTTTTTATGTCATCCTCTGCGATAGCATGAAACCCCTCTACCTCTCTTACCAATGCCTCGCTCAAAAGAGCTAACTCAGCCATAAGTTCCTGTGCCTCTTTATTCCCAACGGGATTATCTATATAGAGTATATTAATTGCCTTTTCTCCAAAATCTATAACATCCTTTTCTACCTTTTCAGCTACTGTCTGCCACCTTTTATCTCCGCTAAACATTTTGAGTTCGGCAAAAATCTTAGACATCTCGCCAATAATGCTGTCAAAATTATCTCTCTCCTTTCTATCTCCAGTAATGAGATACCGAATTACAGGCAGGAGTAGTCTATTAACCTGAAATTGAAGCTCTCCGGTAAGATTAACCTTCTTTGATATAATATTTGAGGTATGCAAGGCATCCTGGTGAGCTTTTATGACTAAGAATGTGCTGCCTGCAAAAATGGCAAAAATGATTATTCCTGCCAAAAAGAGGCCTATTATTTTTTTATTTATCGTTATCTTCATGGGTCTATGGTCTTTGAATCGTTGTGACCACCTTAATCCCTTTCATATCCACCAATTCCGACCTTAACACATATCCTATGGCGCCTTTGTTCTTGCTGACAAATAATGCTATGAGCTGGAAACTATCTTGAGCGAAAGGTACAGTGCCTCCCTCCTGAAAAACCTTTTTGGTCCAGTAGAGCCTGTATGCTTTAGAATTCATCCCGATAATAGAGGACAGAAACTTATCCTTTACAGGACCTTCTTTGTAGTGTATCGGCATAACAGCAGTGTCTTTTACAAATTTTATATTTCCCATGTATATCTCCCTTATATCCGCCTCAGAGATTTCTGTTAACAGTCCTGTTTCATTAACTATTACAGCTATCTCTTCAGCATAGAGGTTTGAGCTCAAAAACATAGCGATAAAGGTAAAGCACCATGTCAAATTTTTTTTAATGTTCCTTCTCATAAACCTAAAACCCAAACGACCACTGCAATTCAAACACATTGTAGTCATTGCCATCCTTTGTGTCATCACAGCGATACTGAGCCTTAATGCTGCTCCGCACTGCATCTATATCATACTTAACCCCTGCAATGGTCTGCCGTCTCTCAAACCCTCCTCTCAAATCACGAAGATAAGGGTCATTACTATTTGTCTCCATGCTTTCAAATCTCGCATACGGTGTAATATTTTCCATCACACTATAACCAAGCTGCACATAGAATGCGTTAGCCATGGCATCTGAGTTGATCAGCCAAAAGTATTCGGTTATAAATTCAAGCCCCTTATGTTCATATTCAATATCTATTCCATATATCCCCTCATTGACATCAGCCTTTGAGCTTGTATTAAATTTGAAAGCAGCACCGGATAATCCTATACCTAAACGAGGTATGCTGTCAGGCCTGGCAGATACCCGCAAGATAATGGGCTTTGAATCGTTTTCATCATGGGTATCATTAGGCATAAGCTCTCTTTTAGTCTGGTTTATATGAGGGCCGTTGCCTATGTTAATATCATACCTAAACCTTGCAAAGCTGTCCTTCCAGCTTCCTTCAAAATGCAGCCCGGTGATATGCATAGGCATAATACCGCCTTCATCCTCAAAGTTCAGAAAAAAAGGTCTGTCAACCGTTAAAAATAACTGCTTGCCATGATGATATTCGTTATGCCAATAGCCCAATGCAGTATGCTGCTTGCCTGCCATCACCATAAGGAGGTCGCTGAATCTATAGCCAACCCAGAGCCTTTCAACATCAACTACAAATTCATGCTCCTCGCCTTCAATGACAATTTCCGAAAGAAAGGTCAGTCTGCCGCCATAACTCCCCGTAGAATAAAGGTCAATCTCTCCCAAATAAAAACCGTTTTTATCCTTTTCCCTGCTGTTGGTTGAGAAATCTATATCGCCAAATATACCCATGTTTGCGCCAAACATCGGCATTGGCACATCTGTCTCTCTAATCATGCCGCCTTTCTCAAGTTTATCCAGACTTTGACGCAACTGTTCTATTTCCCCTTGCTGCCTTTCCACATTTTGCTTGAGGTCAGAGAGTTCATCGGCCTCTGAAAATAAGGGGTAAAAGATTAAAAATAGGATAATGAAATGTTTACCCCGTAAGAGACCAAAGGTCTTACGGGGTTTACAATACCTCTCGTGCCTTTTCATATTTCCACCATCGCTTATTGCAAGTTTAAAACATCTTGTTTATACAATCAATCAGGAATTGGTTTTTCTCAATTATACCACTTAAAAAAACCTCAGAAAAGTAGTATTTTCACACAGCCTGTTTACAATCGTCAATTTCTTCTAAGTTCTCTGTGGTTCTATTATTACTTTAATTGAGTCCTGTGCCTTTGCGACAAGCTGAAATCCCAAGCCTGTCTCTGATAGACTGAGGCGGTGCGTTATCATATCTTTGACAGTTAATCTGCGAGACTTAAGCATCTCAATAACTGTGACAATATCTGATGGACAACCGGCATAGGATGTAGTCATTGTTATACCATCTTTCCAGATATCCCACAAAGGAATTGGTATATTAACATTCGGCTCTGCAGGTGCAAAAAATAGGATAGTCCCTCCTCTTTCTACAGATTTTAAAGCCTGTGAAATTGCAGTAGGTACACCTGTGCAGATTACTACCAAATCTGCAAACCAGCCGTCATTAACCTCTCTGGCACGGGCAGGGACATCATCTTTTGCATTGATAACAGCATCAGCACCAAATTTCTTTGCAGAGTTTAGTCTATAATCACTAATATCAGTTGTAATAATTTTTCCTGCACCGAGGGCACGGGTTAACTTTACAAATAGGAGACCTGAGATGCCGCTGCCTATAATGAGAACTCTCTGACCTGCTTTGAAAATTGATTTATTTAGGCCGCCAAGGACACATGCAAGGGGTTCAATAAATGTTCCATCTTCAAATGACAACTCATCGGGTAGTTTGAAAGTCCCGGAATCTGTATTGATTTTTGGGACACGGATATATTCGGAAAAACCGCCGGGGTCAAAGTTAGTTTTACGGAGTGTATCGCATACTGAGTAATTTTCATTCAGACAGTAGTAGCATGTATTGCAGGGGACATGATGGGATACAAATACCCTGTCACCTTTTTTAAAGTTTTTAACCCCTTCTCCAACCTCAACAACTTCACCTGCTATCTCATGTCCCAATACAAGAGGTGCTTTCTTAATGCGATACCACTCCATCACATCACTGCCACAGATACCACTCGCAATAATCTTTACAAGAAGTTCTCCATCGCTGATTTTAGGGACAGGCCGTTCTTCAATTCGGACATCGTTGTTATTGTAATAGATTGCAGTGTGCATGGGATACAGTGTTTAGTTATTTGGATTTTGATAATTCATTACCTTTTTAAGCAATTCCCAACCTTTGCCTTTGCCTTTCATATCATCCTGCCTTGCCCTCCGTATCTTTTTGATAAAATCAGAATTTTGGGATAAAAGCCAATCTTCCAAATCCTCTTTGGTATCGGCAGTTTCAAAAACGCTGAGCGGAAAAGCCACGACCTCTTTTTTTCTTTTTGTTGATAGCATCTTCTCCTCCATTACTTTTTTGCAAATTATTTAGACTTAAATTGCAAATGCTATTTCTTTTTCTTTTCACTCTCATAAATCTTATTTGCCTCTTTTGCTGATGCGTTTTCATGGATAACTGTACGGATTGCCTTAATCATAGCTACGGGGTGTGCATTCTGCCAGATGTTCCTCCCAAGATTTACCCCTATAGCACCTCTCTGCATCCCATCATAAACAAATTCCAATACCTCAAGCTCTGTTTCTGTCTTTGGTCCGCCTGCTATGACAACAGGGACAGGACAACTGTTCACAACCTTATCAAAATTTTCACACCAGTATGTCTTTACAACCTTTGCACCAAGTTCAGCGGCGATACGGCAGCACAATGCAAGATAACGTGCATCACGCTTCTCCAATTCTTTACCAACTGCTGTAACTGCCATGACTGGAATTCCATATTCCTCAGCCTCATTTACAAGGTTTGACAGGTTCATGAGGGTTTGATGCTCATAGTCACTGCCAATAAATACAGATAGACCTACTGCAGACACATTGAGCCTGACCGCCTCTTTTATAGAGGTAGTGATGCCTTCATTGGCGAGGTCTTTCCCTACAACACTGGTGCCACCAGATACCCTTAAAATAATAGGTATGCTGTTGTCAGGTGGGACACACGCTCTTAATACCCCCCTCGTAACAAAGAGTGCATCACTGTATTGGAGAAGGGGCTTAATTGTTTCTCCGGGTTTTTCCAGTTTTGATGTGGGACCTAAAAAGTATCCATGGTCAATAGGCATGAATAAGCATTTCCCATCAGATTTAATTAATTGAGATAAGCGGTTTTTCATTCCCCAATCCATATTAAAATCCTCCCTATAGAAAAGATTGAATATAAAAACAAATTTAAACATACCAAGATATGTATGTCAAATGTTTTCATTGTGTTGCAATAGTATCTTTTTTGTTGACCTGAATGCCATAATCTGATATATGGTAATCACTAATTTATTAATGCTTCTTTATTAGTGCTTCATTTACAGTATCAACTCTTTTTCATTCTGAAATAGATGCCTTTCTGATTGCGGAGGTTGTATGGGTAATGGTCCCATGACAAAGAAGCAGCTTTCAGATGAATTAACAGACCTGCGAAAAAAACTCACCAAACTGCAAAGGGCAGAAGCAAAACATAAGGAGCTTGAGCAAAGGTTTGCTGAGAGAGCCGAACAGCTTGAAGCTGACATCAGACAATTGCAGGATGAAATTACAGAGCACAGAAAGATAGAAAAAAGTCTGATTGAGTCAGAAAGGCTCTATCGCAATATTGTCGTCCAGTCTAAAGATGCCATCTTCACAGCAAATCAGAATGGTGCAATTATTTATGCAAATCCTGCTTGTGAATCTATCTTCGGTTATAGTCCTGGTGAGTTCATCTCAGATTCCAGCCTTGTAATAAGAACCCTGCATTCCGATTATCAACAGCAATTCAATAACTTCTGGAGCGAATACAAAGTCAATAATATATTCCCTGAGGAGATGACCGAGTGGATACGGATTCATAAGGAGGGGCATACTGTATATACTGAAAATTATTTTTCAAAGGTATTTGATGACACAGGTGATATTATTGGTTTCCAAATTGTTGTCCGAGACATTACAGAACGGAAGCTCACGGCGGTGAGGCTGAATCTGCAATATAACATTACCCATATATTGTCGGAATCCATAAATATTAGTGAAGCCATGCAAAAAATCCTTTATGCTATATGTGAAAACGGCAGATGGGTAATCGGCGAGATATGGCTTACTGATAAAGATAATAATGTGCTTTGTCTGGACAGCATTTGGAATAAACCTCTCCTTGATATATCGGAGTTTGAGGCAATAAGCAAAAAAATCACATTCCAAAAAGGAAAAGGGCTGCCGGGGTGTGTCTGGGAGAGCGGACATCCTGCATGGTTTACGGATGTTATACTTGATAAAAATTTTCTTAGAGAATCTGCTGCATTAAAAATAGGACTGCATGGTGCATTCGCCTTCCCGATTAAAGGCTCAGATGGAGTAAAAGGTGTCTTGACATTTTTCAGCCGTGATAAAGAGTCGCCTGATGATAATATGCTTCAAATGTTTGATGCTATTGGAAGCCAGATTGGTAATTTTATAGAGCGGAAGAAGGTTGAAGAAAATCTCAGAACTATAAATCAGGAGCTTCAGGCATTGATTAATGCCTCGCCTATGGCAATTATAACACTTGATTCTGAAAAGAGGATTACACTCTGGAGCAGGGCTGCTGAAAATATATTTGGATGGACAAAGGATGAGATTATTGGCAAGCCTGTCCCGTTTATTCCTGAAGATAAAAGGGTAGAGTTTCAATCCTATGTCAATCGTGTGTTTAATGGCGAGGTATTGGCTAATGTTGAGATTGTCCGCAGGAAAAAGGATGGCTCAATGGTTTATGCAAGCCTTTCTGCCGCACCCATTTTTGATGATAAAGGTAATTTCAATCGTCTTATGGCTGTAATTGAGGATATAACAGAGAGAAAGAGGATACAGGAGAATATCATTAGGGAGAAAAATCTATTCCAGACGCTGATTGAGAGTCTGCCCGGGGTTTTTGTCCTCATTGATAACAAGGGTAATATGTTAAGATGGAATACCCATTTTGAACATATAACAGGATATTCTGCTGATGAGATAATTAAGATGAACTCTCTTGATTTTGGCTCCAAAGCAGATAGAGATATGATAAAGCAGAAAATGGAAGAGGTATTTACAAAAGGCTCATCCACTGTTAATGAAGTTGCTCTTGTCACAAAAAGCGGAAGGGAGATACCTTATTATTATACTGGAATGAGAATAATAATAGATAATATACCATGTCTAATAGGAATAGGAATTGATATCTCTGACCGCAAACAGGCGGAAAATGCCATACGAATAATGGAAAAGGATCTTTTGATGGCTAAGAAACTTGAATCAATAGGAGTCCTTGCAGGGGGTATTGCTCATGACTTCAACAATCTCCTCACAGCAGTATTAGGCAATGTCTCTCTTGCAAAGAGGTTTGTTAAACCATCAGACAGGGCATACGAGAGGTTATCAATTGCGGAAGATGCCTGCTACTCAGCAAAGGAATTGAGCTACCGCCTGCTTACATTTTCTAAGGGTGGGGAACCTCTAAGACAACCGGTGTTAATATCAAAGTTAGTAAAAGAAACTGTAGATTCTGTTTTGGCTAATGCAAATATAAGGTGTGAATGTAATATACCTGATGACCTTTATATGGTTAAAATAGATGAGCAGCAGATAAAACAGGTAATACTCAATCTAACTAAAAATGCAATAGAATCATCGTCAGAAAAAATCAGAGTCTATGCAAGAAACATTAATGTCTCTTCAAAGGATAAAATCCCGATTAATGACGGGAATTATATAAGGCTGTCTATAGAAGATAATGGAAGAGGAATAGCTGAGGAGAACCTGTCAAAGATATTTGACCCATATTTTTCCACAAAGGAGATGGGGAGTGAGAAGGGTATGGGGCTTGGACTTTCAATCTGCTATTCTATTGTAAAGAGGCATGAAGGGCTTATAACCGTTGACTCTAAAGCAGGGGAAGGGGCGACATTTCATGTTTATATTCCGGCTTACGAGAGCAAGTTTGCTGAAGGAACGGATAAATAATCTTTCAAATCACCATTCAGAATTTCTTGTTTCCACATTAAAACTCGCCTGAGATATACTGTTCCTAAAAAAAATATAAAATCACTAAAAAACTGAGAATATGTTTGTAATGTAGTGTTTATATGCTCTTATAGTTGTGGACAAAGAGGTAATGAGAGATTATATTTTCTATATGATTAATTTAGAAAAAAGGATAAAGGCTGCAATGGGAGAGATTTATGCTGACCTCCTCATAAAGAATGCACAGGTAATCAATGTCTTTTCAGGTGAGATTCAGAAGACAGATGTGGCAATATTTCAGGGGATGATTGCAGGTTTTGGAAGATATAAGGCAAAAAAGACTATTGATATTCATGGGATGTATCTCGCTCCTGGATTAATTGACGGTCATGTCCACATAGAAAGCTCAATGGTCCTTCCTCATGAATTTGCAAAGGCAGTAGTTCCGTTAGGCACTACAACTGTTATTATTGACCCGCATGAGATTGCAAATGTATTTGGACTTGATGGGATAAAGTTTATGGCGGAGTCAGGCAGGAATATTCCACTTGATATATTTATAATGCTTCCATCCTGTGTCCCTGCAACCGATATGGAGACATCAGGGGCAAGACTTAAATCTCATGACCTTTCTACATTTGCCGATAAACCCTGGGTTTTGGGGCTCGCAGAGATGATGAATTATTCTGGTGTAATCCACAGGGACAATAGTGTTCTAAAAAAGATAGGCATTATGAAGGGGAAGGTAATAGACGGACATGCACCTGGGCTTTCTGGAAAGGGATTAAATGCATACATAAGTGCAGGTATAAAGTCTGACCATGAGTGTACTACGATTGACGAGGCAAGGGAGAAGCTTGAAAAGGGGATGTATATAATGCTCCGTGAGGGGACTATTGCAAAAAATCTAAAGACACTCCTTCCCCTCATCACATCTGAAAATAACAGGAGATTCATGTTTGTTACAGATGACAGAAACCCTGTTGATATTGTAAATGAAGGGCATATTAATTTTATGGTTAAGACAGCTATTAAATGGGGGATAGACCCTATAACCGCTGTAAGGATGGCAACACTGAATCCAGCCGATTATTTTCGCCTGAATGAATTTGGGGCAATTGCCCCTGGATATAATGCAGATTTT
>Ga0209343_10008485_pt1 | contig 11950 bp, 8 predicted proteins | sample RifCSPlowO2_02_FD_184026 | JGI IMG/M metagenome (GOLD analysis project Ga0209343, IMG submission 184026) | Groundwater microbial communities from Rifle, Colorado - Rifle CSP2_plank lowO2_0.2 (SPAdes) (version 2) | ecosystem: Environmental > Aquatic > Deep subsurface > Groundwater | place: Rifle... | reverse complement strand
TGAAGAAAAATTTTGTAAAACCATGTTCATCACTACCCTTTTCAAACCAAAAAATTTAAATATATGTTAATACAACCATAATATTATGGTGATATTACCATGATTAACAAAGACACAACAATTATCAAACATCTTTTGAATAATAAAACTAAAGAATTGAATATTCTTAATATCTCCAAAGCACTGAAAATGGATTACAAAACCGCTTATTCGATAATTAAGCGGCTCAAAAAAAAAAAAGTAATTGCTATTGAGCAGTTTGGCAACTCAAACCGCTTGAAACTCATCAATAAAGTACATCCACTTATATTTGAAGCAGAGTATGAACGCAGAGAGGAGCTATTAAAAAACAAGAATATTAAAGTGTTGCTTGATTATTTTAAAAATTCATTAAAACTAAAATGCTATGTATTGCTTCTTTTCGGTTCTTATGCAAAAAAAACCCAGAACAAAACCTCAGATATTGACTTAATGTTTATATGCTCTGATGGAATTGAAGAACAGTTTGAGAAAGAGGTGATTGCAATAGCAAACATTTTACCGCTGCCTCTACACTGTTTGGTATTTTCTGATAAACAATTTATTGAGATGTTAAATACAAAGAAATCCAATGTTGGACATGAAGCTTTAAAAAATAATGTTATTTTATATGGTATAGAAACATATTATGAGATGATATAAATGATAGATGCAAAACGAAAAAAAGAAGCGCAGCAAAGCTTTTCACAATACTTGGAGCAAGGGCTTATTAAAAAAGAAAAAAATGAGACTGCAAAATCAATGTATCTTAAAAATGCAGATTTATCATTAAGGCTTGCAGAACAAAATATAAATAGTCAATTAAAACCATATCTGTGGATAGTTGTGATGTCATATTATTCTATGTTTTATATGGCAAATGCAGTTTTGTTGGAGCTTGGTTATAAAACAGGAACACAAATAGTGCATAAAGTCACTTATGATGCACTTATAGTACTTGTGATGGACAAGATAAAGAAAGATATGATTGAAGAATATGAAAATGCAAAAAATGACGCATTGGAAATAGCCTCAATTAAATCAGAAGAGCTTATAACCTTTTATGAGCAGGAGATGAACAAAAGATCTAGTTTCCAGTATGATATGACTGAAAACATTCAAGAGCAAAAAGCAAAGACTTCACTTAAAAGAGCAAGTATGTTCATGTTAGAAATGAGAAAATTATTATTAAACCTAAAATAAAATCTATAATCATAAATAAAATATATCTTTTTGTGTAGTATTCATGTTAAATATGAAAAGATTATTAAATCAACAAGATATACAAACAGTAAATTATAGTCACGGACATTAATAATCATATACGTAGTTCCGTGACTATATGTAACAAACACACTAAATTTTAATAATAATGTTTTATGGGTTTGTTATAATGTCGGACATAATTACTTATATCAATTTGTTATGTCCGACAAATGTAGTAACTAACACGAATAATACACAAATATAAGGTTAGTTACTACACATTGAACGAACTAAACTAATAAAGATAATGTGATTTAGTTCGTTCGTTATTCGTGGACTTTAACTAAAAGGATAAGAATATTAAAGTCCACCATTATATTATGAATAAACCATGAAAGCCTTCATCGTATACCCAACATACAGAATAATTAATAATACAGCATATGTTTATTTATTTGGCAGGCTTGAAAATGGAGAAAGTTTTCTCACGATAAATCATTTCCAGCCGTATTTTTGGATTAAGAAGAGCGAACTTGATAAGGCAAAAAAAACTGCAGATAAATCTAATATTCCCTTTGAAACAGACAAAACAGGCAGGGAGAAGATCAAAAACTTCGACGATGAAGAAGTTGTAAAGATTATTCTGAACCTGCCTTCAGATGTTCCAAAGCTAAGGGAGCAATTAGACGCAGAGAAAATTGAATGCTATGAAGCAGATGTCAGGTTTGTTTACAGGTTCATGATTGACAACGAGATAAAAGGCGTTACAACCATAAAAGGAGAATATAAAAAAGGAAATTTTGTCAATAGGATTTATGAAAATCCTTATTTTGAACCTGTTTCACAAACTATCAAATATGAACCTAACTTAAATGTGCTTTCTATTGATATTGAAACTAGTGAGAATGCTATTAATAAGAATTGTACAAATAAAACAGGGACTAACAAAACTGAAAATAACAAAAATGAGAGCAATAAACATGAGGATAATGAAACTTCTCCAGAAATTATTTCTATTTCGTTATACACAGAAAACTACAAAAAAGTATTGATTACATATGATGAAACGAAAAAAGGCAAGCTAAAAAATGCAATGTGTTTTGACAACGAAAAAGCAATGCTTGAATATTTTAAAGAAAAGATACAAGAGCTTGATCCTGACATTATTACAGGATGGAACGTGATTGATTTTGATTTTGCAGTTATTCGAGAAAGATTTAGAGTACATAACCTACCTTTTGTTCTCGGAAGAGCAGAATGGGAATCATCATTAAAGATTCAACATGATTTTTTTAAGGAGAGCACAGCTGATATTGCTGGAAGACAGGTTTTAGACGGTATGGCTATGATGAGAAGCTCATTTATTGCCCTCGAAGATTACAAGCTTGAAACAGCAGCGCAAAGTATTCTTGGAAGGGGCAAACTCATAAAAGGCGACAATAGGGGCGCAGAAGTCATGAAACTTTACAAGACAGAGCCTCAAAAGGTTGTTGATTACAATCTTGAGGATGCCAAGCTGGTTTATGATATCCTTGAAAAAAAAGAATTAGTTCGGCTTTACATTCACAGGTCAACATTGACAGGAATGCAGCTTGACAGAGTAAGCGCATCCATTGCCAGTTTAGATTCAATGTATTTAAGAGAAACAAAGAAACAAGGATTAGTATGCCCAACTTCAAAATACGGCGAAAGAGGAGAAAGGATTAAAGGCGGCTTTGTCCGTGAATCATCACCAGGAATTTATGATTATGTTATTGTTCTTGATTTCAAGAGCCTGTATCCAAGTATTATCAGGACATTCAATATTGATCCATATTCTTTTGATTCAGGGACAGATACAATTACAAAAAAAGGCGAAAAAGGAGAGATTATTGCGCCTAACAAAGCACGATTTTTTAAAAAAACAGGCATTCTGCCGTCTATAATTCAATATTTATGGGATATGAGGGACAAGGCAAAGAAAAAGAAAGATAAAATTACAAGCAATGCCATCAAAATAAGTATGAACTGTTTCTCAGACGATACACAAATTTTAACATCAAATGGAATAAAATTAATTAAATCTGTAAAAAAAGGAGAATTAGTTTACACGTTTAATCCAGAAACAGAGAACTTGGAATTAATGCCCGTTACCAAGTTATACAAATATAATTATAATTCATACTTAATTAAACTTCACACAAAACATGTTGATTATTTAGTGACGCCTAATCATAGATTTCTAATACATAATGAATATGGTTATTTGTGGAAAGAAGCTGAGGAGATGTCAAGAACATTAATTAAAGGTTGGCTGCCCAGCATTAATAAAATAGAAGGGCAAAAAACAGATATTTTTGATTTAAAAGAGAAATGCAAAGAATTGGGTATAAGTTATAAAATAAAACAACATGGATTACAGAAAGATAGAAAACATAGTACTATCTCACAAGTATATTTTATGAGTGATTGGCTCCAATTTTTAGGTTGGTACATCTCTGAAGGGCACATTTATATCTCCACTCCTCGATTTTATCAAGGGAAAGTTTCTTGGAGAGGTATAACCCATGCAATAACAATTACTCAACAGAATGTTAAATACAGAAAAGAGATTATCAATCTTTTTGATAGAATGGGGTTTAAATATTCCATAGGAAAGAAAACAGTTACTATCTCAAATGAAATAATTGCTAAAGTATTATTAAAAGAAATTGGTCATGGGAGCCACAAAAAGAGAATTCCTCAGTGGGTTTTTTCTTTGGATCATTCTCTATTAATACATTTACATAATACTTTAATGAAAGGGGATGGTGATGCAGATGGGCGTAGATATTCTAGTGTAAACAAGCTCCTTTGCGAGGATTTTATTAGATTATTAATTCATATTGGAAAAAAAGGATATATTTTCGAAGAAAAAGGTAAATCTAAGATTTATAGAACATTAATAACAACTAATAGAGGAAAGGCACCATATTTAAGTAAATATAGAATTTTTGGTAGAGAGAAATATAATCGTAATGTTTATTGTGTTGAAGTAGAACCATATCATACAATTGTTGCAGGAAGAAATTACAGATTTAATGTATGTGGGCAATCTTTCTATGGAGCACTCGCCAATCCTTTCTGCAGATTTTTTAATCTTGATATAGCAAATGCAATAACCAGTTACGGCAGGTATATTGTGCAGGAAACAGCGAAAAAAGTTGAAGAGATGGGCTATACAGTAATTTATGGAGATACTGATAGTATTTTTGTGTTAACCAAAACAAAATCACTCGAAGATGCAGATAAGACAGGAAAGAAAATTCAAGACGAGATAACTGAATTTTGGGCTAAGACTGTCAAGGAATGGTATAAAATGCCAAGTTTCCTAGAACTGCAGTATGAAAAGGTGTACAGAAAGTTTATTATGCCCAAATTAAGAGGCGTTGATGTAGGCGCGAAAAAAAGATACGCTGGACTCATTATCAAGAAAGATGAGCATGGCAAAATAACAGAAAAACTTGATTTTGTCGGCATGGAATTTGTAAGAAGGGACTGGACAGAACTTGCAAAAGTTTTCCAGGTTGAATTGTTGAATAGAATATTTAATAATAAAGAGGTCAGCGAATATGTCATTAATTTTGTCAAAGACCTGAAAAAAGGAAAATATGACGAACTTCTCGTCTATAAAAAAGAACTGAGAAAAGGCGTGGATGAATATACAAAAACAACGCCGCCTCATGTGAAAGCAGCAAGATTATTGGATAAGATTGACAGCACAATAATAGAGTATGTATTAACTGAAAAAGGTCCAGAACCAATACAAAAGCTGAAATCAAAAATAGATTACGAGCATTATACTGAAAAACAGTTAAAACCGATTGCTGACAGCATTCTTGTATTTTTTAACCAAAACTTTGATGATTTAATCAGCGGGAAGAAGCAGACAAGCCTATTTGACTATTAGTGAGAAGAAGCAGACGAGTTTGTTTGATTATTGATGAAAGTTATTAACTTGAAAGAAAGCAGGAGTTTGTTTGATTACTAATGAAAGAAGCAGAAGAGCTTGGTCATAAATATTAAATGAAAGATTTAATTGTGCTAGATGCTCTGTAATACAGTTCATGAAGAAAGGGAAATCTGATTGGTTTATAAAAGTTCTTTATGTCATTTGTCTGGAAAATTAGACGCTACGCTTTTACTTTATTAATACAATATGGAAGAAGCAGGTGAATCTTTTTTATTGTTTTTTGCGCGCTTAAGTTTACAAGATATGTCTTCTTTGTTTTTGGATATTCTTTAAGATATGTATTTATCCCGCTAAAATCTTCATTTTTAAGGTTTGATTTAAATTTTACTTCGATTGGTATCTGATAGGAAATATTATCTATTATTATATCCACTTCTTCACCATTTTTACCCTGCCAGAATTTAAGTTCTTTAACCTTCTTTTTAAGCAATTCCATGATTATAAAACTTTCAAACAAAAACCCAGCATCATTTCTTAAGCTTAACTCATTAAAGTTTTTAATAAAATAATTTCTTACACCATTATCCATGAAATATACTTTTGGTATTTTTACAAGTTCCTTATTTTTGTTTGTATAAAAGGGCTTTAGTATCTGTATTAAATAAGTTTCTTTCAATATTTCAATATACTCTTTTATCTCTAAAAAACTAAGCGATGTTGCATGAGATATCTCTTCATATTTTATTTTTTGGGCATTATTCACAGCCAATACTTCAATCAGCTTTTTCATATTCAATATTTTCTCTATTTTCATGTAATCTACAAGGTCTTTTTTTACATAAAGGTCAAAAATGCTTTCTAAAACCCCTATTTTCTCCTCTTTTTTTTCTTTTAGAACTACTTCAGGATACCCGCCAAATATTAAGAATTCTTTTAATAGTTCATTCAACTCTTTCAATACTTTATTTAACTCATCGCCGTTTAATTTCCTTGAATTAATAAATGCTTCAATTAACTTTTTATTGCCTTTAAACCACAAAACTTCTTCAAAATCTAACGGATAAATCTCATTAATCTTTTTCCTGCCTGCCAATGATTCCTGAACTTGGTCTTTTATCAGTATTGATGATGAGCCAGAGGCATAAATTTTTACATTTGTAAGATTATCATAAACATTCTTCATGATAAGCGCTAACTTAGGGTATCTTTGGAATTCGTCTAAGAATAAATAAGTGAACGTCTTCTGATTTTCTTTATATCCGTTCAATTTAAGTGTATTCACTAAATTTTCAAAGGTGCTTACCTTCTCGTAATTAGTAATTATATCTAAGTCTATAAATATGCAATTATTGGTTTTAGCTGCCTCTTCAAAAAGCGCTTTAAGCAGCGTGGTCTTACCAACCTGTCTTGGGCCAATAAGAAAAGAGATTTTTCTATCTTTCATTTGCTTTTCTAATTCTTTGAATATTTTTCTCGGCAGCATTTTACAACCCTTACTCATCCATTTTTCATTATCTTTCGTTATTAATTTTTCTTAATTTATATATATGAATTTATACTAAAATTTCAATTGTTTAAATTTTAGTATATACTAAGATATGATCTGTTATAATTTTAGTATTTATATATTTTTTGCTTTTTTTTGACAAAAACACTTTTCTATAACTATTTTACAAAATTTTTGGATTGTGTAAAACTAAAACAAGATATTTCATCTAACTCTTCTTCAATATCCTCACTGAACCATGATTGGCATTAACCTCTATTACTTCATTATTTTTCAGATATTTTGTTGCAATTTTTGTTCCCACAACACAAGGAATGCCTAACTCTCTTGAAACAATTGCTGCATGGCAGGTTATACCGCCTTCATCGGTTATAATTGCTGCTGCTTTTTTCATACCTATAACATAATCAGGTGAAGTCATAACTGCAACAAGGATATCATTTTTGTGAACCTTATAAATATCGCGTGGATTTAATACAACCTTAACTCTGCCAACTGCCCTGCCAGGTGAAGCAATAATTCCATCAATCTTTATTGCGTCTGCTCCTGCTTCAATTTCTTCTTTCATTAAAGAGTCAAACTTCTTCTGTGCTTCTTCAGATTCATAAATCTTTGCAGTTCTACCTTTCCAATAAACTAGACAACGCTTTGTTCTTGATTGAATTTTCTCCCTATTTGGCTTTTTGCTGCTAAGCAAATATTTCTTTGTCTCGTCGGGCAGCAAATATCTTGCTTCAATTGTTGTTAGCCCTAATCTCTTGCCAATTTCCCCCATAAGCGGCATGATATATAAATGAGATTTAGTAAATTCCTCTTTTTTATAATCCATCAAAAATGCGCAGTCTCTTAACGCAACAAATAACTTTTGATGATTAATGTCAATATCCAACTTCTTTGCTATTATCTTTTGATTATTGACAAGGTTTTTAAAGTATTCCTTTGTTTTTCTAAGCCTTTCTTCAATATTTCCATCTTTTAACATCGCCTTTAATGTATTCAAGAAATAATCCTTGCTCCATGTTGATACACCATAGTCAAACGGAACCCATTCATATTCATTTGTATGTTTGTTGATAAAATTATTAACTGTACAATTAACGCCATATTCTTTTTTTTCTTTTTTTAACTGGGTTTTTATTTTTGGTATATCTTGTGTCACAAATAGGTTTAATAATTCTTTATTTTTCTTAATAATCATTGCTATCTTAAGAAGATCCCTATCTTCTCTTTTAATGAAAGACATTTCCTGCGGTGAGACAAGCAGATTATAATATTCTGTAAGCTCTTTTTTATTTGCAGTCTTTGTTGTAAGATATTTCTGTAGGTAACTGCCTAAACTCTCATTTAATCCTAATGTAATTGGCTCTCCATATGTATAAATCTCGTCGTAAAGATTAATGTACTTAAGATATGATTCCCACAATTCTTTGTTGCTCTTTTTTGAAAGGTCTGCTTTATAAAATTTTAGTGAAAATTCAACCAGCAGAGGCACTGATTCAATAAACTTTTTTCTTAATTTGTGAAGATACTCTGGATCTTTCTTTACAATGGAAAATGCTTTTTGCGCAGCTTTATCTAATGCATCTTTCATGGCATACCAGTACATCACTCTGTCTTTATAAAACGCGATAGTATCTTTGAATGAAATTCCACCCAGAACCTTTTTCATTGTATCGCTGTAGATAATACCAATACAATGCGCCATTGGCGAAACATGAATATGCGTCTTTGTCTGTGCACAGATCCATTTCATAATGTCAACCCCCTAAGTTATATCAATAACTATAATCTCTTTAAATCAATAACTACAAACTCTTCAGCCATCTCATCAGCATTCTCACAGGCACTCCTGTTGCGCCTTTTGGGTTGTATGAATTGCCTTTACTTGCCCATACAGTTGCGCCAATGTCCAAATGCGCCCATTTATTCTCGCCGACAAAATTCTTCAGGAAAATGCCGCCTATAATTGTTCCTGCTTCGCCGTTTGCAGCGCCCAGATTTTTCAGGTCAGCAATATCGCTTTTTATGTCGTCTTCATACTCTTTTATCAATGGCAATTGCCATGCTAATTCATGTGTTTCTTCTCCTGATTTGATTAAATTATTGACTAAATCCTGGTCATTGCCCATAACAGATGTGCATTTTGAGCCAAGCGCAACTAATGCTGCGCCTGTTAATGTTGCTATATCAATTATATAATCAGGCTTGGAAGTTGAGGCATAATGCAAAGCATCTGCTAAAATAAGCCTGCCTTCTGCGTCAGTATTCTCAACCTCAATAGTTTTGCCGTTTGCAGCTGAGATGACGTCGCCGGTTTTCAATGCAGAACCAGAAGGCATATTTTCCACCAACGGCATTATTCCTATAAGTTTCACAGGCAGCTTTAATTCAGCAGCAATTTTTATCACACCTGCAACTGTTGCGCTTCCTGCCATGTCGTCTTTCATGTTAGTAAGATAGTTTGATGGCTTAAGATTTATTCCGCCAGAATCAAAAGTAACTCCTTTGCCGACGAGAGCAATGGTTTTCTTTGATTTCTGCGGTGTATATGCAAGCAAAACCAGCTTTGGCTTCTCCTCACTGCCTTTTCCAACCCCAATTATGCATCCCATTTTTTCTTTTTTTATTTGATCAAATTCCATAACCTTAACTTTTACTTTAGTTTTTCTGAATGTTTCTTTTATTACTTTTGCATATATCTCCGGCGTTAAAATATTTGAGGGCTTATTGACGAGGTCTCTGACGAGATTAACATTCCTGCAGATGATTTCTGCCTCTTTTATTACATTTTCAATGAGGTTAATATCAGATGAAACCTGCGGGATAATCAGCAATGACTCAATCTTCTTATTTTTCTTTTCATCATCTTTTTTCTTTGTTTTTAATTCATCATAAGAATATGCACCCAGCAGAAATCCTTCAACAAATGCCTTTGTTGCATCATCTATTGCAATATTTTTCAGGCTGTAACCGAAATTAAGGAACGCGACATTAGACATTGAGTTGGAGGTGCAAAAGCCGGCTAATTTCCCGCCTAATAATCTTATCTTTTCCTGATCCATTTCCTCAATCTTGCCAACTCCGGCCAATAATATGCGCCTTAATTTTATTCTGGCTGGTGTATAAAAAAGATTGAGCTTGTATTCTTCGCAGATATCTTTATTCTCATAAATGGTCTGTGTTAATAATTTGTTAAGAATATTATCAAGCTCGAGAAACAATGTCTCTGTGTTATGAGTATCTTTAAACACAGGTATTATTAGTACATCTTCATTTAAGTTTTTAACAATGCTTTCTTTAACGCTTATTTTCATGATATCACCTTTCTTAATTTATTTTATAAGTTCTTAATTAAAAATTGTTTATCCTACAAATCCGACCACTTTATGCTCTGCTTCGCTACGCTTGTGCAGAGTTTTTTTTGTGTATCTTCTTGAGTATATGAATATATTCTTTTCTAATAATCTTTCTCATATAAGTGATATTATTATAATTATCCTTCTGATTATTATTCTCATTTATATTTATCCTTATTATTATTTATTGCGTTCGTTATCTCTTTTAAAATTGTTTTGAACTCTGGAACGTCCTTAACATAATTTCTCATTTCTTTTTCCCATATATTTTCTTTTTCCTTTAATTTATCAATAAATCTCTTCATCTCAAATTGCTCTTTATAATACTCTAATTTTTTATTTATGAACTCCAACTGAAATTTAGCCCCTCTTTTTAAAATAAATCCTAAGTCAAACACATCTCTCGGTTTATTCCTTGTCATAATTGCTCTTACTTTCTCCGCAAGTATTTCTTCCTCATCCATGATCATTATGGTGTAAGGTTGTAGATCATTGTATCTAGGCATAATCTCCTTAAATTGTGGCTTAAGCAAAATGCTTTCCCGCTGGCTAATCTCAATTTTTAGATTACAAATACTCATTTTGGTGCCAATGTATAATGGTCCATTTATCTTGAGAATAAATGTTTTACCTATTGTTTTCTTTTCCTCTACTTCTGTTTTATAGCCAAAATCACTTATATCACTGCTGATTTTATTAATAATCTCATTTATATTATTTTCATGGACTTGTGTAAAATCAAGGTCAATACTAAATCTGTTCAACCCATAACCTTTTTGTAGTGCTGTTCCTCCCTTAAATATATAACTGTTTCCAGAATGCTTTGAAAAAAAGATAAGGAATAAATGCTGAATATAATCTATCTCTGCTTGTCCAAGGTTTAACCCCAATACATTGCAATATTTTACAAGTTCAGTTTTGATTATCACACAAACACCTCATTTTTGATTATACTAAAAGACCAAAATAATCGTACTTTATTTTGGTCTTTTGTATATACAAAAGTCATTAATTTGTTCGAAAATTAATGACTTTTAGTATATATCATTCAAACACATCATTTATGTTGAGTTTCCACTTTGATGAATTCTTTTTAGAGGTTTTCATAAATGGATTTAATAAGTCATATCTTTTGTTTAATTTGTGCTTTACTTTTTCATAAATATCTATACCATGTAGTTCCAAAAGATAACCTAACCTTTTTAGAGTTATAATTGAATTCATCCTTAATCCGTATTCTAAAAGTTTATTTATGTCTAACTCTTTATTTTCAAGTGCTTCATAACTTTCACTTATTGGGCAGTATTTTGGAAGGTATAAAGAATCTATTATGGCCTTTTCTGGTTCAGCAATGAAGATATATTTATCTCTAAATCGTTCTCTTTTATAACCAAATATTCTTTTATTCTTAAAAGAAATAAAGTTTACCTTAATATTCCCTATGTTCATTTCTTTTTTAGGGTTTTGGCAAACTATTTGAGCAATTATGGGGATTTGTGTAGTGAACCCATAAATATAATATGCACCCATGAATGAGATATATGAAGGAAAGACAAGGTTCGAGGCAATCTCAAAGGGCTCTTCAGATAGCGCATATTTCCCTTTTTCTATTTCAGTTATAATATTCTTTTGTTTAAGGCGATGAATATACACTCTTGAATATTCTTTGCTTTTTCCTATAATTCTAATTACATCATTGAATGATAAAACAGGAGACTGAAACTGTTCTATTTCTTTTAGAAACGTGATGGCTTGCATATTTGTACTATAATTTATTACAGCTATTTAAACTTTTCGATTATACAAAGTAATCAAATTTGATTACTTTGAGCTACTGAAATAGTTTATTTATACTATTTATATGATTATAATTAGCAAAAATGATAATTATGATGGAATAGAAAGATTGAATGTCTGCTTTTTCTAAGTTTT
>Ga0209343_10008484_pt1 | contig 11950 bp, 11 predicted proteins | sample RifCSPlowO2_02_FD_184026 | JGI IMG/M metagenome (GOLD analysis project Ga0209343, IMG submission 184026) | Groundwater microbial communities from Rifle, Colorado - Rifle CSP2_plank lowO2_0.2 (SPAdes) (version 2) | ecosystem: Environmental > Aquatic > Deep subsurface > Groundwater | place... | reverse complement strand
AGCTGCAATTACGCCTTCACGCTGGTGCTCAAGCGCCCCGACCCCCGGCTGTGCGAACGGGTGATGGACACCCTGCGGGCGTGCGGCGTCGAGTATCGCCGTGGCACCGCCGGCGGCGGCAATCAATTGCGCCAGCCGTACCTGAAGCGAATCGTGGGCGAGCAGGAACATCGCAACTACCCCAATGTCGACCACGTGCATTTCTACGGGTTCTACATCGGCAACTATCCCGAGCTCGAGCGCTCGAAGATCGCCGACCTCTGCGCTATCCTGAACGAGCTGCGGTGAACCCATGACAGCGGTGCCCCGACAATTCGACAAGGTCCTGATCACCGGGATCGGGGGCTCGGGCGGGAGCTACCTGGCGGAGCACATCATCGAGCACCATCCGGAGGTGGCGGTTCATGGATTCGCGCGCTGGCACAGCACGACCCAGGACCACCTGCGAGCGGTTGCCGCGCGGGTCACCGTGCACGAGGTGGATCTCCTCGATATGGCCTCGCTCCTGCCGGTCCTGCGGCGGGTCCGGCCATCCGCGATTTTCCATCTCGCGGCGCACGCGAACGTGCGCGCCTCGTTCAATACCCCGAACGCCGTGCTCGCCAATAACATCCTGGGCACCAGCAGTCTCTTCGAAGCGGTGCGCCTCGCGGAGCTCGATCCCTTGATCCAGCTCTGCAGCACGTCCGAAGTCTACGGCCAGGTGGATCCCAAGGACGTGCCGATCGGGGAAAACGCCCCGATGCGGCCCGCCAGCCCGTACGCGGTGTCCAAGGCCGCGCAGGACATGCTCGGCTACACCTACTTCGTCAGCTACCGCATGCGCATCATCCGCACGCGCATGTTCGCGTACCTGAATCCCCGCCGCACCGATCTCTTTGCGACCTCGTTCGCGCGCCAGGTTGCGCGCATCGAGCTGGGCCTGCAGGACAAGCTCCTGCACGGCAATCTCGACTCGGTGCGGACGTTGATCGACGTGCGGGACGCCATGGGCGCCTACTGGGAAGCCCTGTGCTACTGCACCCCGGGAGAAGCCTATAACATCGGCGGCACCACCACGATGAAGGTCGGGGAATTCCTCGAACGGTTGATCGCCCTGGCGCGCGTGCCGATCCGCACCGGCGTCGATCCCGCGCTGCTGCGACCGGCCGACGTGACGCTGCAGGTCCCGGATGTCGCGAAATTTTCCGCGGCGACGGGATGGAAGCCCCGGTATTCGTTCGAAGAAAGCATGGCGCACCTGCTGAATTACTGGCGGGAACGGGTATCCCACGCGGGCGCGTGATGCTGGCGATTGTCCTGGCCGGCGGTTTGGGCACCCGGCTGCGCGGCACGATAGGCGAGATGCCGAAACCGCTGGCGCCGGTTCGGGGCCGCCCGTTCCTCGAGTATCTCCTCGACTACTGGATCGCCCAGGGCGTGACGCGCTTCATCCTATCGGTCGGCTACAGGCACGAAGCCATCACCGGACATTTCGGCACGGCGTTTCACGGGGCCGCAATCCGCTACGTGGTCGAGGAGCGGCCGCTCGGCACCGGCGGTGGCCTGCTGCTCGCCTGCCGCTCGATTGCGGCGACCGGCCCGTTTCTGGTCCTCAACGGCGACACGTATTTCGAGGCGCGGCTCGAGGCGCTGCGCGAGTTCCACGCCGCGCGCCGCGCGGAGGCGACGCTCGCTCTCTTCCGCTCGCCGCAGCACGGCCGCTACGCCGGCCTGAAGATCGGGTCCACGGGCGAGGTGCTCGCCCTTGGCACCGGTGAGCGGGGCGGGCTCGCCAACGGCGGCGTCTACCTCATGGAGCGCAGCCTGCTGGACGGCGGGCCGTGGCAGCCGTCCTCATCGGTATCGCTCGAGGAGGATATACTCCCGTTCGCGCTGGGCGCGGCCCGGCGCGTGTTCGGGCTGGAATGCCCCGGGCGTTTTCTCGACATCGGCGTGCCGGAAGACTATGCCCGGGCCGCGGACTTACTCGGAGTGAGCTGATGGGCTATCACATACTGGTGACCGGCGGCGCCGGCTATATCGGTTCCACGCTGGTCCCGGAGCTGCTGGCGGCCGGGCACCGGGTCACCGTGCTCGACAATTTCATGTACCAGCAGAACAGCCTCGCGCACGTCTGCCACCACGCCGATTTCGAGGTGGTGCGCGGCGATGTCCGCATCGAGAGCACCGTGGCCCCGCTGCTGAAGCGCGCCGACATCGTCATCCCGCTTGCGGCCTACGTCGGCGCGCCGCTCTGCGCGCGCGACCCGGTCGGCGCCCGCTCCACCAACCACGATGCGATCGTGACGATGCTGAAGCACGTGGGCCGGCACCAGCGCATCCTCATGCCGACCACCAACAGCGCCTACGGCACCGGCGACGCGGGCCATTTCTGCACCGAGGAATCGCCGCTGCGCCCGATATCGCTCTACGCGATCGAGAAGGTCAAGGTGGAGCAGGCGCTGATGCAGCACCCCGCCGCCACCAGCTTCCGTCTCGCCACCGTGTTCGGCATGTCGCCGCGCATGCGTATCGACCTGCTGGTGAACGACTTCACCTACCGCGCCGTGCACGACCGCTTCGTGGTGCTGTTCGAGGCCGAATTCAAGCGCAACTACATCCACGTGCGCGACATCGCGCGCGTGTTCCTGCACGCCATCGACCACTACGAGAAGACCAACGGCCACATCTTCAACGTCGGCCTGTCGGACGCCAACGTCTCCAAGCGCGAGCTGTGCCAGGTCATCCAGCGGCAGGTGCCGGACTTCGCGTTCATCGAGGCGCCGGTGGGGAAAGACCCGGACCAGCGCAACTACATCGTCTCCAACGCCAAGATCGAGGCGACCGGCTACCGGCCGCAGGTCTCCCTGGAAGCGGGCATCCGCGAGCTGATCAAGGGCTACACCATGATCCGGAACACGGTCTACGGCAATGTCTAGACCGCTCGCGCGGGGATGACGGTGAAGATCGTCCCGGCGAATCTCGCCGAGGTGCTGATTATCGAGCCGCAGGTATTCGGCGATGAACGCGGCTCGTTCTACGAGAGTTACAACGAGCGCGCGTTCGCCGCGGCCACCGGCATCGACGTCCGCTTCGTCCAGGACAACCATTCCCGCTCGGCGCGCAACGTGCTGCGCGGCCTGCACTACCAGATCCGGCAGCCCCAGGGAAAGCTGGTGCGGGTGACGGCGGGCGAGATCTACGACGTTGCGGTGGACCTCCGCCGCGGCTCGCGCACGTTCGGCAAATGGACCGCGACCGTGATGTCCTCCGGCAGCCCCAGGCTGTGCTGGATACCGCCCGGCTTCGCGCACGGCTTCGTCGTCCTGAGCGAGCAGGCGGAAGTCCAGTACAAGACGACCGATTACTGGGCGCCGCAGCACGAGCGCTGCATCATCTGGAACGACCGCGACCTCGGCATTCCCTGGCCGATCAAGGGCGATCCGATCGTGTCCGAGAGGGATCGCGCCGGCCTGCCGCTCGCACGGGCGGAGGTGTTTCCCTGATGCGGATCCTGGTCCCGGGCAGGAACGGGCAGGTGGGCTGGGAGCTCCAGGCCGCGCTCGCGCCATTCGGCACGGTGGTCGCGCTCGATCGCAGCCAGCTGGATCTCGCGGACCCGGACGCGATCCGGCGCGTGATCCGGGACACGCAGCCCGGGATCATCGTCAATGCGGCGGGCTATACCAACGTAGACAAGGTTGAATCGGAACCCGGCCTCGCGATGAGGATCAATGGCGTTGCGCCCGGCATCATGGCCGAAGAAGCGAAGCGCCTGGGGGCGGTTTTCATACACTATTCGACCGACTACGTTTTCGATGGCGCGCTCAACCGGCCGTACCTCGAGGACGACGCACCGTGTCCGGTCAACGCCTACGGGCATACCAAGCTCGCCGGCGAGCGCGCGATCGAGGCCGTGGGCGGGCAATATCTGATCCTGCGCGCGAGCTGGATCTACAGCGCGCGCGGCGCCAACTTCGTGCTGACCATCCTGCGCCTCGCGCGCGAGAAGCCCGAGCTGTCGGTGGTGACCGATCAGACCGGCTCGCCCACCTGGGCGCGCGCGCTGGCGCAAGCCACCGCCGCGCTGCTCGAGCGCAAAGAGGCGATACGCCAGCACAGCGGCATCTATCACCTGGCGGCCGCCGGTCACGCCTCCCGCCATGAGTTCGCGAGCGCCATCATCCGCGCCGCGCGGGAACTCTCGGGCAGCGTCGATGGCTGGGCGCAGGTGAAGGCGATCACCTCGGACCAGTACCCGCTGCCGGCCGTGAGACCGCTCTACCTCGTCACCGACCGGGAAAAGGTGAAGACCGTGTTCGGCGTCGAGATGACGCCCTGGCGTGCCCAGTTGCGCTCGTGCCTGCAAGAGCTTGGCCGGACAACGAAAACACTCGTGCCAGACGCCCGTAATTGACCGGCGCGGCATGGCCCCCCTGTCCCCGGCCACGGCTTGCCAAGGCGCCGATTTCGGGGTCTAATGGCATCCGTTCAACGGTTGAACAGACCCCCGCCGAATGACCGCTGCCGCGCACGACGCCGTGCTGACATCGAAATTCCGCGACCGGAACGCGGTCGTCGCGATCATCGGGATGGGCTACGTCGGGCTGCCCCTGATGCTGCGCTTCAGCGAGGTCGGCTTCAGGGTCATCGGGCTGGACATCGACCCCGCCAAGGTGGACCGTCTGAACCGGGGCGAGAGCTATATCGAGCACATCAAGCCGGGATCGATCGCCGCTGCGCGCGCGCGGGGATTCGCCGCCACCACCGTGTTCTCGCGGGTGCGCGAATCCGACGCGGTCATCATCTGTGTTCCGACGCCGCTCAACAAGTACCGCGAGCCGGACTTGAGCTTCGTCCTCGACACCACGGACGCCATCGTGCCCCACTTGCGGCCCGGACAGATCGTCTGCCTCGAGAGCACCACTTATCCCGGCACAACGGACGAGGAGCTGAAGCCGCGGATCGAGTCCGCGGGACTCACGGTCGGCAAGGACGTTTTCCTGGTGTTCTCGCCCGAGCGCGAGGATCCCGCCAACCCGGAGTACGTGACCCGGACCATACCCAAGATCTGCGGCGGCACGACGCCCGCCTGCCTTGCCGTCGGCACTGCGCTCTACGGCGCCGTGATCGACCGGGTGGTGCCGGTGAGCTCGACCCGCACGGCCGAGATGACGAAGCTCCTCGAGAACATCCATCGCGCGGTCAATATCGGCCTCGTCAACGAGATGAAGATCATCGCCGACCGCATGGGCATCGATATCCACGAGGTGATACGCGCCGCCGCGACCAAGCCGTTCGGCTTCGTGCCCTACTACCCGGGGCCGGGTCTCGGCGGGCACTGCATCCCGATCGATCCCTTCTACCTCGCGTGGAAGGCGCGCGAATACGGCGTCGACACCCGCTTCATCGAGCTCGCCGGCGAGGTGAACCGCAACATGCCGGGCTGGGTGATCGGCAAGGTCGCCGACGCGCTCAACCGGCGCGGCAAGCCGGTGCGGGGCGCGCGCATGCTGATGCTCGGCATCGCCTACAAGAAGAACGTCGACGACATGCGCGAGTCGCCCGCCGTCGCATTGATGGAGCTGCTAAGCGCCAAGGGTGCTGAACTCGCCTATTCCGACCCGCACGTGCCGGCCTTCCCCAGGATGCGCGAGCACCGCTTCGACCTGAAGAGCCTTCCGCTCGACCCCGGGACGCTGGCCGGTTTCGACTGCGTGGTGCTCGCCACCAACCACGATGCCTTCGACTACGCGCTCATCCAGCGCCACGCGCAACTGATCGTCGACACGCGCGGCGTGTACCTCGAGCCCGCCGGCAACGTCGTGAAGGCTTGAAGGAGACCCCGGCCTTGGTGCGCCTGAAACCGCCGATAACCGCCCGCCCGGTGCGCTTCGCACTGGCGGGATGCGGGAGGATTTCCGCCAGCCACTTCGCGGCGATGCGCCAGCACGGGGACCGCATCGAGCTGGCCGGCGTGTGCGACATCGACCCCGCCGCCCTCGACGCCGCGATGAAGCTCACCGGCGCGCCCGGCTACGGCAGCCTGCAGGAGCTGCTGGCCGGAGCCAACGCCGATATCGTGGTGCTCGCCACGCCGAGCGGCCTGCACCCCGAGCAGGCCATGCGGGCCGCCGAAGCCGGGCGCCACGTCATGACCGAAAAGCCGATGGCCACGCGCTGGGAGGACGGCAAGCGCATGGTCCAGGCGTGCGACGCCGCCGGCGTTCGTCTCTTCGTCGTCAAGCAGAACCGCCACAACGGGACGTTGCAGCTCCTCAAGCGCGCGGTGGACAAGGGCCGCTTCGGCCGGATCTACATGGTGGCGATCAACGTGTTCTGGACGCGCCCGCAGGCGTATTACGACAGCGCGCGCTGGCGCGGCACCTGGGAATTCGACGGCGGCGCGTTCATGAACCAGGCGAGCCACTACATCGATCTCCTCGACTGGCTCGTCGGGCCGGTGGAGAGCGTGCACGCCTACACCGCGACGCTCGCCCGCCAGATCGAGGTCGAGGACACGGGCGTCGCCAACATCCGCTGGCGCACCGGCGCCCTCGGCTCGGTGAGCGTGACGATGCTGACTTACCCGAAGAACCTCGAGGGCTCGATCACGATCATCGGCGAGAAGGGCACCGCGCGCGTGGGCGGCGTCGCGGTGAACGAGATCCAGCACTGGGCGTTCGCCGAGCCGGACGAGGACGACCGCAAGGTGAAGGACGCGAGCTACCCGACCGCCTCCGTCTACGGCCCGGGTCATCCAGCCTATTACGACAACGTGATCCGGGTCCTGCGCGGCGAGGCCGAGCCCGAGACCGACGGGCGCGAGGGGCTGAGAGCGCTCGAACTGCTGATTGCGCTCTACCAGTCCGCCCGGGACGGACGCCGCGTGTCCCTGCCCCTGGAGCATTGATGCCCGACGCCGCGACGAATTTCTGGGCGCACGAGACGGCGATCATCGACGCCGGCGCGAGTATCGGGCCCGGCACGCGCGTCTGGCACTGGGTGCACGTCTGCGCCGGCGCGCGCATCGGCGCCAACTGCGTGCTGGGACAGAACGTCTACGTCGGCAACCGCGTGGTGATCGGCAACAACGTGCGGATCCAGAACAACGTGTCGGTGTACGACGAGGTCACCCTCGAGGACGACGTATTCTGCGGGCCCGGCATGGTCTTCACCAACGTCGTCAATCCCAGGGCCGCGGTGTCGCGCAAGGACGAGTATCAGGCTACCCTCGTGCGCCGCGGCGCGACGATCGGCGCCAACGCGACCGTGGTGTGCGGCCACGTCATCGGCCGCCACGCCTTCATCGGCGCGGGCGCGGTGGTGACGCGCGATGTGCCCGATCATGCCCTGGTGGCAGGCAACCCGGCCCGGCGCATCGGCTGGATGTGCCAGTGCGGCGAGAAGCTCCCCGCGCAATCCGGCGCGGCCGCCTGCGCAGGCTGCGGCGCGCGCTACGAGATGCACGGCGAAACGTGCGGGCCGGCGGCATGAACGCTCCCCGCCCGCCGGCGCTCCCCTTCGTCGACCTCCAGGCGCAATACACCGCGCTGCGCGAGTCCATCCACGCGCGCATGCAGAAGGTGCTCGACCACGGGCAGTTCATCATGGGGCCGGAAGTCGCCGAGCTCGAGGCCCGGCTCGCCGACCGCACGGGGGCGCGGCACTGCGTCACCTGCGCCAGCGGCACGGAAGCGCTCCTGATCGCCCTGATGGCGCTCGGGATCCGGCCCGGCGACGAGGTCGTCACGACGCCGTTCACCTTCGTGGCGACTGCGGAGATGATCGTGCTCCTCGGCGCGAAGCCCGTGTTCGTGGACATCGCGCCCGATACCTGCAACATCGACGTGGCGAGAATCGAAGCCGCGGTCACGCCGCGCACCCGCGCCATCCTGCCGGTTTCCCTCTACGGCCAGCCCGCGGACATGGATGAAATCAACGCCCTCGCCGCTCGCCACGGTATCGCGGTGATCGAGGACGGCGCGCAGAGCTTCGGCGCGACCTACAAGGGGCGCCCGAGCTGCAACCTCTCGACCATCGGCTGCACCAGCTTCTTCCCGAGCAAGCCGCTCGGTTGCTACGGCGACGGCGGCGCGCTATTCACGAGCGACGATAGCCTCGCCACCGCCATGCGCGAGATCCGCGTGCATGGCCAGTCGGGCCGCTACCGCCATACCCGCATTGGGCTCGGCGGGCGCATGGACACGCTCCAGTGCGCGGTCGTGCTCGCGAAGCTGGAGCGGTTCGCATGGGAAATCGAGCAGCGCCAGCGCATCGGCAGGCGCTACGACGAGCTGCTGCGGCCGCTTGCGGGCATCCAGCTGCTGTCGGTCAGGCCCGATCGCACCAGCGTCTACGCCCAGTACACGATCCGGGTGCCGGGGCGCGACGCCGTGCAGGAAGCGCTGCGCGCGCGCGGCATACCCACCGCCGTGCATTACCCCGCGCCGCTGCATCGGCAGCCGGCGTACGCGGGGCGCTTCGAATCCGGGGGCGATTTGTCGCACTCGGAGCAGATCAGCCGGGAGGTGCTGAGCCTGCCCATGCACGCCGACTTGCGGCCGGAGAGCCAGGAAGCCATTGCGAAAGCGGTCGCGCAATCGCTCGCCTGAGCGTCGGCGCCGCCAACCCTGTCCGAACCCACCACACCAGCCAGGACATCATGGACTTGAAAGGCAAGCGGTATCTGGTCATCGGCGGCGCCGGCCTGATCGGCTCGCACACCGTCGATGCGCTCGTCCAGGAGGACGTAGCGGAGATCGTGATCTACGACAATTTCGCGCGCGGCCGGCCGGAGAATCTGGCTGCTGCGCTCAAGGACCCGCGCGTCAGAATTTACGACGTGGGCGGGGACATCTGCCAGACGGACGTCCTCGAATCCGCGCTGACCGGCATGGACGGCATATTTCACTTTGCCGCGCTGTGGCTGCTCCAGTGCCACGATTTCCCGCGCGCCGCGTTCGACGTGAACATCCGCGGCACGTTCAACGTCCTCGAGGCGTGCGTCAGGAAGAACATCAAGCGGCTCGTGTACTCCTCCTCGGCCTCGGTCTACGGGGATGCGGTTCGCGAGCCGATGGACGAGGACCATCCCTTCAACAACAAGAACTTCTACGGGGCGACCAAGATCGCCGGCGAGGCGATGGCGCGCGCGTTCCACCACCGCTACGGGCTGCCCGTCGTCGGGCTGCGCTACATGAACGTGTATGGCCCGCGGCAGGACTATCAGGGCGCGTACATCGCCGTCATCATGAAAATGCTGGATGCGATCGACGGCGGCCAGGGCCCCACGATCATGGGGGATGGCAGCGAAGCCTTCGATTTCGTCGCCGTCGAGGACTGCGCGGCGGCGAACCTCTGCGCGATGCGGGCCGAGGTCGTCGACCGCTTCTACAACGTGGGCACCGGGAAGCGCACCTCCCTCAAGGCGCTCGCGGAGATGATCGTCGGGATCACGGGGTGCGAGAAGGAGATCAACTACGCCCCGCGCAGCCAGGCAACCCTGGTCCGCAACCGTATCGGTGACCCGGCGCGCGCCAGGAAAGATATCGGATTCGAGGCGAAAGTGGATCTGATGGAGGGATTGAAGCGGGTCATCGCCTGGCGCCGATCGCACCGGGACGAGGTGGCCGCACGGCGACGGGCGGCAGGCTTGCCGGTGGCGTGAGCGCTCGGCCATGTGCGGCATCACGGGAATGCTTCACTTCGACGGCGGGCCGGTGTCGCCGGTCGTGCTGCGCGCCATGACCGACGCGCTGGCGCATCGCGGGCCCGACGGCGAGGGGTTCTTCATCGAAGGCCCGGTGGGGCTCGGCCACCGCCGCCTCGCGATCATCGACCTCTCCGCCGCCGGACGCCAGCCGATGGCGACGCCCGACGGCCGTTATACGCTGACCTACAACGGGGAGGTGTACAACTTCCAGGAACTGCGCGTGGAACTCGAGGCCATCGGGCATCAATTCAAGTCCCGGACCGACTCGGAGGTCGTGCTCAAGGCCTACGCGCAGTGGGGCCCGGACGCGGTCAAGCGTTTCAACGGCATGTTCGCGCTGGCGATCTGGGACAGGGCGGAGCGGGAGCTCTTCCTCGCGCGCGACCGGTTCGGCATCAAGCCGCTCTATTACGCCCAGGTCGGCTCGGCGCTGCTCTTTGCTTCCGAGATCAAGGCGTTTCTCCGCCATCCGCAGTTCCGATCCGAGATGGATCGGGAAGGCCTGCTGGAGTACTTCACCTTCCAGAACTTCTTCACCGACAGGACGCTCTACCGCGGCGTGCGGCTGCTGTCCGCGGGCTGCTGCTTGCGCGTGCGCGCAACGACAGGCGCCTTGCCGCAACCCGAGCGCTATTGGGACTACGCCTTCACCGAGCCGGTTGCAGCGGCCGACGAGCGCGAATATCTCGATGAGCTCGACCGCCTGTTCCAGCAGGCCGTCAGCCGCCAACTGGTCAGCGACGTGGACGTCGGCGCCTACCTGAGCGGCGGCATGGACAGCGGGTCAGTGACGGCGCTCGCCGCGCGCCACCTGCCGTACATCCGGTCCTTCACGTGCGGGTTCGACCTGAGTTCCGTGTCCGGGGTCGAGCTGGGTTACGACGAGCGCGCCAGCGCCGAGCACATGTCCTACCTGTTCAAGACCGAGCACTACGAAATGGTGCTCAAGGCCGGCGACATGGAACGGGTGCTTCCCAAACTGACCTGGCACCTCGAGGAGCCGCGCGTGGGGCAGAGCTACCCCAACTACTACGTTGCCCAGCTCGCCAGCAAGTTCGTGAAAGTCGTGCTCTCCGGGGCGGGCGGCGACGAGCTGTTCGGGGGCTACCCGTGGCGCTACTACCGCGCCGTCGTAAACGACGATTTCGAGCATTACATCGACAAGTACTACCTCTTCTGGCAGCGCTTGATACCGAACACCGAGCTGCGCCGGGTGTTCGACCCGATCTGGAGCGACGTAAAGCACGTGTGGACGCGGGACATCTTTCGCGACGTTTTTTCAAGGCACGCCGGCGAGCTCACCCGCCCGGAGGATTACATCAATCACTCGCTGTATTTCGAGGCGAAGACGTTTCTGCACGGGCTGCTGGTCGTCGAGGACAAGCTCAGCATGGCGCACTCGCTTGAGACGCGGGTGCCGTTCCTGGACAACGATCTGGTCGAGTTCGCGATGCGCGTCCCGGCGCGGTTCAAGCTCGGCAACCTGACGGAAGTCGTCAGGCTCAACGAGAACGAACCGGGCCCCAAGACCGCCCGCTATTTCCAGAAGACGCGCGACGGGAAGCTGCTGCTGCGCAAGGCCATGGAGCGCCACATCCCGTCGGCCGTCACCGAGCGCGAGAAGCAGGGCTTCTCGGCCCCCGACGCGAGCTGGTTCAAGGGCGAGAGCATCGAATACGTGCGTCGCGTCATCTTCAACAAGAAGGCCCGGATCTACGACTTCCTGGATCCCGGCGCGGTACAGGGCCTCGTGAACGAGCACCTGGAGGGAAAACGGAACCGCCGGCTGCTGATCTGGTCTCTGCTGTCCGTCGAAAAATGGTGCGAGCAATTCGCCAACTGACAACGATGGTCGGCGACTGGAGCCTGCACGAAGACCTGCTCCGGTTCTCCGCCCCCGTGCGGCGCAACTCGCCGGTTCCGTTCGGTGAAGCTCTCCTTGTCACGCGGCGCGCCTCTTGAAGAACAATGTATTTTTCTCGCTCCGGCCGCAAGCGAAGACGTTTGCGGAACTCGCTGCCTTGCTCACGAGGCATCGCGAGTTGACGTGGGAGATGACAAAGCGGGATTTGCAGGATCGGTACGCCGGCCATGCGCTCGGGATCGCCTGGACGGTCGGGCATCCGCTGCTGATGATCCTGGTCTACGTATTTGTCTTCAGCGTGGTGTTCCGGATCAGGATCGGCGGCACGCCCGAGATGCCATTCGACTACACGACTTACCTGCTGGCGGGCCTCGTTCCCTGGCTCGCGT
>Ga0209343_10008480_pt1 | contig 11954 bp, 7 predicted proteins | sample RifCSPlowO2_02_FD_184026 | JGI IMG/M metagenome (GOLD analysis project Ga0209343, IMG submission 184026) | Groundwater microbial communities from Rifle, Colorado - Rifle CSP2_plank lowO2_0.2 (SPAdes) (version 2) | ecosystem: Environmental > Aquatic > Deep subsurface > Groundwater | place: Rifle... | reverse complement strand
TAGCCCGGCCTACCTTGGGGTGCGTCTGCCTTCTTCATGACCGGATTGATGTATGTCGAATAGGGCACACCGAAGAAGAGCCGAACCTGTGCCGATGCGCGGCGACTTTCCGGTCCAGCAAGCATTGTCTTCAGCTCCCAACACCTTGCGTCTGCTGGGCACCACCAGGATGGTCTGGCATCGAACTCACCAGAAAACACAATTGATGGCTCTCTTCGAATTTGCTCGCACCGGACTTGCCATCTGCCCAAGAGTTCCCGCGTCTCGCCGGAATGGATACCTTGTGTGACTGTCAACACCGCGTCGCGGTCTTCTTCGATGGTCGGGTCAGTGATGTGAACAACAATGTCATCTTCAGGATTGAAACTAAAAAGTGCGTTGGTCAGTTCTTCAGCCAACCCCTGCCGGCGAACGTGCTCGTTTTTTTGCAGAGCTTTTGTGACTTCAACATCTACTGCTAGTCCTGAAGGCCAGCTCATTCGCCAATCTGCTGTCTTCGATTCGCTACGATCGATACGTTCTCCAGATGCTGCTCCGAATGCGACGCATAACCCAGCACCGCTGAGCTCCGCCAAGGTTGTGGCGCTCGGTTTCCCTGACTCCAGAATCTCCTTTGCGATCTCGCGGTAGGCTGTCTCCACATTGGCAAATGTGCGGGTATTCCAAAGTACAAAGCCCCAACTAATGAGGTCCCAAACGCGAGTCTCAAGTCCTTGATCAGGCGACCACGTGTGCATTCCGGGAAGGTTCTCGACAGCAGCAATCAATTCCGGGACGATGCGGCCGTCTGGTACTCGCTCACGCAGCTTCGAATACCATTCACTCATTCACTCTTGTTCCGGTAGGGGCGCCTTCGTACCCGCAATCCACATGACGTGGAAGCGACTGGCATGCGGCCGCTGACTGTTGCAAGGCGCGGCGCTTGCAGTGCGTCCGGTGAGCTTCAGTCGTCAATCTCGGGAGCGAACAACGGCGAGTCCATTAGCGCGAGGGCCACGGCCAACAGCACGCTCTCGGCGGCGTACTGGTTGTCAGAATCGCAAAACGTGGTCTTGGCCGCGGCGTCCCGAGAGAGAACACTGTTTCTCTGTAGGTACATGCGGAATACCGCGAAATCCGCCTCCTTGTGCCGCGTGTAAAAGGAGTACTCAATTGCGCAAAACGAGCCACCCCGGACGATTGGGCGGCGGATCACGCGAAGTTCAATCCCGAGACACCTTGCGTGAATTTCCGCGCCATCGATTTTGAGCGACCCAAGAAACCGAGGGACGTCGGTCTGGCTGGCGAGGCGTTGCGCGAAACGCGAATGGAGTTCGTTCAGCTTCTCGATGGCCGCGGCCGCGATCTCAATCTTTGCCATCTGATCGTTCATTGGTGTCCCGAATCTTCCGCTGAGATTTTCTGAAGCGCAATACCCAAGCCTAGCCCCAGTCCTCTATGTCACGCTGCGTCAGATCCCGCCACCGCTGACGCATTGCTCTCCGTGAAGGTGGAAGGCGGAAGTGCGCAGAATGCGCAGGAATTGATTTGCAGGCTGTCACCTGACACGTCAGCCAATCGATGATCGGAATACAATCAACATGCTGCCTTGGCGCTAGCCCGTTTCGGCTAAGAAGTTTGAAAATCGATTGGGCTCGAAAAACATGAAAACTCTCAAATCCGCCTGCAAGCCACGCGATACCGTCTTTGACGCCGCCCGGCGCGACACGGTTCTTGATCTCTCGGATCTGGTTGGCGACCGGATTAAGGCCGATGAGTTCTTTCCCGAGAACTACATTACCGAAGGAATGAAGACCCTCCTAACGGAAGGCTTCCGCAGGCTCGAGGGCAAGTCGGATCAGGGTGTCTTCAAACTTACCCAGGCGATGGGTGGCGGCAAGACCCACAATCTGCTGGCGTTGGGCTTGCTCGCGAAGCACCCGAAATTCCGGGTCCCGGTGATGGGTTCGTTCTATACCCCGGACAAGGCACTCGGCCAGGTGCGGGTGGTTGCATTCTCCGGGCGCGAAAGCGATGCCCCGTATGGCATCTGGGGCGCGCTGGCCGAGCAGTTGGGCAAACGCGAGCAGTTCAAGGACTACTATTCGCCGCTTTCGGCGCCCGGGCAGACAGCGTGGGTCAACCTGCTGAAGGGCGAGCCGCTGGTCATCATGCTGGACGAGCTGCCCCCCTACTTCGTCAATGCGAAAGCGAAGCCCGTCGGCAATTCCGATCTTTCCGTTGTCACGGGAACCGCGCTCTCGAATCTGCTGGTTGCGTTGGGAAAGGCGGAGCTCAAGAACGTCCTGCTGGTAATCACCGACCTCACCGCCTCCTATCAGGCCGGACATCAGCAGATCGTAACTGCACTCACGGATCTGCAGCAGGAGACGGGGCGCACGGCGATGGATCTGGAACCGGTGCGAATGAACACCGACGAGTTCTACCAGATCTTGCGCAAACGCATCTTCGAGGAACTCCCCTCGAAAGACGACGTTGCCGAGGTGGCGCAGGCCTATGCGAAGGCGATTCGCGATGCTCGTCAGATGGACGTTACCAATGCCTCGCCCGAGCAATTCGCGCAACGAATCGTCGAGTCCTACCCTTTCCATCCCGCGATCCGCGACCTGTATGCACGATTCAAGGAGAACCCGGGTTTCCAGCAGACCCGCGGTCTGATCAGGTTGATGCGCGTTGTGACAGCGCGGATCTGGAATGAGAGTCGTGACAATCGCTATCTGATCTCGGCCCACGATATCGATCTCAACGACCGCGAAACCCTCACCGAGATCAACCAGATCAACCCGACGCTCGAATCGGCCATTGCCCACGACATTGCATCCGGCGAACAGGCGGTTGCCGAGGTGATGGACGCGAACCTGGGCAATCGCGACGCGGGTGACGTAGCGAGATTGCTGCTTGTAGCGTCGCTGGCCAACGTACCCAACGCGACCCGCGGGCTCGTGATTCCGGAGGTGATTGCCAACCTGTGCGCTCCGGAGCGGGATATCTCGCGAGTCAAGAACGAGGTGATCGGGAAATTCCTTACTGCTGCCTGGTACCTTCATACGACGAGCGATGGCAAGCTTTTCTTCCGCAACGTCCAAAATCTCGTTGCGCGACTCAAGACCACCGCACAGGCGTATCTGCGCGACCAGTCAATCAAGGAGCTCAAGGCGCGGCTGGAAGGGATGTTCGAAGCAGAACTGGGCTGGTGCTACCAGAAGCTCCAGGTGTTGCCCGCCATCGACGAGATCGAGATAAGCCAGGAAAAAGTGACGCTCGTCATTGCCGAGCCGCACCAGAGTGGATTGCACCCCGACCTGACGGCTTATGCGGACCAGCTCACATTCCGTAACCGGCTATGCTTCCTCACAGGACAACGGAATTTCGATGCGCTGCTCAACTCCGCCAAGGAACTGAAGGCGATCAACCAGATCATCAGCGAATTGGTCGCCGAAGGCACGCCGGACCAGGACCCGCAGTTGGTCCAGGCACGCGATCTGCTCGACCGCATCGTCACGCAGTTCCTGTCAGCGACGCGGGAAACCTTCACGACGCTGCATTTCCCCGTCGCCGACAAAACCATGACCGCCGACTTCCTTATGGAGTTCACCGGCAACCGCTACAAGGGTGAGGAGCAGGTGATCAAGGCGCTGAAGGCGAAGCAGAAGTACAGCGATGATGTGAGCGGTGATACTTTTCGACTCAAGGCCGAGCAGCGCCTCTTTACCCAGAAGCAGATGCTCTGGTCGGAGATCAAGAGGCGGGCGGCAATCAACCCGGCCTGGCAATGGCATCGCGCCGATGCGCTGGACCGCCTGAAGGAAGACTGCGTTCACAAGGACGTCTGGCGCGAGGCGGGCGGTTATGTCGAAAAGGGGCCGTTCCCGCTTCCGGATTCCGACGTCAAGGTTCAGGTGCTTGCGCGCGATGACAACACCGGCCGCTGCAAACTGCGGGTCAACCCCTTCAACGCCGATCGCGTTTATGTCGAGGTAGGAGGCGTGGCGACGACCGCATCGCAGCTTTTGGCCGGCAGAGACTACGAGACGGATTCGCTCGAGGTTTCATTTCTCGCAGAGGATTCATCGGGAAAACACAACACCGGCAAAGCGCTAGCGTGGCGCAACACGGTCACTCTGAAGAGCCGGGTATACCAGGCGGGCGATGACAAGATGCTGGAACTGCGTGCTGCACCGTCTGCGGGCATCCGGTATTCGACTGAGGGGTCGGACCCGAAGATGTTCGGCGCAACCTATGAGGCGCCATTTGTAGTGCCCGCCGGCACGCGTCTCGTGCTGGCGGTGGGCGAGAAGAACGGTATTCACTCGGACGTGTTGCGGATTGACATCGATTGGAGCAGGAAGCCCGAGGACAAGCCGATCGACAAGGACGCGCCGGCGACGTGGCGGCCAGCCGATGGCGTGGCGTTCAAAGAGACCCGCACTGCCTATGGTTTCATGGCACGGTTGGCGAAGTTCGGTGGCGAGGCGAGCGGATTGCATATCCAGGTGCTGGGACAGCGATGGGTGGACTTGAATCTCGAGGATTCCATCCAGCTCGGTGGCGCCCGATTGGAGCAAGTGGTCGAGCAACTTCGCGGCCTGCTGGAGGAGGGGCAAGTGACGGTCGAAGCCAAGGCGCTGCACTTTCCCACAGGGGCGCAGTTGCTCGATTACGTAGAAGACATCAAGGCCCAGTTGCCGCGCAGCGAGGTCGAACCGTGACCGCGGCAATCACGACGGAAACGCCGTGATACAATCTGGCTATTCTGGCTAGCGATGGTAACTAATACCATGATTAGATGGCAGTTACAGGATGCAAAGAACCGGCTGTCCGAGCTGGTGCGCAAGGCTCGCGAGGAAGGGCCACAAGTGATTACGCTTCGCGGTCGCGACGCGGTGGTGGTGGTGTCCTCGAACGAATTCGGAAGACTCTCGAGACCGCGTGGCAGCCTGGTCGACTTCTTCCGCAAGTCGCCGCTCGCGGGCGTGAATCTGGATCTTGATCGCAGCCGCGACACGGGCAGGCGTATCGACCTGTGAGCTTCCTCCTCGATACCAGTGTGATCTCCGAACTCGTCAAGCCCTCGCCCGACGACAACGTGGTGGAGCGGATGAAGCGCGCCGACGAGACATCGCTCTACCTGAGCGTGCTGACAATCGGTGAATTGGAAAAGGGTATCGCCAAGCTGCCGGTGTCATCGCGCCGCACCAAGCTTGAGACCTGGGTGAGAAGCGACCTCGCAGATCGGTTCCGCGAGCGCCTGCTCGCGATCGATGGCACGGTCGCCGCAACCTGGGGCAAGCTCGCGGGTGAAGCCGAGGCGCGCGGAGAGCCGCTTCCAGTCATTGATGGCCTGATCGCCGCGACCGGGCTTGCGCACGATCTCACCATTGCAACCCGCAACACGGTGGATTTCGAGCGTTGCGGTGCCGACTGCTTCAATCCCTGGATACACGGCTGATGTCCGTCGCCAAGCAGGCCACCGAAAAGATGCTCGGATTCGGTTTTGTGCCGGACGAGTCTTCGCACCATTTTCTGGTGACAATTCCCGCCGGTAATCGCCAAGACGTACTCATCTCCGAGCACTACAGCTACGATTCGGAAAAAGGTAGTGGTGCCATAACCTTCGCGATGGGGCAGGACGACGGCAAGCTGCGTGTCTCGCTCGACCGCATGAAGTGGAATGCGATCGCCGATGATGTGCGGGTTGAGTTCAATCGCCGGCTGAAGAAGCAGGGATTGCCACCGGGCAACTGGAAAACTGGGGAGAACCCGCTGTCGCGTTTGCTCGGCAAGGAGCTGACGCTGCTTGCCTGGGCGATCGAGGACACCGACCCCGTTCTTGTACCCACCGCGATCCGGAACTGGCTGGGCCTGGTGCCCGAGGAGCGCTGGTGGTTGTTCACCATGACCAATGCCGCAACCGGGCATGCGGTGCACGGCCGCAGCAAGGGTTGGCGCAAGGCGGTTCGCTTCGCGCTGACTGAGAACCCGGTGGGGGTCGGCCAGCATGAGCCGCCGCCGCAGATCTTCCGTCTGATCGGCGAGCAGGAACGCGCCGGCTATGCCGCCGAGTCCCTCGCGCCCAAGCCCCGCCGCAAAGCGAAAGCGCCGAGCATTGTCCGATGAGCCCCGACCGTCGCGAAAACGGCGACGCGCCGGCCTTCATCGAGACCCAGTTTCCCGTCTCCAAGCTTTCCAAGGAGAGCTACAAGGAGCGGAAGTCCAACTACAGCCAGACCCTCACGGGACTGGGAAAATGGTGGGGACGCAAACCGCTCGTTCTCGTGCGCGCCGTAATTCTTGGCCTGTTGCTGCCCGCGACCGTCGATCCGCGGCGCGACCGCGAGATTTTCCTCAAGCTCATGACGATGGACGAGGAAGGTCTGTGGCTGAGGAAGTCGAAAAGTATTCCGTTGCGCGAGGTCTATGCGCGCCTTCCTCAGGAGGAACGCGAGCGCTGGTTTGCGACCGACGTTGACTCCGAACGCCCACGCTACAAGCGTGGCGTTAGTCGCGATGATAAAGAGCTGCTTCAGCGACGCATCTTCGAAACTTTCAGTTACGACCAGAAACTTGAATACTGCGAGCGCCCCGAAAACGTCGCGGGTCCGTCCGAAGCCGCCTGGAAGGAAATCAACGCGCACCTCGGCACCGAAGCGACATCACTCCCGCAACTCGTCGCGGCGCTCGGCCAACGCCGTTTCGGCCATGTGCCGAGAGTTGGCGACGCCTTTTGCGGCGGTGGCAGTGTGCCGTTTGAGGCGGCGCGCCTTGGCTGCGAAGCGTATGGTTCGGACCTTAATCCGGTCGCAGCTCTGCTCACTTTGGGGGCGCTAAACATCGTCGGCGGCGGGCGAGCAGTTGCGGACCGAGTGCGAAAGGCGCAGGAGGACGTGTATTCAGCAGTGGACCGCCAGATTACGGAGTGGCGAGTCGAGCATAACGAGGACGGTCATCGTGCTGATGTCTATCTCTATTGCACCGAGACCCGCTGCCCCGGGTGCGAGTGGAGTGTGCCGATGGCGCCTTCGTGGGTGATCGGCGAGAAGACGCACACGGTTGCACGGTTGGTGATGGACGAAGAACACAAGCGCTTCAAGATCGATATCGCCCAAGACGTTTCCAATGGGGAAATGAACACTGCTAAGCGCACCGGCACCACTCGGGATGCGCGTCTTCATTGTCCGCATTGCGGAGATTCCACGCCCTTGGTCGCCATTCGTGGCGACCGCCGCGGCACTGAGGGTCCAGCTTACGGTCTCCGGTTGTGGGAGAAAGACGACATAGGGCCGCAGTTCGAAGATGTTTTTCAGGAGCGGCTGTATTGCATTCGGTGGACCTATACAGTCAGGAGCGCCGAAGGGAAGCAAGAGCAGATTCGCCATTACGCGGCGCCAACCGAAGCCGATATCGAGCGTGAACGCAAAGTTCTGCAACTGCTTTGGGAGCGTTTCCGGGGCTGGCAAGCGAAAGGCTACATTCCCAGTCGTCGGATCGAGCCTGGTAACGAGACAACTCGCTTGATGCGGGAGCGTGGCTGGACCCACTGGCACCATCTGTTCGCCCCAAGGCAATTACTGCTGCTAGGCCTACTCTCCCAGCACTCGGCAGGGTACCGGGACGACGCGGCCGTCGAAACGATGCTTTTGCTCGGCGTGGGCAAAGGTGCAGACTGGGGAAGCAAGCTCTGCAAGTGGACACCTGCCCCAGGCTCGGAAAAAACCGAGCAGACGTTTCTCAATCAAGCGCTAAACACGCTTGACAATTTTGGTGTTCGAACGGTCATGACGCTCGCTGATAACGTCAAAATTCAGTTCAAATGTTTCCAAACCTCCGGTAAATCGAATGTTGCCGTTGCTGACGCGCGTAGTATGAGTTTTGATGCTGACTTCTGGATAACCGACCCGCCGTATGCGGACGCGATCAACTATCACGAGCTCTCAGAATTCTTTCTAGCTTGGTACGAGCTATCTGTGCCGATGCTTTTTCCGACCGTAACAGCAGACAGTCGTCGAGCGCTGGCGATCCAAGGCTCCGATCAAGGTTTCCGCGACGGAATGATCGCCAGCTACCGCAATTTGACCGAACACATGCCCGAGAACGGCATACAGGTCGTTATGTTCACTCATCAAGACGCTTCCGTGTGGGCGGATCTCGCCTTGATCTTGTGGGCTGCTGGCCTGAGGGTAACGAGTGCTTGGACCATTGCCACGGAAACGGAATCTGCTCTCAAAGAGGGCAACTACGTCCAAGGCACCGTTCTCATGGTGCTCCGCAAACAGAACTCGGACGAAGTGGCGTTCCTCGACGAGGTCGCGCACGAGGTCGAATCTGAAGTTGAAGCGCAATTGAAATCTATGCTGGAGCTCGAAGACCAGGAAGACCCAAACTTTACCGATAGCGACTATCAACTTGCGGCCTACGCCGCCGCACTGCGCATCCTCACCCGCTACCACAGCATCCAGGACCTCGACGTGGCGAAGGAACTCGCGCGCACCCGCAGGCCTGGAGAGCGCTCGACGCTGGAGCCGATCATCGAGGATGCGGTGCGCACCGCGAGCAACTATCTCATCCCGAAGGGCATCCCGCCGCATTTCTGGAAGCGCCTTGCCGCCGAAGAAAAGTTCTACCTGAAAGGCCTCGATGTCGAGCGTCACGGCGACTTCAGAAGCGGCGTCTATCAGGAGTTCGCCCGCGGCTTTGGGGTACGCGAATATCGTGCCATGCTCGCCTCCACCCACGCCAACCAGACCCGGCTGAAGACGGCTTCCGAATTCTTGCGCCGCGATCTGGGCGGAGAAAGCTTTGCCGGGACGCTCACGCGCAGTCTCCTGTTCGCTGTCTATCGGGTGGCGGAGACGGGCGAAGCGCGCGAGGGCCTCAAGTGGCTGCGTGACGAGGTTCGCAACTACTGGGACGAGCGCGAAGCGATAGTCGCAATGTTGCGCTTTCTCGGTACGCTTCATACGCTGCACTGGTCGCAGGACGCCGAGGCCGCGCGGCTGCTGGCGGGCGTCGTCGATAACGACCACGTTTGACGACAGGGCGAGACGGAATGGCGCTCAACCGATTCTCATCCCGCCGCCAGAGGCTCGACACCAGCTTCCTCACTCCGCGTCTGCAGGGTGCGGGGTGCTACGACCGGATCGCCGGATACTTTTCATCGTCGATTCTCGAAGTGGCAGGGGAGGCGCTCGACTCGGTGCAGGGCAAAGTGCGGATGGTTTGCAATTCCGAGCTCGAGCCGCTCGACGTGATCACCGCCAAGGCCGCACAGGCGGCGATTCGGCGCGAATGGTGCGCGTTCGAGCCGGAGCAACTGGGTGATGCCGCCAAGCCGCGCTTTGAACGGCTGCACCGCTTCCTCAGGGAAGGGAAGCTCGAAGTCAAGGTGTTGCCGAACCGCCGCTTCGGCCTCATTCATGGCAAGGCCGGCGTGATCCAGCTCGCCGATGGGCGAATGACTGCGTTTCTTGGCAGCGTCAATGAATCCCGCTCCGCCTGGCAGCTCAATTACGAACTCCTGTGGGAGGACGAGTCGCCCGATGCCGTCGCCTGGGTGCAGGAGGAATTCGATGCACTGTGGAATTCGCCGTTTGCGATTCCGTTGGCGGAGTTCGTCATCGAGGACGTCGATCGGCTGGCGCGGCGCGAAGTGATCGCGACGGTCGAGGGGTGGCGTAAGAATCCTGAACCCGCGTCGCCGGTCGTCGAAAGCCCGGTCTACCGCAAGGAAGTCGGTCTGTGGGCTCACCAGAAGCATTTCGTAAGGATTGCCTTCGATGCGCACCGCGGACCGTTCGGTGCGCACTTCGTGCTCGCCGACCAGGTCGGTCTCGGCAAGACCCTGCAATTGGGCATGGTCGCCCAGCTCGCCGCGCTGAGCGGGGAGCGTCCGGTGTTGGTGCTCGCGCCGAAACCGCTTGTGTGGCAATGGCAGGACGAACTGCATGACCTGCTCGATCTGCCGACGGCGGTATGGGATGGCAAGCAGTGGGTGGACGAGAACGGTATCGAGCACCCCGGCGCAGGGCCCCAGTCAATCCAGCGCTGCCCACGGCGGATCGGGATTGTTTCCACCGGGCTGATCACGCGCCGGTCGGAAGTGAGCGACTGGCTCGCGGAGATGCAGTTCGAATGCGTGATTCTGGACGAGGCGCACCGCGCGCGGCGCAAGAATCTGATGCCCGATGAGGTCTGGGCGCCTGCCGATCCGAACAATCTGCTTTCATTCCTGAACCGCATATCGGAGCGGACCAGGAGCCTGCTCTTGGCCACGGCGACTCCAGTGCAGATGCACCCCATCGAAGCCTGGGATCTGCTCGATGCGCTCGGCCGCAGCTCGCCTGCCGTGCTGGGTGGTCCCGGGTCACTATGGCGCCGTCCGCAGGCCGCTCTTGGCCTCGTGATGGGTCGCGAGCCAATGCCGACCGACGAGATCGAGCAGTGGGAGTGGCTGCGAAACCCGTTTCCGCCCGCGTCGGAAGGCATCGATTACCAGCTGCTGCGCCGGGAGCTGCGGCTCAAGGACGACGATGCATTGGCGCCTGGAGCTGCTTTCCAGACTCTCGGTGCGCCCAGCCGGGCGCGAATCCACAACGTGTTCCCGAAATTCGTCGAGGGGGCGAATCCGATCATCCGCCATGTCGTGATGCGCACCCGCGAATACCTGGAAACTACGATCGACTCGGAGACCGGGGAGCCCTATCTCAAGCCGGTGAAGGTCGTGTTGCACGGCGATCGCGACGAGGACGCGATCAAGCTGACGCCGTTTCTGGAAGAGGCCTATCACCACGCCAACGCATTCTGCGAGTTGCTGGCGGCGCGCGCTCGAAGCGGCTTCTTTCGCACGCTGCTGCTGCGCCGTGTCGGCAGCAGCATGGAGGCGGGGCGCTTGACGGCGAAGAAGATTCTGGAAAGTTGGACCGACATCGCCGAGGACGAGGACGACGAGGACAGCGATCTTTTCGGGCAACTGAAGACGTTGACGCCTTCCGAGCGGTCGGCGCTGGAACGGTTCCTGAAAGCGCTGGAAGCGAATCGCGAGCGCGATCCCAAGTGCGCCGCCGTGAAGCGTCTGCTGATCAACGAGCGGTGGCTTGAACGCGGCTGCATCGTCTTCAGCCAATACTTCGACTCCGTATGGTGGCTGGCAACCCAGCTGTCTCAGGAGCTGCCGGATGAAACAATCGGTGTCTACGCGGGAGCAGCAAGGTCGGGGCTGATGAAGCAAGGCGCATTTTCCGCTGCCAACCGCGAAGAATTGAAGACTATGGTTCGCAAGGACCAACTGCGTCTGCTGCTTGGGACCGACGCTGCCTCGGAAGGGTTGAACCTGCAGCGGCTCGGCACCCTGATCAACTTCGACCTCCCGTGGAATCCTTCACGCCTGGAGCAGCGCAAGGGCCGCATCCAGCGTATCGGACAGATTCGGGACACTGTCGATATCTGCAACCTGCGCTATGCGGGATCGGTCGAGGATCGCGTCCGCCAGCTCTTGTCATCGAGGCTGCAGGAAATCTCCACGCTTTTCGGGCAACTGCCGGACATCCTGGAAGATGTTTGGGTCGACGTGGCGCTCGGTCAAGTGGAGCGCGCGAAAAGGACCATCGATACGGTGCCGCGCCAGCACCCTTTCAAACTCCGGTATCACCGGGTGGAATCGGTCAACTGGGAGTCGTGCGCGACGGTGTTGAACTCACAGGACCGGCGGGCGTTTCTGACGCGAGGCTGGATTTGACGCAGGCGGAGACGTTCCTCCTCCCTCGGGCAAGACTTCGATCCCGAGGCGCATACGCTCGTAACGGACCCGACTTAGCGAGCAAAGGCGTTCCCGCGCGCGGCCGCGTTGACCGCGGGGTTAGCAGCCTGTTGAAAAACTCCGCGAACGATGCTCACGATGTCGTGTCATAGGGAGAGCGTCGTTTCGGGGAGAACAAGAATGCGCGGTCACGTCGATCCTC
>Ga0209343_10008476_pt1 | contig 11957 bp, 14 predicted proteins | sample RifCSPlowO2_02_FD_184026 | JGI IMG/M metagenome (GOLD analysis project Ga0209343, IMG submission 184026) | Groundwater microbial communities from Rifle, Colorado - Rifle CSP2_plank lowO2_0.2 (SPAdes) (version 2) | ecosystem: Environmental > Aquatic > Deep subsurface > Groundwater | place... | reverse complement strand
TTAGTGGAAACAATTCGACCGATATCAAATAATCAAAGCCTGGCACGGTCCACGGTCCCGGTCCACGGTCCATGGCCAAGAAGCCGGGCGAAGAGAAAAATCATATATTATTATTGTCTGCATGCGCCTTGTCATTCCGCGTCGCGGATTTCTTTTTCCATTTTCTCTTTTGGTGGAGCCTTGGGCGAAGGTCTTATGCCTCCGACGACTTCACCGGCGTCGTTTTCAACCCAGACCGCATAAACCCCAGTCTCCACTTCGACCGTGGCCAATTTGTAGGTCCGACCCGCTTCCGCGCGAAAAGATAATTTGCCTGGTCCGAATTTGGGGTTAATCATCAAAACCAACGGAGTCGCCCACAAGGGATGACTTGTTTGACCGACCAAAGTCAGCTCATGCAAGCCCGGTAAAACTTCGACCTCCGACGCTGTCGCATCCACCACCGCGCCGTCGATGGTACCGATATAAATCGTCATGCCATAGATCAAGGCGAAGATCTGCGCTCTTCGCTCGATGACGGCGACCTTTTCCGGCGACAGCTTCGGCCCGGGATACGCCTGCATCGTCGTGCAGCTTGTCAGAACGAGCAGTGCCAGCCCGAAAATCACCACGCTGTACAACGTTCCTATTAACTGTGGTCTGCCGCGAGCGATCATTTTTGTTTCTCTCATCCGTTACTCACTCGAACGGCCCGTTGCGCCATGAGTAACCGTGGAAAAGCAAAGCGTCGCTTTTCCGCGTCTTCCTTGCGCGAGTGCTACGGTTTTTCCGGCTTCGGCTTCCACTCGCTCGCTCGCCGCTGCGCCTCGGCGAGCTGAGCGGCAGACATTGCTGCTGCGATTGTCTCCCGTGCCTTTACGTACCTCTCATGATCGGCTTTAGCCGCGCCCGATACAGCTAGATTCACCCACTTGTAGGCCTCCACGTAATCCTGTGACACACCCTGTCCGCGGAAGTGGCCCACGCCGAGATTGAATTGGGCCTGCGCATCGCCCTGCTCGGCCGCGCGACCGAGCCACTTCATAGCCTCGACGTTGTCTTGTGGCATGGCCCGTCCCCCGGCGTACATAAGGCCAAGCTGAGTCTGCGCATGTGGGTGTCCCTGCACGGCAGCACGGCTGAACCACTGGGCTGCTTCCGCATCGTCCTTGGGTACCCCTAGTGCGTTGATAAACATAACTCCAAGGCTGTGTTGCGCGTCGGCGTGTCCCTGCTCGGCAGCCCGACGGAACCACTTCGCCGCCTCCGGTTGGTCGCGAGGGACGCCCTGGCCTTTCAAGTACGCCAAACCAAGGTTGTACTGCGCGATCGCAAGCCCTTGGTCCGCAGCGCCACGGTACCACTTCATCGCCTCCGCATCGTCCTGCGGCACGCCGTTTCCAAGTAAGTACATGTTGCCAAGGTTGTAATGTGCGCCCGCGTACCCTTGTTCGGCCGCGCGACGGTACCACTTTACTGCTTCGACATAATCCTGCGGGAGACCTCGTCCCTCGGCGTACCTGGCCCCGAGGTCATTCTGTGCTTGCGCGACTCCCTGCTCCGCTCGTTTCCTGAGAGCAACCACATCTTCTGCTTCGCCGGTGTCTGGAGGACTGGGAGGCGGAGAGGGAGGGGGTTGCGCGCTCGGCGGCGAACTCGGAACCTCTTTTGCCCAGCCGGCGGCAATTGGCTTGCGCAAAGGATGGGCTTTTAGCCATGCCTGTACCCGCTTTTGTGCTTCGGCTATCTGGGCGGGAGTTAGCTGCGCGGCGATCCGGTCGCGGTAATTGACTGCCTCGTCGTGGACCGGACCCGACGGCTCGACGGCAGCAGCCAGTGCGAACCAGTAGTAGGCTTCAGCGACGTCGCGCGGTACTGCTCTTCCCAGTTCGTAAAGTTCCCCTAGGTTGTATTGCGCTGCGGCGAGCCCTTGCTCCGCTGCTTTTGCGTACCAGCGCACCGCCTCGGCGCCATCCTGGGCGACTCCTCGTCCTTCAGCGTACATGGCGCCCAGATTACTCTGGGCTGAGGCAAATCCTTGTTCCGCTGATTTGCGAAGCCAGCGCACCGCTTCCACATCGTCGCGCTCTACACTTTGTCCTAAAGAGTACATCGCCCCAAGGTCATTCTGCGCCACGGCATCGCCTTTCTCGGCGCGTCCCTTGAGTAGGGCAAACTCGTCAAGGGCGCCTTCCTCAGAAACCACCACTTTCGCCGCGACACGGTTCTCGTCGATCGGAATGACCTCACAGGTAAATCTGTAAACGCGGCCCGCTGCCGCATCGAGATCCACAGTAAAAACCCGGCTCCATCGAGCGGCTATACATGCGACAGCGACGTTGTAGCTTCCGGGAGCAACCACGGCTTCGCTATAGAGTGTGTCTCCTGCTTTGACCGGACCAGGGGGATACCACGATGCGTCGGCAGAGCGCTCGCGCACCAGGGCTATGGCGCCGCGCGTGGTTCCATCGAACTTAGGTCCGAGCAGTGTTGCTACCTGACTGCCCGACAAGCCTTCAGCAGACGGATGGGTCAAGACTCTCGCGCCAGCAGCGCCAGCGGTAAACACGCAAGCAAGACCAACAAACAATAAATAACGCTTCATGAGTTTTGCCCTCGGCATTCTCTCTCGCGAAGATTACGCCCAAGGCGGAGCGAGCCCGCTCGTTAATTATTCAGTTAACTGCCTTCGCCCGGATTGCCTTTGCCCGTGCCTCCATTTCGTTGGCTTCGGCTTCGCGCCCTGTCGCCCGAAGTAGTGCGGCGTAGTTTGCCAGCGCTATTGCGACCAAGGGATGATTCCGGCCAAGGGCCTTCTCCCAAATCGCTAAGGCACTCTTGTAGAGAGGTTCGGACTCATCGTTACGGCCTTGCCTTTGGTACAGTAGCCCCAGGTTATTCAGGCTCAAGGCCACGTCTGGATGCTCCCGACCCAAAGTCTTTTCCCGGATCGCGAGCGACCGCTTATAGAGCGGTTCCGCCTCGGCGTACTGGCCTTGCTTTTCATGCAGCGACCCCAGATTGTTCAGGCTCGTTGCCAAAATAGGATGATAGGGAGTCAGAGTTTTCTCGACGATCGCCAGCGACCGCTTATACAGCGGCGCGGCCTCGGCGTACCGGCCTTGCGCTTCGTACAGCGACCCAAGATTGTTCAGGCTCCTGGCCACAGAGAGATGATTCGACCCAAGCGTTTTTTCCTCGATGGCCAATGCCCGCTTGTAAAGCGGCTCGGCCTGCGCGTACTGGCCTTGCTCTCGATGGAACTCAGCGAGATTGTTCAGACTTACGGCTACAATCGGATGCTCCGGCCCAAGTTCTCGCTCGGCGAGTTCCAACGCCTTCTGAGCTAATTCCGTGGCGCGCCGGTAATCGCCCTGTTGATAGAGGGAGACCGATTCCTGATTCAGCCTTGTCCACTCGTCGCTTTGGGCAACTAAACAGGCAGAAATCAGGAGCGCGAAAAAAAGCAACGCAGATGCAAAGAGCAAGAACTTTGTCGAAATGGAAGAAGTACGAGGGTTGCTTGGGCGAACCATATTCCCCCCTCCCCCAATCCGGTTGCCCGTGATTTCCTATGTTGTCTGCTCACGTAAGTGCAATTCGAGCGCCAGTTATGCCCACTGCTTTCCGCAGGGTTATCAATGAATTGCCCGCAATACTGGCAAATCTCCTCGCCGAAGTTCGCAAGGTTGCTAAAGAACTTCGGGAGGTCTTGCTGTCTGGGCTTAAAACCGGAGAGTCTTTAGAACAGTTTTATCGGGAGAAAGAGCGGATAAAACGAAATAGTCTGACCAGCGATCAGAATAAGTAGTCTTCTATTTTGGAATAAATGTTGCAAGACTCATCACAAGTCAGGGCTTCGATTTCGTGGTGGAGTTGGATCAATGCGAGCAACTGTAATCGCTAAATGGATTTTGGCTGGCGTATTTATCGCGGCCACGGCAAGGGCCCAGGTCATCGAGACCTCAGTTCTGAACTTGTCCTTAGCGGGCCAGTGGGAGCCACGGCCCGAATGGACCAACGAGCAGAAGCTGCGCGAGAAGTTCGCTTTCTTTGAGCGCTCGACGGGAAGCCTCATGCATATCCAGCGATACGAAAGGACCTTCGACCCAAAAGAGATATCCGCGTCCAACATGCAGGCTAGTGAAACGTTCTGGGGCGAGCCGCCGCACCCGCGCTTCGCGCGGTTTCTGGTGAACAATATCTTTCTGTTTCCTGCATCCTACCACCAGGAAGCCGGGCGTTATATGGCGGAGGCCATGGTGGGCAGAAAGACGCAGACTTTGTACCTTTGGGACCTGAAAGGAATCGAGGGCGACGCCCACCTCTTTTACATGTCACAACTGACACCGCGCATTGTTGCCGTAAATGTAAAAGGCATATGGCACTTTGGGGAAGAGTATGTCCCCCTGCGTATGACGCGCGCCGAGAAGCGGGAGGCGGCCAAAGGGGAAGCGCTGGTGTTCGAGATGGAGAGCGAGAAACCCGCTACTGATCACGCGGTAAAAAGTTTCCAAATGCCGGATAGCATAAAGGATCAGCGCATCCGGTACAGCCTGGTGATGTATGCTCCGGCCGGCTTTGCCGCCGGGCCGCCCATTTCGATCCTCGTCGCTACACCCGTGTCGTCCTCGCTGGACTGCGACGCAATTCTGAAAGCGTTGTCCCCTTCCGAACAGCAACGATAAGCAGGCTCAGCGGGCTGGCCAGAAAAAGAAAAAGAAGGGGCCAGGGTCAGAGAGAGGGTCAGAGGGTCAGTGCTTTACTTTATAGTCCCAGATTCGCTATGTTCCGTGTATGGCACGTCCTCTTCGTCTGGAATTTCCCGGTGCCCTTTACCATTTGACCTCGCGGGGTAATCGGCAGGAAAGCATTTTCCTTGATGACGCTGATAGGCGAAGTTTTCTCGATCTGCTTGGCAAGGAAGTGAGACAGCAAGGATGCGTTTGTTATGCCTACTGCCTGATGAGCAATCATTACCATTTGGTGATGGAGACTCCAGAGCCCAACCTGGTTCGAGGCATGCGGCGACTGAACGGTGTGTACCCCCAAGGCTTTAATCGCCGGCATAAAAAAGTGGGTCACATTTTTCAAGGCCGCTATAAAGCGATATTGGTGGACAAGGATAATTACCTCTTGGAACTATGCGGCTATGTCGTGCTCAACCCGGTGCGGGCAAAGGTGGTTCAACGACCAGAGGACTGGAAGTGGTCGAGCTATCGGGGGACGGCGGGCAAGATCACGCCACCGGAATGGTTGGCGGTGGAAAAGGTGGAGAGCTTTTTTACGGGCCAGCAAGCAAACTACCGGAAGTTTGTAACCGAGGGAATCGCCAAACCGTCCGTTTGGGACGAACTGAAAGGGCAGATTTATCTTGGGGATAAGGATTTTCTGGGGCGCATGCAAAACCTAGTGGACGGGAAAGTGGTGCACGGGATCGCCAAGGCGCAAACAAAACCACTACGTCCTAGTGTGGACGAGATTGTGGCTACGGTCGGGCGGGCTTATGGTATTCCAGCATTCCAGGTGCTCGACAGGAGCCACGTGGAGGCGTATTGGTTGGCGGTCTATTTAATGCGCCGGGCGGGAAATCTTTCATTGCAGGACGTCGCCGGGCGTGTTGGGGTGTCGCCTGCAAGGATCTCACAGATCCAAACCAAGATTGAGCATGGGAAGACGAGTGCAAGGATGGCGCAAGTGTTGAGGCGCTATAAACTAAAGGACTGACCCTCATCACTGTTTCCAGACGATGGCCGCCAGCGCCATCGCGCTGCTGTTGCCCGCGATTCGGACCGATCTGTCTCTCTCCTTTACGCAAAGCGGTTCGCTCGGCGCCGCCAATATTTTTTCCTACGCCCTGATGCAGATCCCGGCGGGCTATCTCGCCGACCGCTACGGGCTCAAGCAGACCTTTCTGATCGGCGCGTTGGGCACCACCGTTCTTTTGCTGACCTTCGGTCTGGTCGCCGACTACGGCCAAGCGTTTCTCAACCAGACCCTGGCCGGCGTCTTTCACGCGTTTCTTTTTCAGTCCGGGCTCGCTCTGCTGGCGAGCCGCTTCGGCGTAGAACGGCGCGCCACTGCGATGGGGCTATCCCTGGTCGGGATCTTCTCCGGTCAGCTGTTGATCAATGGCACCGCTCCCTGGCTGGCCGGGCATTTCAACTGGCGTTTTCCTTTTATTGCCTTCGGCCTGGTCGGAATCCTCTCGTCGATCGCCTATCTATGGCACGGTCGCGGACCCGCCGGCGTAGAGCCCGCGCGGCAAGTCGGCGTGCTCGATGCGCTGCGCTTTTTCCGCGATCCGTTCATGTTGGTTTGTGGCTTGATCCAATTTATCCGGCTCGGCACCATTCAGGGGATCGCCTTTTGGTTGCCCAGCTTGCTGATCGACGAGAAAGGGCTGGCGCTGGGGACGACCGGATTCATCCTGGCGCTGCGCACGCTGTTGATTGCGCCATCGAACATGCTAGGCGGCTACCTCTCCGACCGGCTGCGCCAACCGACGGCGATCATGGCGATCTCGCTCGTCGTCCTCGCCGTGACCACGGCCGCGCTGATTCCGGTCGGCTGGGGCGGGCTGCTGATCGCATTGATAATGATCAACGCCATGTTCGTGCAGTTTTACTTCGGGCCGATCTTCGCTCTCCCGTTGGAACGGTACGGCGCCCGGCTGATGGGGACGCTGTCGGGCTTCGGAAACTTTCTCGCCAACCTGGGCGCCTTCGGCTTTACCTACTTACTCGGCGCGCTCAAGGACCAGACCGGTCACTTCAGCTCGGGCTTTTACACGATCACGGGCGCAAGCGTCGTCGGCCTCGCACTCACCTTCTGGCTCGAAAAGATGCGCTCCCGGCCACAGGGAAATCCTGGTCATTAAAGCGGAAGATCGGCTACGCGCCGTACCGGCCGAGCGATCAGCCGCGTCGGGCATGAGTTTTGTGAGCGCGAGGGGAGGCGGGGGCACGCGCCACGTGGCGCGGCGGTCGTATCGCGTTGGGAGTCAGCACGGTTGACGCTTTCGTTGTGCGTATTACCGACCGCTCTACTTTTTGCGGCAATTCAACCGGAACGAAACGATCAGCAGAATAGAGATAGTCCTTACCGCTTTCGTCGATCACGCGAAGAAAATCGTCTTCAGCGGCTCGTTCATCTGGCAGAACTTGGTAGATCTTGTGAAGCTCAAGCGAGGCCGGATAGTCGGAGTTATCTATACACACGACAAACTGTTTCCCATTGGGTTTCGTTCGTCTCATCGTCCTAATCCAGGTAACGTTTCCACCGGATCTCTTAGTGAAGTGTTGGTGCCGGGCTTTTGTTGTTTGTTTTTAGTGGAAACAATTCGACCGATATCAAATAATCAAAGCCCGGCACGGTCCACGGTCCATGAGGTGAAGAGGATCGGAAAGCCGGATGCGGGAGAACCGCATGTCCGGTTTGATGAGGGGGGACAGGACTGTTATCTACGGACGATCCTAAACGGGCACGAAACTGAAAACGGCGGATACAGCCAAGGATTGACCTAAACGTGGGCTGTCCTCTACTCTACCCGGAATTCTATTCTGACCGTGGGGTGGGCCTTGACTGTATCGTTCTGGGCGGTACTCCAATGTCCATGGGCCTCATGGGGACTGGGTAGATCGGGTTTGACCCCCTCGACTGTAGGCTCAGGTGGCGTGGACAGGAACTCGGGTTGATCAAGCAAAAGGTGAAGGCAAGACATGCCCATCATGCGACCGAGATCTAGGCGCTCAGTGGGGGCGCTGGCCTACCTTCTCATCGCCACGATTGCGTCTTCCGCAGAGAATGAGAAGATGCCCAAGTCAGTAATCGCGGGGGGAACCACACTTGCGTTCGTTGCTGTGGGGAATCGGGCGGCGCTGGCCGCCGACAGAGTGTCGCATTACGGCCTTGCGGAGGGTAGTGCTCGGGCAACAGGGGCCACTACAAAGGTGCAGAGACTGGCCGACGATCTGATCTTCGGTTCCCACGGAATGAGCGGACTGGATTCTCCGGAAGGCGTCCCGCTCGTCGACTTCAAGACTCTGATGGTCGAGGAGTTGGAGAAGTTGCAATGGACGGAGACGTTTCCGGCAGCCCGTATCTTCGGGGATCGACTGAAAGCGAGACTGGTGGAGCACGCCTCGTTTGGCGGCCGTAATTCGCAAGCTTGGGATGGGAAGGGAATCGTCGAGGCTGCGATTGTCAGGTGCTCTCCAGCTGGGCTTGAAGCTGCGTCGATCACGATCTCGGTTTCATTCCAAGAACTCGAAGGAAGAGCGAGAATCCTCTATGGCTCGCCGGTGGTAGAGAAAGTGGGCACTGGTGGTGGAGGAAGTACACAGATCTTCGTTGTGACTCGCTCAGATGAGGTTCAGGCCAAGCTACTGAGAGCACTGGCTTCGAAAGAGCCGCTCAAGGGGGACTATCCTCACTTGCAGGACTTCATGACCAGATCGGACCGACGCCTTGCCACTGACGCAGAGCTTCGTGCAGTGGCCTCCGACATGGTACGTTTCACTGCGGACCGTGATACCTACATTGGTCGAGAGGTGGATGCGGTTTCCCTCGCCTGTGGCGACACGCCGTGACGTGATCGGCGCGCTCAAGGACCAGACCGGTCACTTCAGCTCGGGCTTTTACACGATCACGGGCGCCAGCGTCGTCGGCCTCGCACTCACTTTCTGGCTCGAAAAAATGCGCTCCCGGCCACAGGGAATTCCTGGTCATTAAAGCGGAAGATCGCTACACGCTGTAACGGGAAGATTAACCCGCAACTCAGGTCACCATATCGAGCTGTTGTTGGCCGACCTTACGGTATCTCTACTTCCGTGAAACTCCCGGGCAAGGCGGCATCGATTGCTTGTTTGATCGCCGGCGCAACCTTTTGAATACGAGGCCAGCTAGTGGATGACAGCCCGACAACGGCGAGTCTCAGCCCGCTCAAATTTTGCTGATTGCGCAGGTTTCTGTCGGTCGTGACAAGGACCTCAAAGCCCTCTTTCTCCGCGACGGCCAGCAGATCGCCGTTGTTCCAGGTACTCCAGCCCCGCTCAAAAGCGGTTTCCACTTGATGAGGGCTCAGGAGATTGCGCAGGGGCGCTGGCGTCCCCTGATCGAAGAGAACTCGCACTCAGGCAACCTGTGGCAAGGCCAGGCTCTTTGCTGCGTGGTCAAGAACCGCGCGCACCTGCTCGACGGTGACGCCCGGAAACCACTCCACGAACTGCGTGATCTGGACCCCATCTTCGAGGTTCTCAAAGAGAGCTGAGACCGGGACGCGCGTGCCACGGAACACCCATGCGCCGCTTACGCGCTGTGGATCACGCTCCACCGCCGGGCAACTTGACCAATCTAACATGGCATTATCCTAACCCTGGCATCACATCGATTCAAGGCACGAGCTAACGACCTCCCGTTAGCCGGCGCGACTCGTCGAGCCGCCAACCCGGGGGCCATTGACCGGCATGAACGCGATAACGAATCGCGCTGCGGCGGCCAAAGCGGCGAAATCGATCAGGGCCGCGGCATCCTAGGCGTGATCGACGGCGGCATGAGCAAGGGCGTCGAAGGGCCAGAGGGGATCGCGTGGCGCAAGGATTTGTTGCGGAAGATTGGATACAAGCTGTAACGACCGAACGATTAGCTGCGCCGGGCATGCGTTCTGTGAGTGCGAGGCGAACCGGAGGGACGCGCCAGCGACCCGTGGCGCGGCGGCCGCATCGCGTTGGTAGCCAGCATGGGTGGCTCTCTGGATGTGCGCATTACCGAACGCTCTACTTTTTGCGGCAAGTCAACCGGAACGAAACGATCAGCAGAATAGAGATAGTCCTCACCGCGTTCGTCGATCACACGAACAAAATCGTCTTCAGCGGCTCGTTCATCTGGTAGAACTTGATATATCTTGTGAAGCTCAAGCGAGGCCGGATAGTCGGAGTTATTTGTACACACGACAAACTGTTTTCCGTTGGTTTTCGTTCTTTTCACAGTCTTAATCCAGATAACGTTTCCACCGGATTTCCTGGTGAAGAGTTGGTGCCCGGCTTTTGTTGTTTGCTTCTAGTGGAAGCCATTTGACCAATAGCAAGTAATCAAAGCCCGCACGGTTCGCTAGTGTAGTGCGTCAAAAATCCCTTGACAATCGAGCCGGCACACTTTCCCGCTCCACAGGGGTGGCCCTCGGGCCACCGGCTCATCGACCACGGGGCGGAAGGCCCGCCCCTGTGGAGCGTCAGAATGTAAAGAAGCGTTAGACGCACTACACTAGTGTAGCGAAAGGCTATTCGCCTGGCCGAATGTCGCCGGCGTGCTCACCCTGCTTGGGGCGCGGCATCGCTTCGCGCCGCTCACCGCCGACAACTTCCCCGGCGTCGTTTTCGATCCAGACGGCATAAGCCGCAGTCTCCACTTCGACCGTAACCAGTTTATAGTTCCGGCCCGCTTCCGCGCGGAAGGCTAATTCGTTCGGCGCAAATTTGGGCTTCATCAGCAACACCAACGGGGTGGCCCACAGGGGATGAGTTGCTTGGCCAATCAAAGTCAGCTCATGCAAGCCCGGTAAAATCTCGATCTCCGAAGCCGTAGCATCCACCACCGCGCCATCGATGGTACCGACGTAAATCGTCAAGCCGTAGATCAAAGCGAAGTAGTGCGCCCTGCGCTCGATGACGGCAATTTGTTCCCGCGGCAGCTTCGGTCCAGGATAAGCCTGCATCGTCGTGCAGCTCGTCAGAACGAGCAGCGCCATAGCGGGAATTAGCAGATTGAAGAAAAGTTCGCCGCGAGCCGTCTTGCCGGCCGCTATTTTCATCGTGCAACGAGTTGCCATGATCGGCTTGCCCCCATTTACTTCAACCATTGGATCCCCACATGTTCCAATCGATATTCATGTTCAGTGGCTGGATAGACCCGGATTCTAAATATGAATTGGGCATACCCGCTGCCTTTTCCAAGGTGTCCTTTCGGCAGCCGCGCCCGGTGGATCACCAGGTCGCCGACAAACACTTTGTCGCTGTTGGCGATTGACTCTGGCACGCGCATAAATCGAGTGTAAAAGGGACGTTCGTCGGTCAGATAAGCAGCAATCGCATTCTCTGAAGGATCTCTAGGGGATGTGCCTTTCAACAAAAAAAGTCGGCGTCCCACAGGCGGCAGCATCGCTTCCTTGATGTTTGGATCCAGACTAAACACCAGGGAGGCGGGATAATCTTTCTGGTCAACATCGCTGAACAGCCTGGTGTTTGCCTGTATCAATGCTGCGCTGACTTCAGCCGTGGGCCTTGCAGTCAGCTCCGCCGCGCGAAACTCAATGCTATCGAAGAATGCCGCCGCGTCAGCCACGAAAGTCGGGCTTATGGTTCCGCCTTCCGCCGCGAATCGCTCGGCATAGTCGACTTGGACCGGCAAATGGCTCACCGGGTCCACGCAGTAGAGCATCCAGTCCTGCCATAAATAGAGTTTGCCGTCACCCGCGCGCTCTTCTCGCAGCTCGTGCTTCTCGCGACAAGCCGCGCGAAAGCGGCGCTGCGGCTCGCGCTGCATGTCAACCCACTGCGACTGCCGCTGACCGGGAAACTTCGTCTCCGCCTCAGCCATCACCATGAGAAAATTCGTTAAGCGCTCAGCGTCGCCAAGACCGCTCATCATAAGCTCCATGGGCAAGAGTCTTGGCGCGCCAAAGTAGTCGGCGACGTGGATTTGTACGCGGTTCCCGATAGTAAGAGCTCGTTCGATCTCGATTAACACAGCGCCATCGGCCATAGGAACTTCGCGCTTCTTCCAACCAGCCGCGGCAGGCAGACGAACGGACATCGCACGAACGGTGATCACATCATCCACTCCGGCGACCACCGGGCGGCTTTCGGTTGGCTTGGCAACCACTCGCTCGGGTTGGGGAGGGACCGTCGCACAGGCGCAAAGCAGCAAGACTGTGGCAAATAAGAGGGTGGGCCATCTTGCCGACACGACACTCCCACTCG
>Ga0209343_10008474_pt1 | contig 11958 bp, 14 predicted proteins | sample RifCSPlowO2_02_FD_184026 | JGI IMG/M metagenome (GOLD analysis project Ga0209343, IMG submission 184026) | Groundwater microbial communities from Rifle, Colorado - Rifle CSP2_plank lowO2_0.2 (SPAdes) (version 2) | ecosystem: Environmental > Aquatic > Deep subsurface > Groundwater | place... | reverse complement strand
ATGTTTAGAAGTTCTGCATCATCTCTTAAATTTGAACCAGAACACGGTATGAAAGTTTTGGTGTTATCTTCACTAAGTGTCTATAAACTATCTGGCAAGTATCAATTAATTGTTTCTGAAATGCATCCCGATGGGTTGGGAGCTTTGCATCAAAAATATTTACAGTTAAAAGAAAAACTTGAGAAAGAAGGATTATTCTCCAAAGAACATAAAAAAAACATCCCCAAATTTCCCAAAACTATTGGAATAATTACCTCTCCCACCGGAGCAGCGATAAAGGACTTAATTAGGAATCTTACAAGACGATTTCCAAATATAAATATTAAGATAGCACCTACCATAGTACAAGGAGTAGATGCTGCTTCAAGTATTATCAAATCTATTGAATTACTTAATAAAATTAGTGATATAGATGTGATAATCATAGGTAGAGGTGGTGGTTCTTTAGAAGATTTATGGTGCTTTAATGAAGAGATTGTAGCAAGGGCGATATTCAAATCAAAAATTCCAACAATCTCAGCAGTAGGACACGAAACTGATTTTACAATATCGGATTTTGTTGCCGATTGTAGGGCTCCAACCCCCTCAACTGCTGCTGAAATAGCTGTCCCGGATAAAAATGAATTATTAAAAGAAATAAAACATCTGCGGGAGAGGCTATTACAAAAAACAGAAAGAAGTATGGAATCTAAAAAGCAATGTTTAGTATCTCTACTAGATAGACCAATATTTAAACGTCCATTTGATTTTATAAACCAATATTTACAACAAATTGATGATTTAATGTCAAAGTCACGTAGAGCTATTCAGAATTTTTTGGAACTAAGAAAAAAAGGGTTAGAAATTCTCACCGCAAAATTAGATACTATTAATCCAAAAGCAGTTTTAAAGAGAGGGTATAGTATTGCTTTGAAAAAAGGGAAAATAATAAAGAATGCAAGTGATGTGAAGATAGATGATATGATAGAAATTATGTTCCAAAAAGGAGAAATAAAAAGTCAGGTGAAGGAGGTTAAAAATGACAAATAAAAACGAATCTTTTGAAGAAAATCTTGAAAAACTTAAAGAAAGTGTTAAATCTTTAGAAAAAGGGGATTTACCTTTAAAGGAAACTCTTGAAAAGTTTGAAGAAGGTCTTAAAGTATCGAAATTATGTAGCGAAGAATTAGATACTGCACAAAAGAAAATTGAGAAAATCATCGAGAAAGATGGAAAACTAATTAGTGAGCCATTTGAAGAATAGTTTAACTAAAAATGAGAAAGTTTATTAAAAGGGAAGGTAGTCCTTAAATACAATGGCTAAAGAACATTGGGTTAAGGATTTAAGCAGATTCGAAGAAATTAGAACTGAATTTATGGTTCTTGAAAAAGAACTAAGACCCTTTAGTTCTAAAGAAGGAGAATACTTACAATTACAATTAGGAGATAAAACGGGGGAAATCCCAGCACTTTGTTGGAATCCACAACTAATAACTTTTGATATTAAAAAAGGAGATATAGTAAAAATTAAAGGAACCATCCAAAAACATAAGGAATATGGATTACAAATAACATTTAATCCAACAGATATTGAACTTTGTAAGGAATCTGAACTTAAAGATTTTTTGAAAAGTACTTCTAAGGACATTGATAAATTAATGGAAGAGTTAGTACAAACAATTGAAGAAGTAAAAACATTAGAATTAAATAAATTATTGCATTCTTTTTTTGATGATGAAGAATTTGTTAAAAAGTTTAAAGAAGCTCCAGCCACCCTATTGTATAATCATGATTATATTGGTGGACTTTTGGAACATACTATAAGTGTAATCAAGATTTGTAAGATTATTTGTGAAATCTATCCTGAATTAAATAGGGATTTGTTGTTAACCGCAGCAATTCTTAATAAAATAGGTAAAACTGAAGAATATAAAATTGATAAAATTATAGGTATTGGTGAGGAAGGGGGGCTTATGGGCCATGTAATTCTCGGTGATAGGCTTTTGCAAAAAAAGTTTGAAGAATTTACAGACTTTCCAAATAATTTAAAGTTAAAACTTAATCATATGATAATAAGTCGTTTTTCTAAATCAAGTTATGGTTCTAAACAGAGACCAAGTTTTCCCGAGGCTACTGTCCTTGTATATGCAGACCATTTAGACTCTAATATACAAGGATTTAAACAAATATTTGAAGAAAGTAAAAATGAAGACGAGATTTGGTCTTATAATAGGAAAAAAGGTTATTATTTATATCTAAAATAATATAAAAAATATCTTTTATTATACAAATCATATGCTAAGTTTACTTTGCGATCTACTGATGAATGATAATTGATCCGCTTGGTTTTTGAGAGGTTTTGCTTTTTAACTTAAACCTTTCTAAAGAAGCATAAGAACCCGGTGTGTCCGATCATTTGTGACATGGGGCGAACGCGTTGTTCTTCGACGTGCCATGGCCGCTCGAGTAATTCTGTGATTTTAAGGGTGTGGAAGAGTGGCTGTGCGTTCTTGACAAGGCCCATGACTTGGGTGATGTTTGGCAAGTAACAAACAAGGTAGCCTCCGATGGCTAAGGCGTCATAGCTGTGTTGTAAGGCTCGTTCTGGTTCTGGAAGGTCTAAAACGATGACATCTAAACTTTTTTCATCAATGCCTTCGTAAACGTTTTTTTGTTTGAAAGTGATGTTTTTGAAATTGAAGAGTGCTGCATTGTTCTTGGCGATGGTAAGGAAGTCTTCGCGTTGGTCGTAGCTGATGACTTTTTTCACAAACCTTGCCAAGTGGCATGTTAAGAATCCTGATCCTGATCCTGCTTCAAGGACGGTGCTGGTTTTTGTTAAAGATGTTTCTGTGAGGATTAATCCTATGTCTTTGGTGAGGATGATTTGTGGTCCGCGTTGTGCTTTTTTGAGGAGGTCTGGAAAGCTTGGAGGAAAGACATGGAAGACGGTTCCTAAGTGGGAGGTGAGGGTATGCTTGGCTTTTTTGATGTCTTTTTCTTTTAAAACACCATAGTGCGTGTGCAGATCTCCTTTTGTCCAGAGGAGAGTATGGTTGTTGGTGGAGAGTGCTTTTTTTGGTGGTTGCATAGCTATTTTCTTTTGATGAGCTGCTGTGTCTCGCTTGCGAGTTGTTCTCCAAGGGTTTTTGCTTCTTCAGTAAGAAGTTTTTTTGTTTCTTCTTCTCTCAATGCCCGTTGGTCTTTAAGTTTTTTAAGGGTTTCTCGGAGTTGTTGTCGCGTTTGTTCTGGCGCTGTTGCTGCGAGGATGGTAAGCGCCTCTTCTAAGAGCGTAAGGTGGCCGATGAGTGTCTGGTTGAGTGCTGCTTGTGCTCTAAGGTGTTCTTGCATGATTAGAATTCTTCGTTTGAACTGTGTGCTGAGTCTGAAGAAGGTGCGTTCGATTCTTCGTTGTTCAAGTTTCTTTCCGATGTAGCCTGGAAGGTGTTTGATGAGGGTTCTTCCTGCGATAATGACGAGAATGGTTAAGTAAAACGCGTCTGAGAATAAGTGTGCGTAAGGTTCGTCTTTTTTCATGTGCGGAACCCACACTGGGTGTTCTTCAAGGCTGGTGTAATGTTTGTAGAGCTGCTCCGTTTCTTGTTGGAGTTCTTTTTTTTCTTCTGCTGGTCGTTCTTCTCTGCCGAAAAATTTTTTGATCCTTGTTTTGATGTCTTCTTTTTGTTCTTTGAGTTTTTCTTTGAGGAGTTCGTCAAGGTGGCTGATTTTGTAGTCGATGATGTCGATTTGCTTTCCCATGTATTGGAGGTAGGGGTCTGCGTAGGTTCGTAAGAGAAGGAGGACTGCTGCTTCTGCTGTTGCCTTGCTGACCGCGATGATCTCGAGTTTTCTTGTTTTTTCTTGTTTGATGAGCGTATTCTCTAAGCTGATGATCATCTCGAGGAATTTTTTTGTTTCTTTAGTTCTTCCTTCTTCGAGGGCTTTTGCTGCTGCTTGTGCAGCTTGGGCGATTGCTTTTGTTTTTTCTTGAGTGTTAAAATAGTAGGCCTTTTCTTCTTGTCCTAATTGAAAGGTGGATAAGACAACGCTGAGTTCTTCTTCGCTGAGTGCTCTAATCGTTCGGAGGTAGCTTCTTGCCTTTTCTGGGTTTTTCTTGAGGCTCTTGAGTGCTTGTCTCGCGTCTGAGAGAAGCCTGTTTGCGAGGTCAAGGAGGTTTTCCATCTAGCAAGCTTTTGAGGTGGGGGTCTTTTAAAGGTTTCGAGAGGGTTTTTGGAAAAGAAAATGCGGGAGGAAGGATTCGAACCTTCGAAGGCACTAAGCCAATAGCTTTCTTACATCGGATAAAGATCCTCAGTTCCCAAAAGGGCTTTCTTGAGGCTATCCCGTTTGTCCGCTTCGGTACTCCCGCAGACAAGAGAGAAGTTTTAAGTTCTTATTTAAGCATTTCCAAGGAGGAAAAGGAAGTCTTATATTGCTTTTCTTTGTGGGATAATGAATGGAGCTGCTTGTTTTTTTAGCGAGGTTTGGGATGGATGTTGAGACCCTGAAAAGAAAGATTCAGGCTCTCGGGAGAGGGGTTGTTTTTGAGGAGAGGGGGCTGGTGCTTGAGGTTAAGGCTGAGCACATTGATATAAAGGAACTTATTTATTTAGAAGAGGTCGAGCGGATTGCTGAGGTGAAGTCCGCTTGGAAGGAGTTGAAATTTTCAGAATTAGAGAGAGACGCGTTTAATGCGCTGAAGGGAAAGGAGAAGAGGTATAAGATTCAAGTAAAATTTTATGAGAAGATTAAGATTTCTGCTTCTTCGTTGTATCGGCATGTGAATCCTTTTTTGAGGAGGGAAGGGTTTGTTCCTGATGAGGAAAAGTGGGATTCTTTATTATATCTTGAATTGAGAAAGAATAAAGGTATTGTCGAGTATAAGTGTGGGGTGAGTGAAAGATTTTTATGGGAAAAGGGTTTACCAGTAAAGGTTAATATGGAAAATTTGAATGTGGTATTGGAGAATCCTTCGCTGAAAGAGGAGGTTGCTGATTTTTTGAGAGTGTGTTGGATTTTTAAACTTCCTTTGATTATTGTGACGAAGGAAAAAGATTTTGCTAGGCTGTTGGAGAAAGCGAAAGAAGAGACAAAAGGTATTATTTATAATGAGTTTAAGTTAAAAGTAGTAAACAGCCTTAAGGAAGAGGGAATCTTAGTTGGCTTTTCAAAGCGCGCGGTTAAAAATGAGAAGGAGTTGAAAACTTTTCTTAAAAAAGAGGAAAAAAAGAAAATCTTCTTCGTGTTTGGGGATGATAAGTTTGGTCTCACTCAAGAAATGCGTGATCGGCTAAATATTTCCTTGAGATTGACGCCTGAGGCGAAGAAGCCGTTGAGAGCAAGTCACGCGTTGAGTTATGTGTTGGGGTTTTATACCGCTGAGAAGCTTTAGTTGAGTGAGATGTCTTTCTTTGCTGACGCTTCAGGGAGATTATAGGTTCGTGCGAGGATAGCTTGTCCTTGTTTGTAGATGTCTTGTGCTGTTTCACCAAGGAGACCTGAGTGGTGTTCAGTGAGTTGTGCGAGCCTTTCGAGAAGAGTTTCTGAAACTTCTCGTGGTTCTCTGTCTGCGCAGGTTTTTTTGAAAGTTCTGTCAAGTTGATCTTGGGCTTCTTCAACTCTGCAGTTATAGAGGTGTTGGGAAATTGCTTTTTCGCTTAAGATAGAGGGCGCGATTTCTTCGAGTTCCTCTTTGGACGCTCCTGGCGCGAGGGCGCTTGGGTCGCAGCTTGCGAGATAGTCAAAGACTTCCATTTGGTGGGAGAACCATTCGTGATAGGCCGGTTCTGCGAGTTCAAGAGAAGTAAGTTCTTCAAAGCTTTTTTGGATGACTGTGAGCGTGTGAGTAAAAGCTTGAGTGTATATAAATGTGGTGAGAGGGACAGACCTGCCTTCTGGTGTTCTTACCAGAAAAGAAGGCTCTTCTCCAACGTATTGAACATGTCTTGAGCAGATGGTGTCGTAGTCTTCGAGAAGAACAAGCATATCAGCCTGTGGATCGCCGTGGTGTGTGGTTGCCGTAGCGACGAGAGGCACGGTGAGGTCTTGGTAAGCTCTTTGGAAAGCGAGTTTTCTAGTTGCTTTTGGGTCTAAGTATTTGAGTCCGACAAAGGGTGCGCCATGGCTATAGAAGTTAACAGTCATATCAAGAGCGTCTTCCAGGGAAGGTCTGCCTGGAGGTTCGTTAAGGCGAATGCTCCTTGGGTAGTTGTGTTTTGCTTCTTCGAAGATTTTTCTGGCGAGAATTTCTTCTGCGTCTTTTGGTGGATAGGTATCTTTAGTGTTGGAATGTTCGACGAGTTTTTTGAAGCGTTCGAGAAAGGGTATTGCGCGGTGGACTGTAGGCGCTTGCTCAGCTTCTTGCATAAGTTCTGCAGCTTTGAGATGTTCGCGGTTTGCGCGTTCTTCTGGATTTCTGTTGAAAAGTCTTTCTATCAAACCCATAGTAACAACTTAGTAGTGATAATTGTATATTTAAAGGTTTCGAAAGGCTATTTTTTCTTGAGAATATCAAGTCTGAGGTGGAGTTCTTTGAGGTGTTTCTCGTCTATGTTGCTTGGTGAACCGTCCATGGGGCATTCCGCTGCCTTATTCTTTGGAAAGGCGATGACCTCGCGGATATCGTTTAATCCCAAGAGAAGAGCGACTAGCCTATCCATGCCGATGCCAACGCCTCCGTGGGGTGGGCCCGCGTACTTGTAAGCTTCAAGCAAGAATCCGAATTTTTCTTCTGCTTCTTGGTCGCTTAGTCCGATGATGGAGAAGATTTTCTTTTGAAGTTCTGGCTTGTGGATGCGGAGGCTCCCTGAGCACAGCTCAACGCCATTTAAGACAAGGTCGTAGAGTGTGGCTGAGACCTTTCCTGGATCTGTTTCTAAGAATTTGATATGGTCTTCCTTGGGCATGCAAAAAGGGTGGTGCTCTGGCCCCCATTGTTGGTCTTGCTCGTTCCAAGCGAAGAGAGGGAAGTCTATGATCCAACAGAAGGTGTATTCGTTTTTTGGAATGAGGTTGAGTTTTTCTGCGATTGCCAGCCTGACTTGACCGAGGCTGGTGCATGCCGTTTTGAACGTGTCTGCGACAAATAATAACAAATCTCCGTCTTTGGCCTTCGTCGCCTTGATGAATTGTTTTTGGACGTGCTCATCAAAGTATTTGACGATGGAGCTTTCGAGTTTTCCTTGGTTGACTCTTGCCCATGCGAGGCCTTTCGCGTGGTGCCTCTTCGCTAGCTCTATTAACGCCTCGAGTTCTGTTCTTGAGAGTGTTCCGCAGCCGGCGGCGTTAAGGCAAGTGACGATGCCTTTGTTCTTGATTGCTGCGGTAAAGACTTCAAAGGTGGACGCTGCCGCAATGTCAGTCACGTCAACAAGGTGTAGCTCAAACCTGAGGTCTGGTTTGTCTGAGCCGTAAAGGGACAGCGCGTCGCGGTAAGAGAGTTTTAAAAATGGCTTTTTTATTTGGATGTTTCTTGTCTGGAAGATCGCTTCCATTAATCCTTCGACTGCCCTGAAGATGTCTTCTTGTGTGGCGAAGCTCATCTCTAAATCGATTTGGGTGTGTTCTGGTTGCCTATCTGAGCGCAAGTCCTCGTCTCTGAGGCATCGTGCGAGCTGGAAATACCTGTCGCAGCCCGCGACCATGAGGAGTTGTTTGTATAATTGCGGGCTTTGGGGTAACGCGTAGAATTTTCCTGGGTTGACTCTGCTTGGTACTAAGTAGTCGCGTGCTCCTTCTGGGGTTGGTTTGACGAGAAGAGGCGTCTCTATTTCTAGAAAGCCTTGAGAGCTTAAGTATGCCCTTGCCGCTTGGCTGACGTTGTGTCTTGTCTGTAAGTGTTCTTGCATTGCTGGTCGTCGTAAATCCAAATACTTGTACTGTAAACGTAAGTCTTCGTTTGCCTCAATCCTATCATCGATTTCGAAGGGTGGTGTTGCTGATTCTGTGAGGATGACGAGAGTTTTTGCTTCTACTTCTATTGCCCCTGTGGGGAGTTTTTTGTTTTCCATGCCTGTTGGTCTTGAGCGCACTGTTCCCGAGATTTGGATGCACCATTCTCTTCTGAGATGGTTTGACTGTGGAATTTTTTGGGGATCAAGAACAACTTGGGTAAGGCCATATCTGTCTCGTAAGTCAATGAAGATGATGCCCCCGTGGTCCCTTCTGGTGCTGACCCATCCGCAGAGGGTGACGTGCTTTTTGAGGTCTGAATCGGTGAGTTCTCCGCAGGTGTGGGTTCGTAGGGTTGTCGGGTGCATTGTCGTTAGCCTTCGCTGGCTTGAGTTGGTGATGCTATTTAAAGATTGTTGCAGAAGGGGATTCTACAGGTTTTTTGGATAAAAATCCTTATAAAGAAAGGCGAGACACGTTCCTGATGCACGCCGTGTTGGAATATGCGCTTGAAAAAGGCGTTGGCTACGCCGAGGTGAAGTCTGTTGCTGGAGAGAGAACGACGATTGAGGTTCTTGACAGAGAAGTAAAAGAACTTTCTTCAAATACGAGTCAGCTGTTTTCTGTGCGTGTCTTGTATAAGGGAGGGGAGGGTATCGCGTTCTCTTCCAAAAAAGAAGGGAAAGATCTTGTGGAGAAGGCGTTGGCTGCTGCGAGGAGTTTTAGAAAGGGAGTAAAACTCCCGGTGTTGAAGGCGTTTCAAAAGAAGATAAAAACGAAATGCGAGGTTCATCCTAAGGATATTTCTTTGGAGGAAAAAAAGAAGGACGTGCTGAGGTTGGATGTTCGTGACAATTTTAAGAGAGTGAATAGTTGCAGGATGTTGTATACTGAGTCTGTGAAAAACGTGCTTTTTGAAAATTCGGAAGGAACGAGTGTTGAGTGGGATGATGTTGTTTCTGGGATAATGGTGCAGGCGTTCGCGAAGGAAGGGATAAAATCGGAAAATTTTTATGATGTTGACCGAGGTCATAAGGGGTATGAAATTTTAGAGGGTGCGAGAGAAAAAATGCAAGAAACGATGAGGATGGCTGAGGCCTTGTTGAGCGCGAAGCATCCGATTGGCGGTGTTTTTCCAGTGGTGGCTGATCAGCGTCTTGGTGGGGTGTTTGCTCACGAGGCTGTTGGCCACGGGTGTGAGGCCGATCTTGTGTTGCAGAACAATTCCTTGTTGAAAAATAAGATTGGGAAAAAGATTGGTGCTGATGGTCTAACATTAATCGATGATGGAACAAGGGAAGGAGTGTATGGGTGGGTTCCTGTGGATGATGAGGGGGTGGAGGGTCAGAAAACGGTGTTGATTGACTGTGGTGTGTTGAAAAGTTTCTTGCATTCGAGGGAGACTGCGGCAAAGATGAATGCTGTTCCTACTGGGAATGGCCGCGCTGAGTCTCTGGCGTACCCTGCGATTCCGAGGATGCGTTGCACATACATCAATGAGGGTGACGCTTCGTTCGAGGAAATGCTCAGTGGAGTGAAGGAAGGATATTATTTGAAGGGCACGACTGGTGGTGAGGTGAATCCAGCTACCGGAGAGTTTTTGTTTAACGCTCAGTATGGTTTCAAAGTGGAAAAGGGTGATCTTGCTGAGATGGTGAAGGCCGTGTCGTTGCAAGGCTCGATCTTGAAGATTCTTCCTCAGATTGTGTTGTTTGGAAAAGACCTTAAGTTTTCTCACGGCACCTGCGGGAAGAACGGTCAGGGTGTTCCCGTGAGTGACGGCGCTCCGCACATGCTGCTGGAAAAAGCGCAGGTTGGTGGGCAAGGATGATGGGCGAGGTTGAGGATTATGTAAAGGGAAAGGTTGACGCTTATGAAATTTTTTATGAGAAGAGCGAGGTGATGAGCGTGTCGTTGCAGGGGAACAATCCTGATAATGTTTCTGAGGGGATAAGCGAGGGGCTCGGCGTGCGCGTTGTTTTAGGGAAGAAGATTGGGCTGGCGAGTACGCTGAATCTTTCCCGCTTTAAGGAGTGTTGCGATACGGCAATTAAAATTGCGAAGCTGAACAATCCTGACCACCATTTTGTGAAATTTCAGGAGAAAGGGAAGTATAGCGAGGTAAAAGAAAATAAAGAGCTTGCTTCTTTTGGGTTTGAAGAAATCAAAAAGTACTTGGAAGATTTAAGAAGTGAGGTGAAAGATGCTGATAAAAAAACTAAGATTGCGTCCGCGAATTACACGAGGGCGTTGGGGGAGTGTAGGATAAAAAATTCTGAAGGTGTCGATGTTGAGTGGCAAACGGCGTTTAACAGCCGGTATTGCGAGCTTGTCCAGGGGAAGAATGCGCTGGGGTTCACTGATGAGGCTGTTGTTCCGTTAGTTCCAAAGAAAGTTGCTGAGGAAGTAAAACGTTTCTTGTTGATGAGAAAAAAGAAAAAAGTGGGGAGCGGGATGATGGAAGTGGTGATGCATCCCGAGGCGTTTGCTGACCTGCTTGCCTCTTCGTTCCATTTTGCTGTGGATGCCGAGAACGTATTTTTGAAAAAGTCTGTGTTCTGGGACAAGGTTGGCCAGAAAGTGTTTGATGAGAAGCTTTCGATTGTTGATGACGCGTTGCTTGAGGGAGGGGTAAGGTCAAGAAAGTGTGATGATGAGGGCGCTCCTTCAAGAAAGACAGTGCTTGTTGAGCATGGGAAGTTGAAAGGATTCTTGTATGATTCATATTATGGTCATCTTGAGAGTAAAGGAAGTACAGGCAACAGTATGAGGAGTGTTGCGTCTTCTCCTTCGATTGGCCCATCAAATTTAATAGTGGGTCAGGGAGACAGGTCTACGGAAGAAGTGTTGTCTTCTGTGAAGAAGGGGTTGTATGTGAAGAGGATGATGGGATTGCATACAGTGGATAGCGCTAGTGGTGATTTTTCGTTGGCGGTCGCTGAGGGTCAGCTGCTTGAGAAAGGGGAGGTGAAGGAGGGAGTAAAGGGAACGATGATTGCTGGAAATCTGTATGAGCTCTTGAAAAGTGTTGAGCTTGGGAAAGAAAGAATGTACGGTGGAGATGGTCACTACATCCCTCACGTTTTGACAAGAATGCGGGTGATTGGCGCCTGATTATTCTTTAACATTTCTTCCTGTTTTGAGAGCGAAAAGTAAATCTTCGAGCTTGTTGAGATTCCATTTGAGGCTGTCGGCTTTTTTGCGCATGTCCCAGTCCCTCAGCTCTAGTTGTAGAAATTCTCCGTAGATGCCCTCAACGAGTTGTTTGATGCGTAAGACTGTTTGAAGGTCGTTCTTGGTTGCGTGGTTGACTGCTTTTCGTACGAGTTCTCCAGTCAGGTCGCAGAGTCCGAGGAGGTAGTCTTCGACGCGAACATTGAGGCTTGTCAGGCTGGGAAGTTTATTGTTGACAATAAATTCGTAGTAGCAGAGTGCTTCGACGTATTCTTGGAAGGCCGTGTTTGAGATGCCGAGCTCATAAGATCTTGTTTTGTTAAGTGTTGCTATGAGGGCCTTTATTTTTTCCACGTGGGTTTTGGCTGTGGAGACATCCCCCCTGTGGAGGGCGTAGATGATTTTTTTTGAGAGGGTGATGGTTTCTCTTGCTTGCTGGATGGTTTTTTCTCGTTGTTCTTCAAAGTGATGAAGCTCTTTTCTGATGTGTTCAAAGGTTTTTTTGTCAAGCATGAAGGCTCCTCTTATGCAAGAATTCTTAAAGCTTGTCTTTCAAAACTTGAGGGGTTCTGGAGTGATAGCCTTGAGAATGCTGGTTTTTTTGTCGAGAAGGGCTATAGTGATCTTCGCTGCCAATGCTTGAAGTTCTTTGTCAAGTTCCTGTTTTTCTACCTCGTTTTGGATGTCTTTTGCGAAGGTTGGATTTCGTTCCTTGTTGAGGAGCGCGTTATAACCAATCAGACGGGTGAGTAAGGTGTCGAGTTCTTTGACCGTGTTCAGGTGGTCTTGCGTTTGGGTAAGGTGTTGTTGATGTTCTGGCCTTGGGGTTCGAGAGAGCGTTTGGTTGAGGCTGTTGAGGAGTGGCTCGTAATAGTGACGCTCAAGATGGCCAAGAAGGTTTTTAAGTTCTAGGCC